>Ga0209026_1000231_pt1 | contig 75789 bp, 69 predicted proteins | sample AraplaCL_Col_mCL_FD_184262 | JGI IMG/M metagenome (GOLD analysis project Ga0209026, IMG submission 184262) | Arabidopsis root microbial communities from the University of North Carolina, USA - plate scrape CL_Col_mCL (SPAdes) (version 2) | ecosystem: Host-associated > Plants > Roots >...
ATCCATCGCCAATCCGAAGCATGGATTCCGGCTTTCGCCGGAATGACGACTCGCGCTGAAATAACACCGGCGAAAACTTCGGCTTTTTTATCGGAATAGCCGGCAAAAGAACGTGGGGATACCTCAGCCCCAGCCCTCCCCTACTATCGCAGGGGAGGGAGCGGTTCAAGTTTCTGGCCTGACAACCCGGTTATCGGATCGATAGTGAAGCTACAGCCAGATACAACTGCGTGGTGCGAACCTCCGGGCTTATCCGGCGCAGGCCTTCGATCAGCTGCTCGCCAGCTTCGCGCAAGGCGTCGATCGGCATGGGATCCAGGCGTTCCAGCACGAACCACATGTCCGTGCTGTGTTCGGTAATGCGCGTGCGGATGCCTTGCCGCCAGTTCCAGCGCCGGCAGGTGACGCCGCGCGCATCGCGCCAGATCACTTCACCCTGCTCTGCCGTTTCCACCCTGGGCACGCCTTCGGCAACTGTCTCGAACGGTTCGGTGCCCGCTGCGCGGATCAGTCGCGGGGAACCTTCATAGGTCGCGACGTCTTCGCCGCCCACCGGCAGGGCATAACGCACGCTCAGGGCGTTATAGAGATCGACGACGGCATTGATCGCAGGCAGTGCGCCATCGCGCTGCGCCCGCTTGCGCAGGGCCTCGACCGAGCATGGCGTGCGTTGCGGCTTGGCGCCGAAGGCGCGATAGGCGTTGCGCCAGGACGCGAGGTGCGCCTCGGCCCAGGGCGCGGCGTCCAGCTCATGGCAGGCATTGCTCAGCCATTCGGAGCTATGCGTATCGCTGGGGCCGTTCCGGACATTTTCCGCGTGGATGCTCAGCGCCGCGAAGTCGGGCCGCAGCGCGAAGACCTCAGGGGCGACGTGGGGATGGAAAGGCATGTCGGCCATATGAAAGGAAGCGATAACATGGGGTTCCACTGGGAGCATAGTGCAGAGCCGCGCCACCGGCGCTCGGACGCCGCGAAACCGCCATGAAAGGCGTACGCAACGAATGGCCACCCAGTCGGCACTCACTGATATACCCGTCAGGCGAGCGCTTGAATGCCGGCCTTCAGGCCCCACAAACCATGGGGCGCCGAGTAATGAGATCAGACCCCATGTCCGCTTCCTGCTTGCAAGCTGTCCCCCTGGCGGAAACGCCCGGCGTCCGTACGGCTGCGCAATTGCCGATCCATCTGGCCGACGGCCGCGAGGCCGCCAGCACCATCTACAGCTTTCACGGCCTTTCCGACGGCAAGGAGCATTTCGCGCTGCGCTTCGGCGACTGCAATACCGATGCACCGCTGGTGCGGGTGCATTCCGAATGCATGACGGGCGACGTATTGGGTTCGGCGCGGTGCGATTGCGGCCCCCAATTGCAGGAATCGCTGCTTCGCCTGCACGAGGAAGGCGGCTATCTCCTTTATATGCGCCAGGAAGGACGCGGCATCGGGCTGTACGCCAAGCTGGATGCCTATCGCCTGCAGGAGCAGGGCCACGACACGTACGCAGCCAATCGCGCCCTGGGCCACGGCGACGACGAGCGCGATTACACCGCCGCGGCCGAGATGTTGAAGGCGCTGGGCGTATCGCGGATCACGCTGATCACCAACAATCCCGACAAGCGCACGCAGTTGCAGGCACTGGGCATCGACGTGGCCGCCGCACAGCCCACGGGCGCATTCTTCGGGCGCCACAACCTGCGTTACCTGGAAGCGAAGGTTCGCCACACCCGGCATACCATCGTGTTGCCGGGCGTGGCGGAAGAGCCGTGATCGGCCGCGCCTGTTTTACTTGCGCGGCGCGATGATCTCGTCCAGATAATCCGGCGTGCCTTCGACGCGCACCAGGTGCGGGTATTGCAGGCCACCGTGATAATCCACGGCCACGGTGCGGTAGCCGCCCTGGTATTTCAGCAGCAACTGGATCGGCGCCTGGCCGGTCTTGGCGGCGGTAATGGCGCTCTTCAGCACTTCGGTCGAATAGTTCTGGCCGTTGACCGCCACCAGCTTGGCGCCGGTGCTGATGCCCGCCTTGAACGCAGGGCCGTCCCAGCGCACATCGTTGATCTGCCCGCCATCGCCCATCGTCAGGCCGATCGACCAGGCGAAGTTGTACAGGTGACGCGGTGATTGCGGGCGGCTGTTGTACTGCTTCTCGTAGGCGCTTTCCTGATCGGTATAGACCAGTTTCCAGCCGGTGGCGGCAATGCCGTTTTCCAGCGGCGGGTTGAGCGCGTCGACGCGTGTGCGCAAGAAGCTGGCCCAATCGTAGGGAGCCACACCGTTGAGGGCAGCTACCACGTCATCGAAGGTATAGGTCTTGGTGACGTAGCTGCCGTTGTCGACGCCGAAAAAGTCGCGCGCGAAGTCATCCAGGGACTTATGGTCGTGGGTGAGTTCGCGCAGCTTGGCATCCACCTCCAGCCACATCATCTGGCCGCCGCTGTAGTAGTCCTCGCTCATCTGCCAGCTGCGGTACGGCAGGCTGGAGCGGCGCGCGGCGGTGGGATCGTTGGTGGTGTCTTCCAGCGTGCGCCACTGGAAGCCTTCGCGGTTGCGCTGATAGTTGGCGGCCACCATGGCCAATGCATCGCGGAATTGCTGCGGCGACCACATGCCGGCGCGTGCCGTCAGGATGAAACCCCAATACTGGGTTTGTCCTTCGTACACCCACAGCAGCGAATCGCCCATCGGCACGTTGAAGTTGGGTGTCCACAGGTCTGCCGGGCGGCGGAACTTGCCGTTCCACGAATGGGTGTATTCGTGCGCGAGCAGGTCGCGATCGGGCGCGGCGTCATTCCAGGCGGTGAAATAATCGGTGCCCAGGCCGTTCTCGCTGGATTGGTGATGCTCCGTGCCGTTGCCCGCCAGCACGTCCGACAGCGAAAACAGGAAGTCGTAGTGGTCGTAATGATGCGAGCCGAACAGCTTGGTGGCCTGCGTCACCAGGTTGCGATGCACCTGCAGTTGCTCGGGTGTCATCTCCAGGTACTTCGGTTCGTCGGCAACGATGTCCAGATGCACAGGCGCATCGCCGCCAGGATTGAGGTCCACGCGCTTGAAATACTTGCCCGCGTAGATCGGCGAGTCGACCAGGTTGTTCAAGCTCACCGGCTTGAAGGTGGTGGTATCGCCCGCCTGCGAAGCGGTTTCCAGCGCCGTGCCGAACTGCCAGCCATGCGCGAAAGTGACGCTTGGCGCAAACCGGATGTCGCGCGAGAAATAGCCGGCCGGATAGAGCAGCATCTTGCTCCACTCCATGTCCATCATGCGGTCGGTGATCTCGAAACCTTCGCCATCGGTGCGGCCTGACAGATATTGGAACGACGCGTCGATGCTCGACACGCCGGCAGGCACGTCGACGTGGAATGCATAGACGTTGTATTCGTCGCGCTTCCACTTCAACGGCTTGCCGCCGGCCGCAAGCTGCAGGCCCGCCAGCATGTTGATCGGGCCGGTGGGCGAGTGATCGCCGGGAATCCACTGCGGATACAGCAGCGTCAACGCACCAGCCTGCACCGGAATCGTTTCGTGCACGCGGAAGATGCCCTGCAGCGTGTCGTTGGCGTCGACGTGCAGGGTGACGGTGCCGGGATACGGCTTGTCCTGCGGCGGCGGTACGCTGTCGGCAGGCATGCTTTGTGCGGCGGCGCCGGTGGCCGCCAGCCCCATCGCTATCGCCAGGGCCAGGCGTGAAAACATGCGATGCGTGGCAACCGTTGATACCGCAGTAAAAGCACGAGACATGAAAAGCTCCGAAAGCAGGCGCGTGAGGGCAGGTAAGTTAACACCATGGGTGGGGAATGACAGCGGCGGGCGCGGATCACGGGCAAGCAACCGATGGCACTTGATCGGCGGCATGTGATCCCAGATATAGAGCGCGGTAACGGCTTTGACCGATGGCGCGAACTTGAGCTTGTACCTCGCACTCGCAGGACGCCTCCCCTCTCCTGCGAAGTAGCTGATTAGCGTCGAGTCTCAGTTCGCCGGATGTGCCACGTGTAGTAGGGGAGGGTTGGGGTGGGGTGAAGCAAGCTCACGACAAGTTCAAATCGTGCTGCAAGCTCGAACAACCCCACCCCGCCCTCCCCTACTTCGCAGGGGAGGGAGCAGATCAGCACAAGCAACAAGCTTCCTGGCTTGAGAATGAAACGAGGCAATGACATGACCACAAAAACCGACACCGCCATCCTGGCCGGCGGCTGCTTCTGGGGCATGCAGGATCTGTTGCGGCGCTATCCCGGCGTGCTGTCCACGCGCGTGGGCTACTCCGGCGGCGACGTGCCCAATGCCACCTATCGCAACCACGGCACGCATGCCGAAGCCATCGAGATCGTGTTCGATCCGGCGCAGATCAGCTACCGCCAGATTCTGGAATTCTTTTTCCAGATCCACGACCCGACCACGAAAAACCGTCAGGGGAATGACGTCGGCACCAGCTACCGCTCAGCCATTTTTTATCGCGACGGCGAGCAGAAAAAGGTGGCCGAGGATACCGTGGCCGACGTCGATGCGTCCGGCCTGTGGCCCGGCAAGGTCGTCACCGAAATTGCGCCAGCAGGGCCGTTCTGGGAGGCGGAACCGGAACATCAGGATTACCTGGAACGCTATCCGCAGGGATACACCTGCCATTTCATCCGGCCGGGCTGGACGTTGCCCAAGCGGAAATGATCAGCGCTTGAACGAGCTCACTCTTGCCGGATCGTTTTTAGACGATGCCGGTGCGCCGCCTGCTTCGCGCGATTGCCGCACAGCGACATGCTGCACCACCTGCGCGCATGCCCGCGCGTGTGATCGGCGAACAGCAAGGTGCAGGTCGGGCCTTCGCAGGCTTTCACATGGCTAAAGTCCTCCGCGCAGACCAGCTGCGCCATCGCTTCGGCGATCGGTAGCAGCAAGGCTTCCGGCGATGTCCAACGGCGCACCTGGATCAAGCGCAGCGCAGACGATTCGCCGTGTGCCTGCAGCACGATTTCATCGTGCCGCTCATCGCGCCTCAGCAATTGATTGAGCGGTGCGAGTTCGGCCCATTGCGCCGCCTGCAACGGGCGCCCTTTGTGCGCGAGCACGAACGCCCTGAACCACTCGCGCAGTGAGCGCGCCTGGTCGGCCAGGCGATCGAGCTCACCCGGAATCGCGCGCCCACGCATCGCATCGAGCACTTCATCCGGCACCAGGCGCGCCTGCCTGAGCCAGCTGAGCAGCCCCTCCCCGTCCGCCAGCCAGTCGACCGGCGTGTCCACCGGTGTCGCGATCGAATTGAGGAAATCCAGGCCAGGGGCATCGGCCAGGAAAAGCGCGGGAATCGGCGGGGTCATGGGGGTTGTCTCCTGGCGGACAAAGTAACCTTCTTAAATGCTCTTGACAAGTTACCTGTGCAGCAATAACCTCCCAATTGAAGTTTAGGCGGTTAGCATCTTTTCAATCCCTGGCCGCCTCCAGCCCATCCCGAAACCTGCGAGAGGAATGGCAAAAATGAACACAGAGACAGCAACAGCGGTACTTGTCCATGGCGCATGGGCGGGTGCGGCGGCTTGGGAAAAGGTCGCCCGTCTTCTCCATTTAAAAGGCATTAATGTGGTTACGGCTCAGCTACCGCTTTCCTCGCTGGCCGACGATACGGCGGCGCTTGACCAGGCGCTGGCGCAGATCCCGGGGCCGGTCGCGCTCGCCGGCCATGCCTATGCCGGCGCAGTCATCGCTTCCACCCAGAGCGCCAAGGTGCGGGCGCTGATCTATATCGCGGGAATCGCGCCGGACCAGGGCGAAACCGTGACCGACGTGTTCTATCGCTACGAGCACGATGCCAAGGCACCGAAACTGGCGCCGGACAACGACGGCTGGATCCGGCTCCCGCCGGAAGCCTTCGCGACGGCGTTTGCGCAGCACGCGACGCCGGAAGAACAACAGGCGCTCGCCGCCACGCAGCCGCCCATTTCGACGGCAAGCATTACCGTTGCGGTTGGCGCACCGCTTTGGAAACGCGTGCCGTCCTGGTACCTGCTGGCCGAGCAGGACCACATGATTCCGCAGCAGACACAGCGCTTCATGGCCGAGCGCATGCAGGCGCACATCTGCGCCTATCCCGTCGATCACGTGCCGCAGGTCACGGCGCCGGCACTGGTCGCCAAGCTTATCGCCGATGCGATCGAGCACGGTAAACGCTGACCCTCATCCACCCCGCATCTCAAAGGAGATCCGCCATGTCTAGCCTTCACTATCGCCACGCCGACGTCGACGGCCTGAAAGTTTTCTATCGCGAAGCAGGTTCGGCCGACAAACCCAAGCTGCTCTTGCTGCATGGCTTCCCGAGTTCGGGACACATGTTCCGCGACCTGATTCCGCTGCTGAGCGAAGACTTCCACATCATTGCGCCCGACCTGCCCGGCTTTGGCCAGACGGACATGCCGCCGCGCGAGCAGTTCAGCTACACGTTCGACCATATTGCGCAGGTGATCGACCGTTTCACCGAAGTGGTGGGCTTCGATCGCTTTGCCGTGTATGTGTTCGATTACGGTGCGCCGACTGGCTTTCGCCTGGCGGTAAAACATCCGGAACGCATCACCGCCATCATTTCGCAAAACGGCAATGCCTATGAGGAAGGCTTGAGCGACGGCTGGAACCCGATTCGCGCGTATTGGCAAGATCCATCGCAAGCCAACCGCGAAGCCTTGCGGGCCTTCCTGGCGCCGGAAGCCACCCGCTGGCAATACACGCATGGGGTGCCGGACGAATCGGCGGTGTCGCCGGACGGCATTGCGCTCGACAACTATTATCTTGCGCGCCGTGGCGCCGATGACGTGCAACTGGACCTGTTCCTGGATTACCAGAGCAACGTGGCGCTCTACCCTGCTTTCCAAACCTACTTCCGCACGCATCGTCCGCGTTTCCTGGCCGTATGGGGCAAGCACGACCCATTCTTCTTGCCGGCGGGTGCGGAAGCGTTCAAGCGCGATATTCCGCAAGCCAAGGTCGCGTTTTTCGATACCGGACATTTCGCGCTCGAAACGCATGCGAAGGAGATTGCGCGAGCTATCCGTGATTTTTTTGCGGTGTGAGCAAGGCCGTCATTCTCGTGAAAGCGAATCCATCTTTGCTTTTCGCATCAGCGAGTAGGTTGGGGTGAGGCGCAGCCGAACCCCAACATCGCCATGCATAACAACGCCGCTCATCACAGCCGTTCCCCAGCGAGCTCATGCAAATCGGGATCACACGCCCAATCCGGCGCAAGATCGCCTCGTCGAATATATTGATGAATCGACGAATATGGCCAAGCGCTGGCGCGCTCGACATAGCCGTGCTTCACCGGGTTGATATGCACGTAATCCATGTGGTGCCCTAGATCAATATCATCTCTGATCTGGTGCTCCCAGAACCGCCGCTGCCAAACACCACGCTCGCCTTTGCGTCGTTTTGAAGCGTTTACCCTCTCGTGCGATGCGATGGCTCTTGAGAACCGTTGCTTGATCAGCATCCAGCGCATCGAATAGTCGTCATCCTCGCCTGGCATGGTCCAGATGGCATGCATGTGCTCGGGAAGCACCACCCAGGCATGGATGTGAAAGGGATGGCGCAGCTTTACCGTTCTGACGGCCTCGCGTAACGAGGCGATGCAATCGGTTAACAGCGTGCTACGGCGATCGGCCAGATTGACCGTGAAGAAGAAAGTACCACCGGGGATTTTTACGCGTCGATAGCGCATGTTGCCTTCCTGGGCAAGTCGATATCTCTCGTAGGTTCTACATGGCGACGTTGGGGTTCGCAAGCTCACCCCAACCTACGGGACCGCGTGATCGGACAAACCTATGACGTAAGACGATTGCCCTCTTAGTGCATCGCGCACACGAACTACTTTTGAACAACGCATTCACAACGCACTCCCATCCATCAGAAAATGCATAAGGACGTGCCGTTTGTTCGTGAGCTTCTAGCGCATCTTTAACGCGACCTGTGGTTGTCTTGAGTACGAGTACGCCAACACCAGGAGCCACTGATGTACGACGACGCACTCACCACTGCCACCACTGCATGGCGCAAGCGTGTCCTTGACACCATTGATGCATGCATCGAGCAAACAGGGGAGCCCATTGCAAGCAGGATTGCCGAAGCACTGGCGCAGGTAGCTGCGTGGCAAGGCTGCCCACGCGCAGCCGAGCTGTCTTCAGCGTCCGCGCCGGCCGTGTACCGGCGCATTCTGCTGGGCGCCGGCAAGGCGTACGAAGCCTTGCTGATCGTATGGCCGCCCGCCTACGCCACGCCCATCCACGATCACGATGAACTGTGGGGCATGGAATTCGTGCTGGATGGCGTGCTGGAGGTGGAATCGTTCCAACTCGTCGCACAGCCATCCATGCATCTCACGCCCAAGCACAGCCTGGTAGCCGGCGTGGGCGACTATGTGGCGTTTTCCGATACGGATTACGCGCATCGCTGTCGCAATTTTTCCAGCAACCGTCAGGCGCTGTCGCTGCATGTCTATGGCGGCGAGCTAAACCGGTACCGCAGCTATCATCAGCGTGATGGGCAGTGGACGTCGGAATGCCACACCACGGCGCGCGAAACATCGCTCGCCTGATCCCCCCAAAAAAAGGCCCATCCCCATGGCAAACATCGCAATCATTGGCGGCGGCGCGGCAGGTGCGGCCGTGTTCGGTGCGCTGCTCGCGCACGAAGCGCCGGACAACCTGCACTGGGTGACCGGAAGCCGTGGACACACCGGCCGTGGTGTCGCCTACGGCACCCGGCACGATCATCATCTGCTCAACGTGCGCGCGAGCGGCATGGGGCTGTACGCCGATGCGGACGAAGACTTTGCGCAATTCAGCGGGCGCGAGCGCCCGGGTTCGCGCCCTACCGGCTTTCTACCGCGCCGGCTTTTCGGCGAATACATCGAGACGCAGTTGCGCAAGCGCCTGCAGCATGCCCGTCAGCGCGGCCGCCACTTTGCGGTGACGCCATCGACCGCCACGCGCCTGCGCGCCAGGCATGGCGGCTACGAGATCGCGCTGGACAATGGCGAACACGTGATGGCGGAGCATGTCGTGCTTGCACTCGGCGCACTGACGCCGCGCCCGTTGCGCACGGTGTCCGAACGCGCGCTTGCCAGCGGCGCCTATGTGCTGGACCCATGGTGTCTTACCGAACGCTCGCTCCAGCCGCGCCGGCTGATCGTGATCGGCACGGGACTCACCGCCGTCGACACGCTCATCTCCGCATCGATTCGCTGGCCGGATATCGAACTGGTCGCCGTCTCGCGGCATGGCTTGTTGCCGTTCGTGCATCCGGTGCATCCCATTGACGCCTATCCGCAGCAGGCCGAACTCAATGCCAGGCTGCTGGCATGCGCAGGTCCCGCCGCCATCCTTGCCGAGATTCGCCGCCTTTTCCGCGCGGAACAGGCCTTGGACTGGCGCAGCGTGATCGATGGCATGCGCCCGATCAACGCCACGCTGTGGCAGGCGTTTACACCGCGCCAGCGCCGCCAATTCCTGCGGCACATCCGGTGGCTGTGGGAATCGTCGCGGCATCGGCTTGCGCCGGAACCCGGGGAAATCATCCAGCAGTTGCGCGACGAAGGTCGCCTGCAGGTTCACGCAGCCCGCGTGTTGGAGGTGGATGGCGAAGGGCCCTTGAACGTTACGGTTCGCTCGCGCGCCAGGCAGGTGATGACGACGTTGCAAGCGGATCTGGTGGTACAGGCCACCGGGCTCGACACCGCGGTGGGCTATGCGCAGCACCCGCTGCTCTCCGGCCTGCTGCAGGATGGCCTGACCGTCGCCGATCCGTTGCACCTGGGCGTCCTGGCACAGCCGGATGGCCAATTGATCAACGCCGCCGGCGAGGTGCAGCACGGCCTGCACGCCATCGGTTCACTGCTGCGCGGCAACCTGTGGGAATGCACGGCGATGCCGGAAATTCGCGTGGCGGCGCATGCATTGGCGACGCGGTTGAGCGCGCGTTGCGCGCCGCAGCCGGATATGGCTGCGGCGCCCTGAGGCCGCTCCTATAATTTGCACTCAAGCGTAGCGGGTCTCTGCATCAGCGCGATAAACGGTTCCCTCCCCTGCGAAGCAGGGGAGTGCATCATGGCGAGTATCAGCCAGGCGAATCACATAGACGCCATGCTCAGCGCCGCACCGCCAACACGCCGTCCAACGCCAGCTGCGCCTTGAAGCCTGCCTTCTCCAGCCGCTTCGCCACTTCGCGCGGCACGTCGCGGTCGCTGGTGAGCTTGTTGGGGCTGCCGGTGTAATGGAACAGGCGGCCGTTACGACGCAGTACGCGCGCGAGTTGATCGTAGAACGCCTGCGAATAGAGGTCGCCGGCGATGCCGAAGCGCGGCGGGTCGTGCAGGATGGCGTCGACGGAAGCATCTTCGATGTGCACGATCGCATCCCGCACGTCGGCATGCGTCAACGCCAGGCGGCCGCCGCTGGCCGGATCGTCCGGATCCGGCGACCATGGATTGAGCGTGCGTAGCCACAGCACGTCGGGGTTTTTCTCGAACGAATGGATGCGCGCCACACCCGCGTCCAGGCAGCAGGCGGCGAAGTAACCGAGGCCGCCGCATGTATCCAGCAAGACCTTGCCGCGCGGCTCGACCAGCGCGACCTTGCGGCGCGCATCGTCGAGCGGCGATTCCTTCGCCGTGGGCAGCATCTTGATGCCATCGATCTCGAAGGTGGGCGCACCCCATTCGGTGGGCACCAGCTTGATCAACGAGCCGGAAAAACGCGACGCCGATGCAAACGCATCGCCATCCCAGTAGTAGATCGTGCGGTCTTTCAGCTTGGGCGGATATGGATAAGCCTGTTCTTTCCACTGCCAATCATCGGCGCGCAGCAACGCATGTCCGTTCGACCGCCCCAGATCGAGCGAGCCATGCCACTCCGGCTTGCCCGCGTCGTGTGCGGCCAGCAGTGCTTCGGCAGTGGGGCGTGTCAGCAAAGGGCCGGAATAATGGGGCACGAAAGTCTGCTTCCGGAAATGAAGTTGCCGATTTTAGCCTATGGGCTAATGACCTTCCTTGTGTCGCGATGTCGCCCCCAATTTGCCGCGCACATCCTTGGCATGCCGTGCCGCTCGTGCGGCGAACACGGCCACGCCGTAACGCCATGATCTGCGCATGGCCGAAAAGAGGCTTTCCCAACCCAGCGGCGCCGATGCAATGGCCGCTTGCAGGGCGCGGGCGTAATCGAGCACCAATCCCGGCGTCCACGCCATCGCCTCGGCCCGCTTGCGCAGTTGCGCGGCGAACCAGAGTTCCGGATTGAACACCACGCGAAAGAAGGCGCCCAGCCCCGCGCCTTCGCCGCCAAGGCTGCCTTCCAGCGCCGCATCCAGGCAATGCGCCACACTGCTGGAGCAATTGCGATGGGTAAGGTTATACGTGGTGTCTTGACGATAAAGGTTCCAAAAGGCTGCGAGGCGTACGCGATCGAAACGATCGAACACCACGTGTGTCGTGGAGTCGCACCAACCAGCGGCTTCCACTTCGTAGCTCGGCTGAAATTTGCCGGCTACGTCGTTGTCGGAGGTCGCGCGCAGTGCGCGCGAAAAGCTGGCGCTGGAGCGGTCGATTTCCACCGCCGGATAATGGCTCACGTAGATATCGGGCGTGCACTCCAGCGCGGCATGACCGGTGGACACCACGCCATTCGTATCGACGGCCGCGATGTAGCGGTCCAGCAGCGGATTGGGGATCGTCTGGCCTACCGAACCGACCGGCGTCCACACATGCACCACCAGCAGGCCGGATACCTGCGTGGCGTCAGGGCGAGCAACAGCGGCGGGCGATGGCAACTCCTTGGCCAGCAATGCCGCCATGGAGATGTGTTCCGGCCGCCGCGCCAACCGGATCGCGCGGCGCAAGAGTCCGACGCCTGAAAGAAACAATCCCATGCCGATACAGGCAGGAACAGTACCTTGGTAAAAGGTGGGATAAGGTTCGAACATGAATGCCGCGAAGAGGATTTCAAACAATCCGGTAAACAGCGACAAATACCAACCCTGGAAGCGCACGACAAAAGCCGCTGCGATGCGAAACCCGCCATCGACCAGGAACGCGATGCCAAAGGCCATGGCGAGAATGACATTGGCCGCACGGTGCGCATCCACCGTAAGCAGCCCCAGGACGAGAAACGCCACGCCGCGCAGTCTTCTCAACAACGACGATGCATCGGGCTTGGGCGACGTCACGCAGAGGGTCACCACCGCTTCGATCAGCAACAGATAACCGAACAGGTGCAACGGGAAGTAGGTGATGCCGTCCATCGCATCGACAAAAATCGCCACCCCCGACATCGCCCACAGGAAACCGATGCCGGCCAGCCACGGCCAGCGCCGTTTGACGAAATCACCACCCAGCAGAAGCAGCGCGAGTTGATTCATGCCTTCTCCGTGATCTTGGGATGCTCTGAATTAATTCAGGGCATCCCATGGCTACGCCTCGCTGCGTGCACGCATGGCAAACACGGCAAACAGCGCACAGGCCAGCGAAATCAGGCCGGGCAGCCCGAAGCGCGCGCTCGCGCCCATGGCAACGCCGGCAAAGGTGGGGCCGACCAGCGCGCCAACACCCCACGCCAACCCCATCACCGCATAGATGCCGACCAGCTTGGCGCCGCCGAAGCGCTCGCCCACCATCGCCAGCATGACGGTATAAATGCCGACGAAAACGCCACCCCAGCAAAAGACGATACCGAACGCCCACAGCGGGTCGGCGAGCACGAACGGCCAGCACAACGCGCCCGCCGCGGAAATCCAGGCGAGCGCCATCGCCAGCTTGCGCTTGGAAACACGATCGGCCAGCCATCCAATCGGCAACTGCAGCACGATCGCGCCGAGCATCAAGGTGGAAATAAGGCGCATGGCCTGGCTGTTGGTCCATCCTTGTGCGGTGGCGTACAGGCCAATGAACGAAAGCCCTGCCGTCTCCACGCCGGCGTTGAGCACGGTGGTCGCCATCGCCACCGGCGCAAGGCGGGCATACAGCAGGGGACGGGCGGATTCCGGCCGGATCCTTGCGGGCGCCACCACCCACCTGCCGGCAATGCACAGCACGGCCAGCAGTGACAGGCCCGCCGCCAGAAAATAACCACGATGGTTGATGCCCACCCACGAGAGCGTGGCCGGCCCAAGCACCATGCCGAAGGAAAGCGACGCGGTATACGTCGCCATCGTTCGCCCCCTGGCTTCGTCGCGGCTCAAACTGTTGGCCCAGGTTTCGGACATCACAAACAGGGCTTCTGCCGCCGCACCCAGCAGCATGCGCAACGGGAACCACCAGGCGACCGAGCTGACGAATGGAAAGGCGGCCAAGGTTGCGGCAGTCACCACCAGGGCGAACAGCGCCAGGCGCCTGGCGCCCCAGCGCGCCGCCAAGGCAGGCATGAACGGCGCAATGGCCAGCACGCCCACCGCATGCATGGCCGCGTTGATGCCGATGAAGCGATCGGAAAAGCCCAGGTTTTCCAGGCTCACCGCAATCAGTGGGGCCGACAGGCTGTAGCTCAAGCCGAAGATAGCGGCTGTCGCGATCACCGCCGCCATCGACATCAGCATGCGGGTGGCGGGGAACGGCGAGCCGTTCGAGTCGCCCCCGCACGCCATGGCGGAGGGTGTCGATTCCTGGCTGTTGGAATGAAGCTCGCGCATCTGCTGAGGCCTTCTTCACGCGCTGATGAAGCCGCCAACAGAAAACGTCTACTACTTCGAAACGAAAATAATCGTCAACGCCATTGGTTTTTTGAACGAAAATCCCGTGAGCGGCCACACGCCCGCGCGTATGCGCAGCCCCCCCCTCCACGCCTGGAGAAATGGGCAAAAACCCTGTTCCAATCGGCAATGCAGCCGACACAGGGCGCGCTTACCTTGGTGGCCTTGAACGTCTCTCCACACTCACGAGGAATTGTCATGACAGCAACACATGGATCCATGGTCGGCCTGCAACGCCCGGACGGCCAACGGCTGGAAGGTTATCTGGCGACGCCGGAGCAACCCAACGGCGCACCGGCGGTGGTAGTGATCCAGGAATGGTGGGGCTTGAACGAGCAGATCCGCGGCGTGGCCGATCGGCTGGCGCAATCCGGCTATCTTGCGCTGGTGCCCGATCTGTATCGCGGCAAGATCACGGTGGAAGAGGAGGAAGCCCATCACCTGATGGAAGGCTTGAACTTCGGCGACGCGGCCTCGCAGGACATTGCCGCCGCCGTGGCTTATCTCAAGCAGCGTACGGCCAAGGTCGCCGTGATGGGCTTCTGCATGGGCGGCGCACTCGCCCTGCTCGCGCTCAACCAGAACACGGACCTATCGGCTGGCGTGGTGTGGTACGGCCTGCCGCCGCTGGAGTACCTCGATGCATCACGCATCAAGGTGCCGGTGCTCGGGCATTGGGGCACGCAGGATCAATTCTTCCCGATCACGTCGGTGGATGCGCTGGAAGCGAAGTTTGCCGAAAGCGGCGTGCAGGCGCAGTTCCATCGCTATCTTGCGCACCATGCGTTCGCCAACGAGACGGCGGTGGGGCATGGACGTATTGCGGGTACGCAATACGATCCCGCGTGGGCGCAACTGGGGTGGGACCGGACGTTTACGTTCCTGGGGAAGACGCTCTGGTCGTAAGGGCTTTCATTGCATGACGCATGTTGCGCGTTGGCGGTGAGCGCATGCGAACCCCAACGTTGCCATGCAGATGGCGACGTTGGGGTTCGGCGTTGCCTCACCGCCAACCTGCGGGCTAATCAGGGCCGCCGTTATTTACCGGCCAGCGCATTCTGCGCAGCCTCTTCGATCAGCTTGGCGACTTCCTGCGGATGTGATTCGTAGATGGAGTGGCTGCCGTTCTTGATGTCGATCGTGGTGCTGTGCGCGCGCGCTGCATACATGCGCTCCAGATCAGGGCTGATGATGCGGTCGGCGTCGGCCACGGCGTACCAGCTCGGCTTGTGCTTCCAGGCGGGATCGCCTGCAGGTGCGTTGAACACGCTGGCGTTGGTGAGCGCCTGCCCGTTTGCCTCCCATTGCGCCTGCCTGGCAGGCAGGTCGGCCGCAAAGTCCGCCGGATACTTGGCTGGATCAAGATAAAGATAGCCATCGGCCGTCTTCTTGATGTCCTTGGTCTGGCTGGTCAGGCTCGGATAACTTTTGCCGTTGGCGACTTCGGTTTCACCCTGATCAAGCGCATGGGCGGCGATGTAGACCAGCCCCGCCACCTTGGGATCATTGCCGACATCGGTAATGATGGCGCCGCCATAGCTGTGGCCGACAAGAATGGCCGGGCCATCCTGCATGTCGACGATACGCTTGACGGCGGTGGTGTCTGCATTGAAGGACGTGAGCGGATGCTGCGCAACCGACACGTGATAGCCATCCTTGACGAGAATGTCATAAACGGGCTTCCAGCCCGCGCCCGTGACCCACGCGCCATGCACCAGCACGATGTTGTGCACGGGTGCGGCGGCGGCCGTGGCGGCAAGGGAAAGCGCGGCGGAAACTACCAGGGACAAGGCGGCGAAACGCCTGGTTTTTTTCATGGACATGATCGGAATCCTCGTGTGCGATGGGATGAAACAGCACTGTGTATTTCGCGGACACGCCCGTACTGTTACAACGCCATCGGCACACATGCCGCTTGAACATTACAAGATTGCAAGGTGGGGCTTCGCGCTGCAGGGATGACGTTGCATCCCCGCGTGCTCATCCTTCGGACTGCGGCGTCGCGGCGCGCCGCTGCCATAGGTAAATCGGAAGTCCAGCCAGCACCAGCACGGCGCCCCACATCAAGGTCTCGGCCCCGGTACCGACCAACGCCCAGACACTGAACGCAAGCGCGCCCACCGCCACCCATCGCCGCCAACGAACGACGGCCGTATCGATCCGCCACCACGCCAGCACCGTAATCAGGTAAGGCAGCAAGGTCGCCGCGGTGGACAGCAGGATGGTGAAGGTAAACAACGCCACCAGCGTGCGACTGTAATTGGAAACGATCAGCGCGCTGGCCAGCAGGCTGCTGGCCAGCAGGCCGAACCAGGGCGTGCCACGCGCATCCCGGCGTGCGAACGGCTTGGGAAACAAGCCATCCAGCGCAGGCGCAAGCGTGGTCTGCGCTTGCAGCAGCACCCAGCCGTTGAGTGCGCCGAAACACGAAATGCTGGCAACCACGCCAATGCCGATACCTGCCGCCGCCCCCCATGTGCGCCGCGCCGCTTCGGCCATCGGTGCAGCCGAAGCATGCAGCACGTCCGCCGGCAGCATGCCGACCACCACGGTGCAGGCCAGCATGGTGGCGAGCCCGGCGATGGTCATGCCGATCACCGTAGCGCGCGGCACGGTGCGTTGCGGATCGCGCACCACGCCGGTCGGCACGGTCGCCGTTTCCAGGCCGAGGAATGCCCACAGCGTAAGCGCCGCCACCGAAGAAGCCACGCTCACCAGCGGCAAACCGCTGGCGTTGAACGGATGAAACGCGCTTGCATGCACCCAGCCCAGCCCCAGCAAGCCGAACACCACCAATGGCACCAGCTTGAGCGAGGTGGTGACGATGGCGGTGTAGCCGGCTTCACGCACGCCGGACAAGCTGATGAACGTGCATACCCATAACGCACCCAAGGCGCACAAGGCGCCGCGCCAAGGCGTGGCGGTGGCCGCCGGCCACACGGAGCCGAGGCTGCCGGCAAACGCGACGGCAATCGCCGCATTCGCCGACCACACGCATACCCAATAACTCCACGCCACCAGGAAACCCACGCGATCGCCGAAGGCGCGGCGCGCATAGGCATACGCGCCGCCATGGTTGGGTACGATCTGCGCCAGCCATGCATACACCAGCGCCAGCATCAGTGCGCCAGCCAGGCTGATGGCCCAGCCCAGCAGGCTCGCCGCACCGTAAGGCGCCAGCGCCGCGGGCAGCACGAACACGCCCGAGCCGATGATGTTGCCAATGACCAGCGCGATCAGCATCCACAAGCCGAGCGGCCGCTGCGCGCCGCTCATGCGTGGTCGAGCGAATGGCGGTAAGCGCGGCGCAGCATTTCGTGGAAATGATGCACGGCGTTTTCGCGCAGCGGGTTGAGCCGGCCGGCTTCGTAGGAACCGGACCCCAGCCCGCGCTGCACGTCTTCGCAGATGGTGACGTCTTCGTCCTGCACTTCATCGCTGAAGGCGATGTCCTTGGCGCGGCGCGCCTGGGCTTGCGGGCTGTCGTCCGGTGCGTAGTAGAAATCGAACAGCACACGGCAGCGATCCACGCCCATCGGCAACACGCGATTGGTCTGCAGGCGGCCCGGCAGGATGTTGAGCATGGCGTTCGGATACAGGAAGTAATACAGCGCTTCGCCGCTGCCGTAGAGATCGTCGCCGCTTTCCAGCGGGCTGTACTGGAAGGAATACCACTCGGCTGTCTCGGTGATGTAGCTGCGATAGTCGAGCAGGCTGTTCAAGCCGGGGTGGATGCACGGCACGTGATAGCCTTCCAGGTAGTTGTCGACGTAGACCTTCCAGTTGCAGGCCACGTCGTAGCTCACGCGATGATGGAAGGCATAGCCGTCCAGCGCGCGATCCGCGCCAAGGCGCGCATCGATGCCGGCCACGAAATCGCCGAACGGCGGCGCCTCGCCGATCGCCACGAACACCAGCCCTTGCCACACATGCACGCGTACTTCCGGCAAGCGGATATCGGCGGGATTGAAGTCGGGCGTGCGGCCCATTTCCGGCGCACCGCGCAACACCCCGTCCAGGCCGTAGGTCCACCCGTGGTAGCGGCAGCGCAGGTTTTGCGCGCCGCGTCCGTCGCAGCTGGCGATCGGCCCCGCACGATGGCGGCACACGTTGTGAAAGGCGCGGATCTGCGTTTCGTTGCTGCGCACCACCAGCAGCGGCAGGCCGGCTATTTCGGTGACTACGTGATCGCCGACATCCGACAGCTGCGATTGATGGCAGACCAGTTGCCAGCTGCGCGCAAACACCGCCGCGGCATCCAGGGCCGGCATGCGTGCGTCGGTATAGAAACGGGCCGGCAGGGTCAGCGCGTGGTCGAGCGGCTGTGGAGCAAGGGTGCCCGGTGAAAGTAACTCGGTCATGGCGCTACCTAGCGGCGGTGAGGCTGGAGTATTTCGCGGACCGCAGTGCAGCATCAATGCGCGACGGCCGCTGGCTGGCGGTAAGACGCGCGGCGGCAGCACGGGCACCCACTGTGTCGCGCCACGTCACTTTTTGAGCGGCAACCGCCGCCGGCATGCCGGGAGCCAGCGTGAAACCTGCAGCGTGGGATGCCAACTTGCCAGGCCGCCCTGTCGGTACCGAGCGTCGGTGCCCGCTCACCCGTCTCTCCAGGCTCCATGGGCATGCCTCCTGACTATTCCCTTTGCCAAACCGTGATGGATCGCACATTCGCACTGCCAACATGGCGTGGCAGATGCTTGGCTGTTCACGACCGTGAAGGCCCAAGCGGGTTCGTTGCAATCACTAACAGGGTGGAACAGGGGATGGAACAGATCGTCGAATGCCTGATTGCCGGCGGCCCGCACCATGGCGCCGTACGCCGGCAGCTATGGGACCCGCGTCATCCGATGCTGCCTGCGGTGGCGGCCGGTGATGGCAAGGTGTGCATCGCCGCGGCGCGCCGGCCGGCCGGCCCGTACAGCAACCGCTTCCTGCTGTTGCATCCGCACGCGACCGGCCAGGAAATTCTCGCCATGATGGCCAGAATGTGCGTGAGAAGCTCGCCCGGCTTGTGCAGCAACTGAGGCGGTAACGGCTGCCCTAAAGTTTTACGTAGGCTTCGTTCTCGCCCGCGATGTAAAGCCGCACGCCTTTGCGCGGGTAATCGCAGACATCCTGCTCCAGCCGCTGGCCCACCACCAGAAACACCAGCGGCTCGCTGCCCGTATTGACGATGACATGCGCAGGGCCGCCGCGCGCAAAGCCCAGGAAATCGCCTGGGCCGATGGCATGAACCTCCTCGCCGATCTGCGCTTCGCCCTGCCCGGAAAGCAGGTAAAGGCATTCTTCCTCATAAAGGTGCCGGTGATATTCGGAGGATTCATGCCCCGGCATGAGGGTGATGATGTGCGCACCCAATTGCGTCAGGCCAGTGATGTCGCCGACCGATTTCTTCAACCGGATGGCGTTGGGGTTCAAGCTGTGCACCGAGCGGGTGGCGTCCATCTCGTCGATATCCGCTGCTTTCACTAACTCGCGTATAGGCTTCAAGGTATCGTCTCCTGCGGGAAAGTCGGGTTCCGGCATGTTGCCGCCATGCTGGACAACGCCATCAACGCTTCACATTATGGGCGCCACCGATGCAGCCGCTCCGGCGGCGCTCGATCATACAGGGCCTTCGCATGCAGCGCTGGCAGGGGCAAAAGCACGCAGAACTGCAGATCCGTGCAGGATTTGCCTTTCTATTGATCGCCTGCGCGCTGGCAACGTTCGCCACCATCGGCAGCGCGCGGGCCGATGCATGGGTGGCCCACACCCTGCACGTGCGCCAGACCCTGATCCAGCTCTATAGCGACGTGCGCGATGCAGAATCGGGGCAGCGCGGCTTTCTGCTGACGCAGGACTCGCACTACCTGGAGCCGTACACCCGTGCGCGCGCTGAAGTTGCCGCCACGGAATCGCTGCTGTCTTCGCTGATCGCCGACAACCCCGCGCAAAAAGCCCTGCTCGACCAGCTCCGCCCGCTTATCGGCCGCAAGCTCGACGAACTGCAACAAACCCTGCAACTGGCCATGCAAGGCAAACACGAAGCGGCCATCAGCCTGGTCAGGACGAATGTCGGCCATCAATGGATGGAGGATATCCAGGCGCTGACGCAACAGATGGATCGAAACGAGTCGGCGCTGCTCGATCACCGCCTGGCCATTGCGCGCCGCACCAGGGTGCTGCTGCTGGCCGCGACGTTTTTTTCCGCCTTGCTGGCCTGCCTGCTTGCCTATCGCGTACACCGCGAAGGCACCGCCCGCCAGCAGGCGATCGAGGAAAAGAACCGCGCCCTGGAGGAGCAGATCCAGCAGCGCGAAACGGCCGAGACGCAGCTTCGGCAAGTCCAGAAAATGGAAGCGCTCGGCCAGCTGACTGGCGGCATCGCGCACGATTTCAACAATATGCTGGCGATCATCGTGGGCAACCTGGAGCTGGCGGTGCGCCAGATGCTGAGGTCGGACAGTGCCCTGAAAGATGTCGTGGCCAGGGCCCTGGATGCCGCCATGCGCGGCGCCGATCTCACCAGGCGGCTGCTTGCCTTCTCGCGCACGCAGCCGCTGCGGCCCGCCTCCATCGACGTCAACGATTGCGTGCGCAGCATGCAGATGATCCTGCAGCGCACGCTCGGCGAAAACATCACCATCCAAACCACGCTTGCTCCCGGCCTGCGGCGCGTTTTCATCGATCGCGCGCAGCTGGAAAGCGCCCTGCTCAACCTGGCGGTGAACAGTCGCGACGCCATGCAGGACAGTGGCCGCCTGACCATCGAAACCCGCAACATCCAGCTCGACCAGCATTTTGCCGATACGCATGTGGAAGTAACGCCCGGACACTACGTGATGGTGGCGGTGACCGATACCGGCTGCGGCATGACACCGGAGGTGATCCAGCGCGCGTTCGAACCGTTCTTCACCACCAAGGAGCCCGGCCACGGCACCGGGCTGGGGCTGGGGCTGAGCCAGGTTCATGGCTTCATCAAGCAATCGCTTGGCCATGTGCAGATCTATTCCGAGCTGGGCATCGGCACCACGGTAAAGATGTACCTGCCGCGCTCATCTGCCGAACAGGACGCGGAAGTGTTTGCCGAAAGCATGATTTTCGGGCTGAGCTCGTCCAAGAAAGTGCTGGTGGTCGAAGACGACGACGAAGTGCGCCGGTTCGTGGTGACCTGCGTGAACGAGCTGGGTTACGTCGCGCTATCGGCCGAAAGCGCCGACGTGGCGCAGCAGCAACTGGCCATCCATCCGGATATATCCCTGCTGCTGACGGACGTGATCATGCCGGGCAAGAACGGCAAGCAGCTGGTCGACAGCGTGCGGCCTTTCTACCCCAAGCTGCGCGTGCTCTACATGACGGGTTATCCGCGCGATGCGATCACGCGCGACGGCATGCTCGAGGCCAACGTGCGGCTGATCACCAAGCCGTTTTCGATGCAGGAGCTGGCAAACGAATTACGTCATGCGTTTGCGCAGGAAGTGGTGTAACGCGTGATGCCATGCCATTTCGGCTTCGCCTCGTAGTCTGGGATGCAATCCCAGCGGCCCCTCGCTGGTTGGCGGTGAGCGTATGCGAACCCCAACGTTCGCCACGCACATTGCAATGTTGGGGTTCGGCGTTGCCTCACCGCCAACCTGCATGCTGGGATCTCATCCCAGCCTGCGTGCTACCTGCAACGCCGAATCCTTCCACCGCTCCTGTTCCACCTTGCGCCACCAAGGCTGCACCTCTTCCACGAACGCCGGCTCGATCGGCTCGCCCAGCAACGGCATCACCAATCCCTCGGGCGCCTTGGCGAGCAGCACTTCGGCCGGTTCGTCCCAGGCGTGCAAGGCCAGGTTGAAGGTGGCCCAATGCACCGGCAAAAAGCTGCCGCTGCCCAATTGCTTCCACGCCTTCAAGGCGTTGTCGGGCCCCAGGTGCATGCTCCCCCACGAAGGATGGAACGCGCCCACTTCGATCATCACCAGGTCGAACGGCCCCAGCCGCTGGCCGATCTCGGCAAAGTGCGGCGAAAGCCCGGTGTCGCCGCTGAAGAACACCGCACTCCGCTCGCCGCGTATCACGAACGATGACCACAGCGTGGCGTTGCGATCGCGCAGCGTGCGGCCCGAGAAGTGATGCGAAGGCGCAGCGGTAAGGGTGAGGCCGGGCAGCGTTGCGCTTTCCCACCAATCCAATTCGATGATGCGCTCGGCCGAAACGCCCCATGCTTCCAGCCGCGCGCCGACGCCGAGCGAAGTGACGAACGGAACGTTCAAAGCCGCCAGCGCACGCACGCTCACATAATCCAGGTGATCGTAATGATCGTGCGAGATCACGATGGCATCGAGCTCGGGCAGCGCGTCGATGGCCACTGGCACCGGCTGGAAACGTTTCGGTCCAAGCAAGGGAAACGGCGAGGCGCGCGCACCCCAGACCGGGTCGGTCAACACCCGCCGTCCATCGATTTCCAGCAACACCGTGGAATGGCCGAGCCAGGTGGCGCGCAGGCCGGACTGTACCCGCCGCGTCCATGCCGCACGTGGATCGGCCGATGGCAGCGGGCGCGACGGCACGCGCTGCTCCTTGCCGCGGAACATGAAGTCGGCAAGGCTCGGCTTGTCTTGCCGTTCGCGCATGACGCTCGGCGAATAGGTATTGACGAAGCCTTCCTGCGCGTACTGCGCGGACGCCAGCATGCGCTCCCATCGGAGCCCGGACAGCTTTTGGCGAAATGGGGACATGCCCTACCTCTTCTGGAAACATGATTGCCGCCGCAAGGCGCCGCGTGCGGTCCGACTGGTTGACTATGTGTGCTGCATGGCTGCAATCCAAGTCCTACCATGGCGCCATTCGCGTACATTGTTTGGCGGTTTGCTATTTGATCCGATCGCCACGAAACCGCGGGGATACCAGCATGGCTTTCTTGCACATCTTCCAAGGCAACCTGGCGCCCTTCCTGGCGGTGGTGGCCGCCACCACCATGGTGGCCCTGGTCTGCCATTACTTCACCAGCGGCTGGCCGTCGGTGCTGGAATCCCTGTTCTGGGATTTCATTGCGGCGACTGCCGCCTGCGGTACGTTCATCGCCATTCCGCTCTGGCATCTCTCCGGCGCAGCGCCGCTGCCCTGGTCGGGAGAAATGGAAACGATGGACACCTATCGCGCACTGCTGGAACTATCGTGCCTGGGTTCGCTCATCGGCTATCTCATGGGCGCCATGCTTATCCCGGCGATTTGCAAACGCGCGGGTTGTTGGCAGTAGAACCTGCAGCGTCATGCATGCACCCACAGAAACTCGGTCAGTCTGCGCAGTTCATCGAACTGGCTGGCCAACTCGAAACTCAGCACGAAGATGCACGCGTAGAAAACGCCCTGGTATTTGACCGACCAGTCCAATACCGGCGCAGCAAGGCGTTCGCGCAGGGCATGCCGGTTGAGCAACAGGCAGATCACGATACCCAGTCCGGCACCGGCCAGTACATCGGTGGGGTAATGCATGCCCAGGTAAACGCGCGGGAAGCAGATGAAAACAATCGCGTAGATGAAGGCGATAAGGCCCAGCCGCCTTGAAGCCAGCAAAATGCCGGTCGCCACCGCGCACCACATCATGGCGTGATCGCTGGGAAACGAACTCCACGTGCGTATGACAGGTTCCTGGCAGGCCGAAAGCCTGGAAGGAAAGCGCATGCCCAAGGCCGGTTCCGCAAAGGGACGCAGCCGGAACGGCAAATAATGGGCGAGCAACCGGCCGACGATGAGGGAGAGAAACGTCGCCACCGTGGTGGCGATGACGATGACGCGATCACGCCGGACCGTTGCGCCGCCACGAAACCAGATCCACCACAGCAAGCCGATCAGGCCGAGCCCGCGCGTGAAATAGAACTTCTCGATGCCGATCGCCATGTCATCGAACCATGGCCATCGAAACGCAACATGGTTGAGAAGCCTGAGAATGGAAAGATCGAAGGGGTTCACGGACGATGCCGATTACGACGGAACGGTGACAGCTCTCCATCTACTGTTTCAATTGTGCGTCAGGCGTGAAAAACGGGCCAAAACCGGATCGCGCACGTGCGCGGGCCACCATGCGTTTTCCTGCCGCTAAGGTTGGGGAGTCCGCTGCCTCAGCCGCCGTCGATCTGCGCAGCCCGGGCTTCGATCAAGGCCCGGACGCGCTCCGCATCATCCGGTGTGGCCGGGTTGTAGATGATCATGCTCAGATCCGGCCGGCCGTCGACCGCGAAAGCGGAAAATTCCAGCGCAATCAAACCCAATTGGGCATGGTGAAGATGCTTGGTGCCGCCCTCGTCGTAGGAGCGCACGTCGTTGTCGCGCCACATCGCGCTGAACTCCGGGCTGAGCCGGCTCAGTTCATCGACGATGGCCGCGATCGCTCTGGATGCGCCTGCGCGCGCTGCGTCTGCGCGCAGCACCGCCACGACGAACCGTGCCACGTGTTCCCAATCGAGCTGCGCAGCGCGCACGCGCGGATCGAGAAACATCAGGCGCAGCACGTTGCGCTGCGGCGGCGCGAGCTGGGCGTAGTCGGTCAGCACGGTGGCGGCGGCACGGTTCCAGGCCACGATGTCCCAGGTGGCGGTTTTCACCACCGCGGGGCTGAGCGTCATTCCATCTAGCACACGTTGCAGCCGCGGCGTTACGCCTTCCACCGCCTGGTAACGCACTTCGGGCGGACGGCCCAAGGCAAGCAGGAACAGATGTTCGCGTTCGACATCGGTCAGCATCAGCGCACGCGCGATGCGTTCGAGCACGTCGGCCGATGGCGCCCCGCCGCGCCCCTGCTCCAGCCACGTGTACCAGGTTGCACTGACGTTGGCGCGCTGCGCGACTTCCTCGCGCCGCAGGCCGGGGGTTCGCCGGCGCGTCAAAGGAAAACCGAGCGCCGCCGGGTCGAGCTTCGTGCGGCGGTCGCGCAGATAGATGCCCAACAGGTTTTCGTGCGTGGCCGGCATGGCGATCCTGGTACTTCTTATACCTGTATAACGTCACTACTTTACCGGGGTAATGCGCGACCAGACTATACCGCCATCCAAACCTGGAGGGCGTTACCCATGCGTGTTTTCGTTACCGGCGCGACCGGCTTTGTCGGCTCCGCCATCGTCAAGGAATTGATTTCAGCAGGACATCAGGTGCTGGGCCTGGCGCGTTCCGACAGCGGCGCCGCCGCGTTGGAAGCGGCCGGCGCCACCGTCCATCGCGGCTCGCTCGAAGACCTGGACAGCTTGCGGCGCGGCGCAGCCGCAGCCGATGGCGTGATCCACACCGGCTTCAATCACGACTTTTCCAGATTCGCGGAAAATTGCGCGATGGACCAGCGCGCCATCGAAACCCTCGGCGCCGAACTCGAAGGCTCCAATCGCCCCTTGCTGGTCACCGCCGGCGCGGCGCTGCAGGTTCAAGACCGGGTCGGCACCGAGGAAGATCCACACCTTCCCGCTTCCGCCAACTACCCGCGCGCCTCGGAAGCCGCTGCGGACATCTTGGCAGCACGCGGCCTGCGCGCAGCAACGGTGCGCCTGCCGCCAACAGTACACGGCCAGGGCGATCATGGCTTCGTACCCATGCTGATCCAGCATGCGCGCGAGAAAGGCGTATCGGCCTATATCGGCGAAGGACGCAATCGCTGGAGCGCGGTGCATCGCTTCGATGCTGCGCGCGTCTATCGGCTGGCACTGGAACGTGGCGCAGCTGACGGTCCCTATCACGCGATTGCCGAGGAAGGCATACCGCTCAGGGACATCGCCGAACTGATCGGCAAACATCTGAACGTGCCAGTGGTGGCCAAGTCGCCGGACGAGGCAAACGAACACTTCGGCTGGCTCGCGCGATTCGTCGGCATGGACATGGCGCGCTCAAGCGAGCGCACGCGCAAACGGCTGGGCTGGGCGCCGAAGGAGATCGCGTTGCTGGCGGATATGGAGGCGCATTACTTTGCTGGTTGAAGCTCGGTATTGACGCCCTCCGCTGCAAGCCACCTGACTGGCGTCGCGTCTCGGTCTGCCGGTTCTGCCCCCTCCCCTACGTGTAGTAGGGGAGGGAGCGCATCGTGGCAAGGTTTGAGTAGCGGACAACTGTGCACGTGCCTCCATGCAACACTCCCTTGCCAAGCACCAACTCAGCCCAGCGACGGAAACGCCGTAATACGTAACTTGGCCCCCGCATAAGGCACCAGGGTGATGGCCTGCACGGCTTCATCGGTGGCGGGTTCGGCCTTGCGCGGCACCGGGTCCGCGCTGCCCTCCTCCGCTTTCCACGCTGGTACGTAATGCGCCTGCAACGCCAATTGCACGGCGGGCGTGGCGCCGGCGAACGGCGTTTCGCCGATGGGATGCTCGCTTACGGCAACAGGTGCATCGGGCGCAACGCCCAGGTTCCAGCGCGAGCCCGGATATACCTGCCAATCATTGGTCGGGCCACGCTTGCGCCAGATCACCCAGTTTTCCTTGATCGGCAACGCGTACACCAAGGCGCCACGGCTGAAACTGAGCGCGCCGTTATAACCGCGCTCCATGCTTACTTCGGCGTTGAAAACCACTTCAACGACATCGCCGGGCGACCAGGTGCGCTCGATGGTCGTAAAGCCCGGCGTCGCCGCGATGGTGTCGCCATTGACGGTGATGCGCGTTTGCTTCGACCACGCCGGCATGCGCAGGCGCAGCGGAAAGGCCAGCGCGCGCTGCGGCTTGACGCTGATGCTGACGCCTTGGCGGAACGGGTAATCGCTGACTTGTTCAACCGACACCGGCACATCGCGCACCGTGGTGTTGACGGTGCAAGGCGCATAGCTCATCGCCACCAAGCCGCGATCGGCCGTCGCCATCCACAAACTGTTGGTGAACTTGGGCCAGCCTTGATGGAAATTCGCGGTGCAGCAGCGGAAATTGGGTTCGAGCCCGAACAGGTTCGATTCCGGGCCATCCGTGGTCCACGGCCGACGGTGCAGGCTGCATTCGACCTGGTTGGGTTGCTGGTTGTATTGATGCGCCCACATGTCGTCGGTCAATGCAGCGGGCAGTGCGTTGAAAGCAATGCGTTCCAGGCGATCGCCCAGCGCGGGATCGCCAGTGATGGCCAATGCCAGTTCGAGCGAGAACATCGTTTCCACCACGGTGCAAAGCTCGGTGCCTTGCGACGGGCTGCGCCCGGCCAGGTGTTCGTCGGCGGAGAACATGCCGTTGGGCAAGCCGTGATAGGTATCGAGCATCCGCAACTGATGATGGACCGCCGCGCGATCGGCCGCGCTGCCTGACACGATGGACCACACCGGCGATGCCTTCAATGCCTGCGCGTTGTTGACGCCATGCACCTGCAGGCCGATATCTTCCATGAACACGTCGCCACCATCGCCGGCCTGCTTGCGCAGCGCCTCTGCATCCACCTTTTGCGTGAAGTGGAAACGCGCGAAGGCCGCCTGCCAGTCGTAACCTTGCTGCTTGAGCAGTTGCGCCAGGTCCAGCAACCTGGGATCGCGCGTGCGCTGATAGAGCCACAGCACCGAAAGCAATTCATCCTGCCAGCGCATGCGGCCCCAGTCGCGCAAGGGGCGCGCCGGCATCGCCTGCAGCTGGTAGTGAAAATAGCGCGTCATCAAGGGCATCACGCGCGGGTCGCCGGTAAGCTCGTGATACTGCGTCAGCACCTTGAGCATGACCATGCGCGGCCACCAGTCGTCGTTGCTGCGCGGACCAAACATGCCGTTGTCCCATGGATGGTCCAGCGTCCAGTCGATGAAGCGCATGGCCTTGGCTTTGAGTGCCGGCGAATCCAGTTGCCACGCCAACGGAACCAGGCCATCGAGAAAATACGGGCCGTCTTCCCAGGATTCGCCCTTTCCGCCCAACCAGCCGCTATCCGGCCCCACGACGGGCCAGAACTCATCCAGGTGGCCGCCCAGGCCGTTCGCTTGAATCTGCAGCTGCCGCAGCAACCAGCCAGCGGCCTTGATCGAGCCCGCCGGCAGCAGTGCAAAGGGCTGCCGCATCAAAGGCGCTTGCGGAAACAACGGCGCCTGCCCTGCGCCTCCTATTGCCATGACGGTCGCCGAAGCGGCGGCAAGCGGACGGAACGACATCGCACTCATCGCACCCGTCAAAGCCGCGCCTTGCAGAAAGGTGCGGCGGCTCATCGGAGGAAGCTGGGACATGCATGGGCCCTCGGCTTATGAGGGACCCGAGTGTTGTCCAATCGTCGGACAAATTCAAATGCCGAAGGACAAATTGACGAAAAAGGGAGGGCCTACGCGGCGAGCCGCATCAACCGATGGCCTTCTTCACCAGCGCCGCGATCTTTGCCTCTTCGGCGGCCGTCAGCTTCTTCAGCGCATACGCCGTCGGCCACATGCTGCCGTCATCGAGCTTGGCCTTGTCGCTGAAGCCCAAGGTGCAATATCTCGTCTTGAATTTCTGCGAGTTTTGGAAGAAGCACACAACACTGCCGTCTTTCGCGTAGGCAGGCATTCCATACCAGGTGCGCGGCGTCAGGCCTGGCGCGTTGGCCTTGACGATCGCATGAATGCGTTCGGCGATGCCGCGATCCGGTTCGGGCATGGCGGCGATCTTGGCAAGCACCTCGCTCTCCCCGTCCGCCTTGCCTGCGCCCGCGCCCCGCGCCGCCTTCAGCTCTGCAGAGCGCTCCTTCATGGCGGCTTGCTCTTCGGCGGTAAAGCCGGTGCGCGTCTTGCCGCGCTTGGCCGCGTTTTTGGCAGATGTCGTCTTTGCAACCATGGAAACCATCCTGGCATCGCGTTGAATGGAAAGCCGCACTTTATAAAACAACTGACGCTTGTAGAAGATGGCTTTTGGGCGAGGACGGATGCGAACCGCTCGTGCTGGCGACCCGGTCGATTCTTTCTACTACGTCTATAGTTGACAGCGCCGGCGATCGGACTAGAATCTACTAAACTCATAGTTAGTGGCGGCCATCATGAAGATATCGCTTACCGATCGGGAAGCCGACGTCATGCAGGTGCTGTGGGATTACGGCCCTTCGGTGGTCTCCGAAGTGCGCGAGCGGTTGAGCGACCCACTGGCCTATACCACCGTGCTGACCGTGTTGCGCACGCTGGAAGCGAAGGGCTACGTCGGGCATGACGAAGAAGGCCGCGGGCACCGCTATTTCGCCAGCGTAAAACAGCAGGCTGCGCGCAAAAGCGCGTTGCAGCACCTGACCGACAAGCTGTTCAAGGGCTCGGCGGAACTGCTGTTCTCGCACTTGGTGTCCGATCAAAAGCTGACGCCGGAACAGATCAAGCGCATGAGGCAATTGCTGGCCAATCAATCCGGCAAGGAGAAACCGTGATGCTCGCCACGATCAGCTATGTGGTGATGGTGGGCATACTGCTCAGCGCAGCGGCGCTGGCGGCCGAACATGCAGCCAGGCAACGAGGAACGCCAAGGCGATGGATATGGATGACGGCCATTGTCGCCAGCTTGCTGATTCCGCTGATCATTCCCAACGTCACCGTGCGCATGCCGGATCTGGTCAAGCCGGCCGATACCGGGCAGTCGATTGCCTTGCGCGACATGACTTCAGTGCATGTGCCATTGGCGCTGCTCGATCTCGGCATGCCGGATACCGCCGCGAAACAGCCTGGTTTCGACGTTTTTTTTCACCGGCTCTGGCTGGGCATCTCGGTAGCGATGTTGATGGGATTGGCCACCAGCGGCGGCCTGCTCTTGGGGCGCAAACGCCGCTGGGTGCAGGGCCGTCTGGGCGGCACGCCAGTATTGATCGCGCCCGATGTGGGGCCTGCCGTCGTTGGCCTGCTGCGTCCGCGCATCGTGATACCGGCGTGGTTGCTGCACGAACCGGCCGAGCGGCAGCAGTCCGTGCTGGCCCATGAGCAATCTCATCTGGATGCGCGCGATCCGCACATGCTCACCCTCGCGCTATGCCTGCTGGTGGCCATGCCGTGGAACCTGCCGTTGTGGTGGCAGTTGCATCGGCTGCGCCGCGCCATCGAGGTGGATTGCGATGCACGCGTGCTGCGCAGCGGCCGCGATATGACGCAGTACTGCGAAACCTTGATTCAAGTGGGCCAGAACCAGTCCCGTTACATCGGCGCCGTGGCTGCCATGTCGGAGTCCGGATCGTTTCTTGAGCAGAGGATCAAAATCATGTTGCGCAAACCAGGAAAGTGGGCGCGCCTGTCGGCGCTGGCGATGATCGGTGCATCGATAGGCATGGCGGCCTTTGCCGCACAGGTAACGCCACCCGGTGCCGATGATGCATCGGCGAAGCACGAAGTGAGCGTGAGCCCTGCGGTGCTCGCACGCTATGCGGGCTTCTATCAATTCGGCCCGTATGCGGTGATGACGGTTAAACTGGACGGATCACAGCTTGAAGCCCAACTCACGGGACAGAGGTTCCTTCCGATCTATCCGAGCAGCGATACAGGCTTCTTCTACAAAGCCGTCGATGCTCAAATGAATTTTGTCGTGGCTGCGCAGGGCCAGGTCACAGGCATGGAGTTCTTCCAGGGCGGCCGCCACATCAGCGCCCCGCGCATTGACGCCGCCACAGTGCAGCGTATCCAGAGCGCGCTGGAAAAACGGGTAAGCGCCCAACAGCCCTACCCGAATGGGGAGCAGATCCTGCAGGTCCTTCTGGCCGACAACCCCGATGCCAGCCAACTGAGTCCGGGTTTGGCGGGGGCCATGCGCGAACAGCGGCCACGGACAGAAGCCATCTTCGGCAAGCTCGGCCCGGTGACGTCGCACCAGTTCATTGGAGTCAATCCCCAAGGTTGGGACAAATACCTGGTGCAACACGCGAACGGCACGGAGCAGGTGAGCTTTGTGCTCAATGACCAGGGAACGATCGTCGGCGCGCTTCGCCAGCCGTAGACGAGGGCTTCGGCTTGCGCCGTGGCAGTCATGGCGCAAGCCGCCAATGCATTTTTTTGAACCGAACCATCAGGCGATCGCGACATTGCATGCAACGCCGCACCAGCCTACGTGCCACGGTCTCACGGCGGGTCTTTCTCATACCGTGTAACGCCATCCGGCAATTGCACCCATGCATGCCGCCTGCACTCGTATACCGAATCCTGCGGCGGCGGAAAGGCGGGATCGGCGAAAGCGCCGACCGCCACGCTCACGTAGCGGTCGTTGCCCTCTTCGGTATGGAACACGTTGCTGCCGCAGATGGGACAGAAGCGGAAGCGGAACGCCGCACCCTGGTCGCCGCTGCGCACGAATTCGGTGGCTTGGCCGGTAACCTTGAAAGGCGCGGCAAACGCAGCGAGTGCGGCGAAGACGCTGCCGGTGCGCTGCTGGCAGGCCAGGCAGTGGCAAACGCCGGTACCCAGGATTTCTCCCTGCACTTCAATGCTTAGCTGGCCGCAATAGCAGGAAGCGGTTCTGCTTGTCATGGCGATCCTCGCAGGCTGCCGGTTTTGCGGATGGTACGGCGCACGTAGGCTGGAATGGAATCCCAGCCTGCGTGCTTTGGTCGCCTTACCGGCCAATGGCATCCAGCTGCGCCAGCACGTTTTGCGGCAGCTGCTGTGTCGCAGCCTGCAGGTTCTCGCGCAGATGTTGCAACGAAGAGGTGCCGGGAATCAGCAGGATGTTCGGTGCGCGCTGCAGCAACCAGGCGAGCGCGATCTGCATGGGCGTGGCGCCAAGCTCGGTGGCGATGCTGGACAGGGCGGATGACTGGATCGGCGTAAAGCCGCCCAGCGGAAAGAATGGCACGTAAGCGATGCCAGCCTTGGCCAGTTCGTCGACCAGCGCATCGTCGTTGCGATGGACCAGGTTGTAGTGGTTCTGCACGCAGACGATGTCGGCAATACCCTGCGCTTCCTTCACCTGCGCCGCGGTGACGTTGCTCAAGCCGATATGGCGCACCAAGCCTTGCTGCTGGAGTCCGGCCAGGGTCTCGATCTGCCCGGCAATCGAGCCTTCGCTGGGCGCATGCACGTTGCCCATGATGCGCATGTTGACGACGTCCAGCGCATCCAATCCCAGATTGCGCAGGTTGTCGTGCACCGCACGGCGGATGTCTTCGGGCTGTTGCGCGGGTTGCCACGATGCATCTTCGCCACGCACGGCGCCGACCTTGGTGACGATCAGGAGATCGTGCGGATAAGGGTGCAACGCTTCGCGAATGATCTGGTTGGTGACGTGCGGCCCGTAGAAATCGCTGGTGTCGATATGGTTGACGCCGGCCGCGACCGCCTCGCGCAGCACGGCGATGGCGGTGTTGCGGTCCTTGGGCGGACCGAACACGCCGGGCCCGGCCAGTTGCATGGCGCCGTAGCCCATGCGGTGCACGGTGCGGCCGGCGAAGGGGAAAGTGCCGGCGGCGGAAGCGAGTTTCGTCATGGAGTTCTCCTGGGTGGTGACAGGCACTTACTATGCGGCTCCCCAGGTTGTTAGATAATCCGGGCCAATGTGCACGGGCTGTGCAAAAGGTTGAACAATGGCCGTAGAGTTCAATGACCTCGCCGCCTTTCTTTCGGTGACCCGCGCTGGCGGCTTTCGCGATGCGGCGCGGGCCAGCGGTGTGTCCGCATCCGGCTTGAGCGCGGCGGTACGGCGGCTGGAAACGAAGCTGGGCGTGCGGCTGCTCAACCGCACCACGCGCAGCGTTGCGCCTACCGAGGCCGGCCTGCGCTTGATCGAACGTTTGGCACCTGCGTTGGCCGAAATGGAAGCCGCACTGGATGTGTTGAACCGCTTTCGCGATCGCCCGGCCGGCACGCTGAAACTCAACGTGCCGGCCGGTGTGGCGCGCGTGGTGTTGCCGCCGATCATCACGGCATTCCTGCAAGCCTATCCGGACATTCGCATTGAAACGGTGGTGGAAGACAGTTTCGTCGACGTGCTTTCCGCCGGCTGCGATGCCGGCATTCGCTACGACGAGCGGCTGGAACAGGACATGGTGGCGATTCCGATCGGGCCGCGCGTGCAGCGCTTCGCCACTGCCGCAGCACCAGGCTACCTGGATCGGCATGGCCGCCCGCAGCATCCGCGCGACCTGCTGTCCCACGCTTGCCTGCGCGGACAATTCGCCAGCGGCGCCTTGCCGGTGTGGGAATTCGAACGCGATGGCGAGGTGATCCGCGTGGATGTGACCGGCCCGCTGCTGGTACGCCCGGGACCCGCCTTCGACCTGGCCGTGGCCGCTGGCGTCGGCGGGCTTGGCATCGTGCACCTGTATGAGGATTGGGTGCGCCCGCATCTCGACAGCGGCGCACTCGAACCGATTCTGCAGCCGTGGTGGCAGAACTTCGCCGGTCCATTTCTTTATTACCCGGGGAACCGCCACCTGCCGGCGCCGTTGCGTGCATTTGTGGATTTCGTGAAGGAAAGCAACGCCTCCACCGTTGCAATGCCATGACGCATGCAGCGAATCTTTCGTTTGCCGGAAGGCTGCCTGCCGCATGGCAAGGCTTCGATCCATCCATCGACGCGCGTAGAGTTGCGCCGATCTCCCGTCTTCCCCGATACAGGAGTCTTGCGTGATGGCGCCCTTCCCTGCTTCAGCTTTGCTCGAGCGCATCGGCATGCGATTGCCGATCATCCAGGCGCCGATGGCGGGCGTGTCCTCGCCAGCCATGGCGGCGGCTGTGAGCCAACACGGCGGGCTCGGCTCGCTGGGCGTGGGTGCGATGACGGCAGCGCAGGCGCGCGAAGCAGTCCATCAATGCCGGGCGTTGAGTCCGGGGCCGCTCAATGTGAATCTGTTCGTGCACCGGCCGGCGCAGGCCAACGCACTGAAGGAGGCTGCATGGCTTGCGCGCCTGCGTTCGGAATTCGAACGCGCGAACGCACAACCGCCGCAACACCTGCGGGAAATCTACAGGTCATTTCTTGCCGATGACGACATGCTCGCCATGCTGGTGGAAGAAAAGCCGAAGGTGGTGAGCTTTCATTTCGGCGTGCCGCGGCCGGATCAGGTTGCAGCGCTGCACGCTGCGGGCAGCGTATTGCTGGCGTCGGCCACGAACGTGGAAGAAGCCAAGGCGCTTGAGACGGCCGGCGTCGATGCCATCGTCGCGCAAGGTTATGAAGCGGGCGGCCATCGCGGCGTGTTCGATCCGGATGGCGAAGACAGCCGCATGGGCACCTTTGCGTTGACGCGGGTGCTGGTACGCACGTTGGGCATTCCGGTGATCGCCGCAGGCGGCATCATGGATGGCGCCGGCATTGCCGCGGCGCTGAAGCTCGGTGCGGTGGCCGCGCAATTGGGTACGGCGTTCGTGCCCACGGATGAATCGCTGGCCGACCAGGGATTTCGTGCGCTGCTTTTCAGCGACGCCGCGCATCACACGGTAATGACGCGGGTCATTTCAGGACGGCCTGCGCGCAGCCTGGCGAATGACTTTACGCGCTGGGGCGCGCAGGTGCCGGACGATGCGATACCGGACTATCCGGTGACCTACGATGCGGGCAAGGCTTTGCATGCAGCCGGCAAGGCGGCGGGCTTGCGCGGTTACGGTGCGCATTGGGCGGGGCAAGGCGCACCGCTGGCGCGTGCGTTGTCCACCGCAGCCTTGATGCAAACGCTGGAAAGCGAATTGGAGGCAAGTAGGCTGGGATGAAATTCCAGCATCAGGGACCACAATAAAGCTCGGATTTCATCAGTCTACGCGCTGCATCCGGTCGACCGGATGGGCGAGATCAGCGACGTGCTGGATGCGCTGCTGTTCCTGGAATCGGCCGGTTTCGTCACCGGCGAAATCCAAGCCGGCCGCGCTTGAAGCTTCCCATAAGCTTGGGCGAGGCATCATTGGCCGACCTTCACATTCCTTCAGAACACCACCATGGGAGCCGTCACATGAAAAAGCACATCGTCCAGGCATTTGCCCTGGCAGGCCTGCTGTGCACGCCGCTATGGGCCGCCGCGCAAGGCGCAGCTGCCTACAAGGTTACGCACGACTATGCACTTGGCGGCAGCGGCAGCTGGGACTACCTCACGCTGGATTCGGCCGGGCATCGCCTGTTCATTGCGCGCGACGACCGGATCATGGTGGTCGATCCGGCCAACGGCAAGCTGCTGAAGGAAATCCCCGGCATGAAGCACGTGCATGGCGTAGCGCTGGTGCCCAGCCTGCATCGCGCCTACGCCAGCAACGGCCACGGCGACAACGTCAGCGTGATCGACCTGGACACGCTCAAGGTGACCGGCCATATCGCCATCAGCGGCAAGGACCCCGACGCCATCCTCTACGATCCGGCCACCTCGCACGTGCTGACCATGAATGGCGACAGCAACAATATCAGCGTGATCGATCCGGCCAGCGGCAAGCAGCTCTCCACGATCGCGCTGGATGGCAACCCCGAGTTCGCGGCAGCCGACGGCCAGGGCAATGTCTACAACAACATCGAGGACAAGGCCGAGCTGGCGCATATCGACACCAAGACCGGCAAGGTGTTGCACACCTGGTCGCTGGCGCCGTGCGAAGGCCCTACCGGGCTGGCGCTGGATGCGGCGAACAAACGCGTGTTTTCTGCCTGCGCGAATGGCTGGCTGATCGTGACCGACGCGACCGACGGCCATCAGGTCGCCAAGCTGCCGATCGGCAAGAAGCCCGACGCCGCCGCCTACGATCCGCAGACGCACGAGGTGTTCGCCTCCAGCCGCGAGGGCGTGCTGAATGTGTATCACCAGGATTCGGCGGACCAGTACTCCAAGGTGGCGGACGTGCCGACCATGAAGAGTGCGCGCACCATGGCGCTGGATACGGCGACCGGCCAGGTCTACCTGGTGGGCGCCAAGGTAGCGGAGAAAGGCAAGCCGGTGAGCGGGTTTACGTTGTTGGTGGTAGGCAAGTAAGAAAAGCCCCCTCCCCTGCGATAGCAGGGGAGGGGATGTATCCTGCCGAGCGTGAGATACATGCTCCGCTTCGACCGCAGCACACATCCACCCCCCTCCCTGACTGGCATGCAGCCCCCTGTTCACCCATGGGACATTGGGAACCGGTGACACTTCACGGTCTCCAATATCCATCCAGCCTCAAGCAAAACAGGGAATGCTCGTGCCGTACCGCAAGACCTTTCGATGCTCGTTCCACTCATTCGCCTGCCTGTTGCTGTCGGCCTGCTGCCTGGGCCTGGTCCCTGTGGCGCAGGCGCAAAAAAGAGCCACGCACGAGCAAACCGCCAGCCAGCTCAACATGCAGGTGAACGATGACCGCATGACGCTGAGCGTGGCCCGGGTTCCGCAGATTTACCTGTACGGCCCGATCGATGCCGACGCGCCGCAACGCTTCGAATCGTTGATGCGGTCGGGCCGCATCAAGCCAGGTTCGGACGTCTATTTGAATTCGCCCGGCGGCAACGTCGAGGCCGGCATGGCGCTGGGCCGCCTGTTCCGGCAGGGCGGGATCGTGACGCACCTGGGCGTGCCGCGGCTTCCGCGGCAGACCAGCGCCAGCTACTTCAACCGCTCGGCGATCTGCGAAGGCGCCTGCGCCTATGCCTATCTCGGCGGCTTGTATCGATGGGCGGTAAGCGGCACCGACCGCATCGGCTTCCCCACCTACCCGGCGCAGCAGACGCCCGCAAACGTCAGCACCTACTTGAAGGAAATGGGCATCGACCTGGATGCGCTCACCGCCGTCACCACCGGACCGGCTCCCACCGGCCCGGCACAGGATCCCACGCTATGGCCGAACAGCGAACAGATGATCGCCAAGGGCCTGGCCAACAACGGCCGTCAGGACCTGATCGCCACCTACAAGTATCTGCAGGGCGTGCCTTATCTCGAACTCAAGCAGCAGGATCGCAACGGCGAACACAAGGTCAGCTTCCTGTGCAAACCCGGCGGCGCCGAACTCACCACCTATGACACGATTGGCGCCGTGCGTGCCCGTGGCATCGTGACGCGCGAGCAGCACTCGTATTTCGAACTCAACCAAAAGGAAACGTTGCCGCAGGATCGCGGCGGCGTCTCCGTAGTGGACGAATCGGTGGTGATGCAACGCCTCTATCCGTTGAACCAGTTGCCGCAACTGGCTTCGGCACAGGCGATGGGCGCGTGGGTGCGCGACCGTGCGGGCATCCGCTACGGTTTCGCGTTTGAAGTGACGGGCGTGAAAAAGGTGCTCAACGATTTCTACAACGCCTGCACCCAGTCCACACAGCAACATTCCTGAAACGGTAGGCTGGGATGAAATCCCAGCCTACTTTCAATCCATCACTGCCAATACGCACTCGTCCGCACCGCAGCTGCGGCAGCACACGGCGAAGATCGACAAGGCCGGCGACGCGACTGCCGGCCCGATCAGGCCTTCCAGGTAACCACTGAAGAACTTGCAGCTCGAGCGGCCTTCTTCCGTGCACAACGGGCTGTTGCGGATATGCAGCTGGTTGCCGGAGTAATCGACGTCCGCCAGCGTGCGCAAGGCCGGGATGCCGATGCGCGTCATCGCCTCGTCCAGGGCGGTCTTCGAACTCGTGGCATGGCTGCGCTCGAACAGCCAGGCGCCGATGCGTTGGCCGGCCAGTGCCAGCGACGATTCGCGCGCGCCCTCTTCCACTACCTGCTCCAGCTTTTTCAGCCACGGAAATATCTGCGGGTAATCGCCGATCATTTTTGGCAGCAGTTTTTCCACCGCAGCCTGATCGGCATCGAGCTGGATCAATTCCTTGAACGGTTCTGCCGGTGGTGCGGCGGCGGCTGGCGCCGGAGCTGGCGTGCGCATGAAGACGAACTCGGGTTCCGCTTCCGGCGCCGGCTCGGACGGCAGCAATGGCTGCGGTTTTACGAAAGCTGGCACGGTGTCCACCGCCGCTGGCGTCCGACTCACCGAAGGCACGACATCGGGCGCCCTGGGCAAAGGCTGGGCCTGCGCCGGCTTGGATGCTTCGGCAGGCGGTGCCGGTGGCGGTACATAACCGGCGGCGACCGAGCGCGAGGCGGCGAAATGCGGCTTCGATTGACCCTCCACCACAGGCGACACCTCGAAGCTGATGATGCGCTCGAGTTTGTCCAGCGCTGCTTCCAGCGCGCGCTGTTTGCGTGCAAGCCCACGCACGACCATGGTGAGCAGCACGCCATTGCGGTCATCCACCAGACGCTGCCGTACCAACGCGAAGCCGCACGCCGCGGCGCATCGTCCTACGTCAATAAGCAGCCCCTCGCGCGAAAGCGCGAGTGCTTGTATTTCCAGCTCGATCATTAGGCCCCCCTGTGTTCGATGCTGGTGATGCATGAAAGACGAAAAGCATGAATGATTTCGCCCGTGATTACCGTGATGTGTCGCAAATGACATGCAACAGCATGCACGCATTCGGTACGCATTGCAGAAAAGACTGTCTTTTCAGGCCAATTCGCACACGTTGACGACTGGCGGCGCCGATTTCCTGTTACGCGTGAGCGGCACCCGGTTCGCCGCGCCAGAATGAAAACACCAGCAGCACGCCGGCCAGGGCGAGATAGGCGCCCGCAAATTGGAGGGCGATCGCGCGCATCGCCGGATCGAGCGTCCACGGCAGATACAAATTGCCGGCCGGCATCACCGAATGGATGATGCCGAACACGCTCAGTACGCCACCCAGCAAGGCGATCCACGCCGCGCGACGCGGCTTGTGGTCGATCATGGCGACGACAAAGCTGGCCCAGATCATCGAGGTAATGATGAAGCCGTTGCCGAGCACGTTGATCACCGCCAGTTCCGAAATGCCTTGCGAGGTATCGCGGTACAGCGCGGCGAAATGATCGGGCGCGACGTAGGTAGGATCGCCCAGCTTGATCGCGACCATGCGCGCAATCGCCGGAAAGAAACTGAACACCACGGCTGCCGCATGACGCAGCGGCGTGGCCTCGAACGCCTGCGTGGTGATGCTGATGGCGATGAACACCAGGATCGGCGCAAGCACCGCCAATGGCAGCATTTCCACCAGGTTGGACAGGTAACCGAAGATGCCGCCCAGGCCGACCACGATGCCGGTGATCAAGGTGTAGCCGGTGCGCGCGCCCATCGCGCGAAACGCCGGCTGGCCGATGTAAGGCGTGGTTTGCGCCACGCCGCCGCAGAACCCGGCGGCCAGCGTGGCCAGCGCTTCCACCAGCAGGATGTCACGCGTGTTGTAGTCGTCGCCGGCCGCGCGAGCGCTTTCGGTGACGTTGATGCCGCCCACCACCATCAGCAAGCCGAACGGCAGGATCAACGACAGGTATGGAATCGTCAGCGGCAAGCCGTGCACCCATTGCAAGGTTGGCCATGGCAAGGCAAAGCGCCACTGCCATGCAGCCATCGGGTGATAGCCATGCCCCAGCCAGCCCAGCGGCCCCAGCACTTCGTACAACAGCACGCCCACCACGAAGGCCACCAGCACGCCGGGCAGATTCCACGGCATATGGCCGCGCGCCACCAGCGCATACAACACCACGCCGAGGCCGGCGAAACCGACCACCGGCACCTTCATGATTTCCACCAGCGGCAGAAAGCCCATCAACACCAGCGCGATGCCGGCGATGGAACCGAGCAGACCCGCACGCGGCACGTGCCGCTGCACCATCGGCCCGAAGAACGACAACACCGTCTTGAGCACGCCCATCACCACCAGCGAAGCCATGCCGAGCTGCCAGGTGGCGATCGCCGCCGCGTGCTCGTCCATGCCCGCTTGCTTGTAGCTGAGAAAAGCCGGCCCCAGCACGAGCAGCGCCATGCCGATGGTGGTGGGCGCGTCGACGCCCAGCGGCATGGCGGTGGTGTTTGCATTGCCGGTGCGCCGGGCCACGCGCCGCGCCATCACCGTGTACGCCAGATTGCCAAGCAGGATGCCCAGCGTGGTGCCGGGAAACATGCGTGTGTAAACCAGGTCGGCGGGAAACCCGAAGATGCCGATCAACGCGGTGGCGAGGAAGGCCATTACGGAGAGGTTGTCCACCAGCAGGCCGAGGAAGCCGTTGAAGTCGGCGCTGACCACATGGGGGAGTTTGCTGGCGGTTTGGGTCACGGGTTGTCTCATGTGGTTCGGGATACGGGCGCTGGCATATCCCTGCAATGGATGGGATCGGAGCGCGCAGGTTGGCGGTGAGCGCAAGCGAACCCCAAGGCCGATTCATGCATGGCAATGTTGGGGTTCGCTTGCGCTCACCACCAACCTACGGCTGCAAGTTCGCTAGAACGACACATCCGCCGGCTGCGTCACCCGCAGCACCGACTGATCCCCTGTGCGCTGCTTCCACGCCGCGCGAATCGCTTCGATCTTGCCGCGGTTGTCCGCGCTATCCAGGTAATAGATCACCAGGAGTTTGGAATGCAGGCGTTCGGGGGTGGATTCCTGCTTGCCCTGCCACTGCCCGTACACATCAATCACGGTGAGGCCATCGGGAAACCGCGGCGTGACTTCCTTGTCGAGGAACGCGCGCCATTGCGCTTCGCCGATGCCCTGCTCCGGGTGATCGGCTGGGCCGAGGCCGAAGTACAGCCTGGTGTCCACCCAGTTTTGCGTTTGCGCCGGATGCGCCGCATCGCCCTGCAAGGTGGAGGAAACGGCCGGCACCGGCGCGGTGGCGCAAGCGGCTAGCTGCAACGCAAGCACCGCGGCCAGCAGCGAACGATGAATCTTCATGCATTCCCCTTTGAAGCGTTTGGACGTCCAGACCGGTGCGTCCTGCCCCCGAGTATTCATGACTGCCCGGCGCCTTAGCAACCGAAGATCTTCGTTTGCTAAGGCCGGCGTTTCAAACAACCTGTTCGCAATTTGTTGCGTCAGCACACCGTAAGCCAATCTTCATGCTTTTGCATAGCACGGCCGACGGAAAAAAACTTCCAAAATATTTATTGTGGAAAATTCAAACACTTTCCTTGCACATCTCGACGCATCGCGCGCAGCGCCAAGCATGCGATCTAGACAAGATCGCGTCGTTACGATAAACAAATTGTTACATCGCAGCATTGGGAGGGAGCCGGCGTTTAGACCGGCTTCTGCGGTGTTTCCATTTGTCATCACAGGCCACGCGAGTGCCAGCAAAGACTAGGACGCGCGCTGTTGGCCGGCACATTTCGTTCCGGGGAAAAACCAGGCATGCACACATCCGCAGTTCGTCGTCACAAACCGCTTTGGCTTGCCGTGGCTGCGGCCCTGATACTCGGCGCCGCCGGTATCGCGCATGCCGACAACAACGCACCGGCGCCGGATGCCGGCAACAGCAACGGCAACGCGAATGACAAGACGCACAAGAGCACCACGCTCTCCAGCGTCAGCGTCAATGCGCAATCGCTGGCCGGCGGGCTGATGGCGGTACAGGATCAGCCCAAGCAGGTGTCGACGATTACCGCGCAGGCGATTGCCGAAGTGCCGATCACCGCCGATTACACGCAGATCATCAACAGCGCGCCGGGCGTGAACTCTGCCTCCAGCGACGGCTTCGGCCTTACCGATGCCAGCAGCTATACGATCCGCGGCTTCAATGCGAGCGAAATCGGCGTCACCCTCGACGGCGTGCCGGTCAACGATGCCGGCAACTACGTGCCCTATGCCTCGGAATACGGCGAGGCGCGCAACTACGAATCGATCAACGTGACGCAAGGCTCGGCCGACCTGGACATGCCGGACCTCGGCGCCGTCGGCGGCCACATCAGCTTCATCACGCGCGCGCCGACGGAGCACTTCAACGCCTACGCCGGCCAGACTTTCGGCAGCGACGATGCACGGAGCACCTACCTGCGCATCAATACCGGCGCGTTCGGGCCGGTGCGCAGCTGGATTTCGATATCGCGCAACTCGGACGACAAATGGCGTGGCGGCGGCTACAACCACATCGACCGCATCCAGGCCAAGTCGGTGTGGACGATCGACGAAAGCGACAGCCTTACCGCCAACTTCAACCTCAATCGCGAACACAATTATTTCTACATGCCGCTGACCAAGGCGCAGGCGGCGCAATACGGCTACAGCTACGACTACGGCACAAGCTGGACGCCCACGCCGAGCGGCGGCTTTCCGGCCAGCGCGCTCTACAGCGATCCGGCCACGCTCGCCCAGGTCGGCTACTACCGGCTGTTCCAGAACCCGTTCAAATCCTGGGTGGCAAGCCTGGATGGCGAGTTCAAGTTCGGCAGCAATCTTTCGCTTTCGGTGATCCCCTACTTCCAGTTCGGTGACGGCAACGGCAGCTTCGGCGGATTCCTGCCGCTGCAGTTCAACGGCAACGGGCGCCCGGTCGTGCAGGCCGATCAGTTCGCCGATGGCCAATACACGGTGTACGAGGCCTATCGCCCGATCACCTATCGCCCCGGCATCAATGCGAAGTTCACGCTGCAACTGGGGCTGGACAACACGCTCGACTGGGGTCTGTGGTACGAGCGCTCGCGCCAGCTGGAATACATCGACGGCGCCTACGTCGATCCGGAAACCGGCGCGCCCTCGTCGGTGTGGGGCGACAAGAACCTGCTTGCCTACAGCAACGGGCAGGTGTGGAAAAACTATTCCGAATACGACGTGACCACGGTGAAGAAGCTGTTCGTGGAAGACACCTGGACGCCCAATGACGCCTGGACCTTCAACGCCGGGGTGGCTTATCTGCATACCGATCGCGCCAATCAGTTCGTGCTGTATCCCGGCAATCCGGATCCGGCCGATTGGACGTCTTATCAAAACTCCGACGACCGCTACCATCGCTTCCTGCCGGCGGCGGGCGTGTCGTGGAAACTGGATGACAGCAACCAGTTCTACTACAGCATCACGCGCACCTTCCGCGCGCCACCGGATGCCTCCACCTTCGGCAATGCGCGGATCGGCTTGCCGGCGCCCTTGCCCGAAAGCGCGTGGTCCAACGAGATCGGCTGGCGCTTCACGCAGGGGCCGCTCACGCTGCACACCGATGCGTACCTGGCCAATATGGGCAACCGCACCGCGGTGGGCCTGGACACCAACACCTTCATCAACTACTACATCAACGCCGGCCGCGTGCGCATGGCCGGCGTGAACGCCGAAGGCAACCTGGACCTGGGGCACGGCTTTACGCTGTACAGCTCCTACACCTATACGCAGGCCAAGGTGGAGCAGGATCTCAACCTGCCCGCCACCACGGATACCGAAGCGGCGTTCTACGCCACCCAGGGCAAGCAATTCCCCGGCACGCCGCGCAACATGGCGTACCTGGGCGCGCGCTATTCGGCGAACGGCGTGACGCTGAACCTCAACGGCAAATTCACCGGTACCGAATACGGCGATTTCCTCAATACCGAACGCGTGTCGTCGAACTTCACCTTGAACGGCAGCGCCAGCTACGAACTGCCGGACTTCGGCGTGCTGCACAAGCCGACGATCGCGCTCAACGCGCTGAACCTGCTCAACCGGCATTACCTGATGCTGCCGTCGAGCCCGACGATTTCGGCGGGAGAATCATCGCCGACGTATTTCGTGGGCGCGCCTCGGCAGTGGTATTTGACGTTGAGTACGGAGTTGTTCTGAGCGATTTCCAACGCGCGCGCCGCCATCGTAGGCTGGGGTTTCATCCCCGCCTACGGGGCTTGATACTCGCCATGATGCGCACCCTCCCCTGCGCCAGTAGGGGAGGGCACCGTTTGTCGCGATGATCCAGATGCCCACTTCGCTTGAGCGAAATTTTTTGAGTTAGTGCCTTGGGCTTAGCTCTTTCGGCTGATGATGATCCGCGCCGCACGCTCACCTTTCATGTAGAGCCACAACCAGTTCAAGGCCACCATCAGGCGGTTGCGCACGCCGATCAAGAAATAGATGTGGGCAAGCGCCCATATCACCCATGCCGAGCGGCCGCGCAGTTTCACCCGCCCGAAATCCACCACCGCCGTGCTCTTGCCGACGGTGGAAAGGTTGCCGTAGTTGCGGTAGCGGAACGGGCCCGGCGCGGGGCGCGTGTGCAAACGCGCCTTGATCACCTCGGCGACGTAGCGGCCCTGTTGCTTGGCGGCGGGAGCAAGCCCCGGCACCGGCTTGCCGTTTTCCTGTTCGACCAGGGCGGTGTCGCCGATCACGAAAACATCCGGCTGCGCGGGAACCGTGAGATCACGCTGCACTTTCACACGGCCGGCCTTGTCCGCCGGCACGTTCAACCATTGCGCAGCCGGCGAGGCGCGCACGCCGGCTGCCCAGAACACGGCGCCTGCATCGATGCGCCGGTCCTTGCAGACGACTCCGTCGGCATGGCATTCGGTGACCGGGCAATTCAGCAGCACGGTGACGCCAAGCTGTTCCATAGTCTGCTGCACGTAGCTGGCCAGGCTCTCCGGAAAATTGGCAAGCACGCGCGGCGCGGCCTCTACCACGATGACGCGCGCCTGGCGCGTATCGAGATGGCGGAAGTCGCCAGGCATTTCCTGGCGCGCAAGCTCGGCAATGGTGCAGGCCAGTTCCACGCCCGTCGCGCCGGCGCCGATCACCACGAAGGTCTGCAGCTGCTGGCGCTTGAGCGGATCGGGTTCGCGCTCCGCCTGCTCGAACACCGTCAGCAGGTGTTGCCGGATCGACAGCGCATCGCCCAGGGTTTTCAGCCCCGGTGCAAACTGCGCCCATTCGTCATGGCCGAAGTAGGCATGCGTGGAGCCGGTGGCAATCACCAGGCTGTCGTACGGTATGCATGTGCCATCGGTGAGCTGCACGGTCTTGCCGGCGGCATCCACGCCGTTGACTTCCGCCATCAGCGTGGTGACGTTCTTGAAGCGATGCAGCACGTGCCGGATCGGCCAGGCGATCTGCGAAATATCGAGCGCCGCGCCCGCCACCTGATAAAGCAGCGGCTGGAACACGTGATGGTTGCTGCGGTCGATCACGGTGACATCCACCGCTTGATGACCCAGGCGCCGCGCGGCTTCCAGGCCACCAAAACCGGCGCCGATGATGACGACGCGATGTGAAGGGGAAATAGCGTTCAACGTGCTGCTCCTTGCCGGGTCCGCGACATGGTTGTGTCCTCGTCATTCTGGCGAAGGTCGGAGGGAACGCAAAACGCGCAATCCGCACATTGTGCGCAGCACGCGGGCAAAAATTATGTCGCCAATGGCTGATGATTCCATCGGCGCTGCATGCCTCGCCCAGGCGGGACTACGCACCGCCAGGTGTCTCTGCTACCGTCACGCAGCCGACCTTTCCGGGGAAAACCGCTTATGCGCCTGCGCCGCCTTCACACCGGTCTGCTTATCGCCATGGGCCTGCTCGCGTTGCCTGCTTTGGCGGACACGCCCAAAGCCACGCCTACCGCGGCGGAGCTGATCGCCAAATCCAGGCCGGACGAATGGCGCACGCCCGATCCCGCCAACCTGCTCTACATGCAGTTGCCGCAGGGGCGCGTGGTGATCGAACTGGCGCCCGACTTCACGCCGCTGCATGCAGCCAATATCCGCACATTGGTGCGCGAACATTATTTCGACGGGCTGGCGATCGTTCGCGTGCAGGACAACTTCGTCACGCAATGGGGCGATCCCAATGACGACGACAGCGGCGACAAGAGCAAGCTCAAGCCGCTGGGCAGCGCCAAGCGCAGCTTGCCGCCGGAATACACGCGCCCGATCGACGCCAAGCTGCCGTGGACGCCGCTGCCCGATGGCGACGTGTATGCGCCGCAGGTGGGTTTCAGCGAGGGCTTTCCCGTCGCGCGCGATCCCGCCAGCGGGCGAGAATGGCTGGTGCATTGCTACGGCATGGTCGGCGTGGCGCGCGACGTGGCGCCGGACAGCGGCAATGGCAGTTCCTTGTATGTGGCGATCGGCCAGCCGCCGCGGCAGATCGATCGCAACCTGGCGATCGCCGGGCGCGTGCTGGAAGGCATGCCGTATCTGTCGGCGCTGCCGCGCGGCAGCGGGCCGCTCGGGTTCTACGCGCAAGCGTCGCAGCGCGTGCCGATCCTGTCGGTGAAGCTGGCCGCCGATGTGCCGGCGGCGCAACGCGAGAAGCTGGAAGTGTTGCGTACCGACAGCGCCAGCTTCGCCGCCATCGTCGAGGCCAAGCGCAACCGCCACGATGCGTTCTACGCGGTACCGGCCGGAAAAGTGGGCATCTGCAACATCGACGTGCCGGTGCGTTCAGCGCCAGCGGCGAATGCCGGGCATGGATGAGTTTGCCCCTGGACACAAAAGCTACACGCCATCTTCGCCTCACTCGTAGTTAGTTGAGTGCGGCAATCGCAAAGGCCGGGAGCGATGCGGCTCAGTCTGAAAATACTGGCATGGCTCGTGGGCGTGCTGCTGGTGCTGGTGATCGCACTGGTGTCGTTCGTGGCGCTGTTCAACTGGAACCGGCTCAAGCCGACCATCAACGACAAGGTGAGCGCGGCGATCGGCAAGCCGTTCACGATCGACGGCGACATCACCGCAGCCTGGCAGCGCCAGCCGGGCGAGAGCGGCCTGCGCGGCCTGCTGCCATGGCCGACGTTCACCGTGCGCAACATCCGCATGGGCAATCCATCCTGGGCCAAGCAGCCGCAGCTGTTGCAACTGGATGCGCTGCAAGGCCGCATCTCGCCGCTGCCGCTGTTGCTGCATCACGTCTATCTGCCATCGGTGCAACTGGTGGGCCTGCACCTGGACCTGGAGCGCACCAGCCAGGGCCAGGCCAACTGGCAGCTCGCCTTGCCGCAGAACCGGCAGCCCTCCCCTTGGAAGCTCACGCTGGGCACCATCGGCCTCGATAAAGGCCAGGTGGCGCTGGACGACGCACAAACGCATTCAAAACTGCAGGTCGTCATCACGCCGCTGCAGCGGGCGATCCCGTATGACCAGCTGGTGGCGCAGGCCACCAGCGAAGCGCGCGCGGATGTGGGGCACGATGTGGGCCAGGTGGCAAACGGCGCCAAGACCCATCCTGATCTTTCCAGCCATGCCAAGCACACCGCTTACCAGTTTGCCTGGACCGTCAGCGGCACCTACAAGGATGAGCCGGTCAACGGCAGCGGCAAGACCGGCGCGGTGCTCGCCCTTGAGAGCACGACCCAGCCGTTTCCGATCGAGGCGCGCGTACACATCGATACCAGCAAGATCGCCCTGGTCGGCACGCTGACCGATCCCATGCATCTGGCCGCGTTAAACATGCGCGTCTGGTTTGCCGGCGCCAGCATGGCGAAGCTTTATCCCATCCTGGGCATTACGCTGCCGGATACGCCACCCTTTGCCACCGAAGGCCATCTCTCGGCCGAAGTGCATCTGCAGGGCAGCCGCTACAGCTATCGCGATTTTCGCGGACGCGTCGGCGAAAGCGATCTGGGCGGCAACCTCGAGGTGACGACCGGCGGCCCGCGCATGAAGCTGACCGGCGACCTGCATTCGCAGCTGCTGCGTTTCGCCGATCTTGGCGCGCTGGTGGGCGCCGGCAGCGAGACGCAGAAAGAACAACGCGGCGATACCACTGCGCAGCCAAAGAACAAGGCGCTGCCGGTGGAGCAGTTCCATACGAACCGCCTGCAGACCATGGACGCCGACGTCACCTTCGAAGCGGCCCGCATCGAACGGCCGAACTCGCTGCCGATCAATGCGCTCAGCACGCATATTCGCCTGGACAACGGCGTGCTGAAGCTCGACCCGCTGCATGCAGGCGTGGCCGGCGGCACGCTCGACGGAAATGTCCAGTTGGACAGCACCACCCAACCCATGCGCACGGCGCTGGATCTGCGCGCACGCCATTTGCAGCTCAAGCAAATGTTTCCGAACGTGCAGTCCATGCAGAGCAGCTTCGGCGAAATCAACGGCGACATCAGCTTGAACGGTTCCGGCAGTTCGGTTTCCGGCTTGCTCGGCAACGCCAGCGGCGAAGTGAAGATGCTGATGAACAACGGTGCCATCAGCAAGACGCTGCTGGAAATGGCCGGCTTGAACGTCGCCAACGTGGTGATCCGCAAACTGTTCGGCGACCAGACCGTAAAGATCAACTGCGCTGCGGCCGACATGACCGGCGACAACGGCGTGTTCACCAGCCGCCTGTTCGTGCTGGACACCTCCGATGCCACCGTCAACATGAGCGGCACGATCAACTTCGGCAACGAGCATCTGGACTTGGACGTGGTGCCGCATACGAAAGGGTTGCGCGTGCTTTCGCTGCGCTCGCCGCTCTATGTCAAAGGCACGTTCAAGGATCCCGACGTAGGGGTGCAGCCGGGCCCGCTGCTGTTGCGGGGCGGTGGCGCCGCGGCGCTGGCGGTGTTGGCCGCGCCCGCGGCGGCCCTGCTGGCGGTGATCGTGCCCAGCCATGAGCAGCACAACGAATGCCAGCAGGTGTTGACGAAGCTGCGCCAGGTGCAGCCGCCGGGCGTGAAGTAAGCGGCGGTGCTGGGATTTCATCCCGGCCTACTGGGTTGCGTCGGGCTAGAATGCGCACGTCCCCACTCCGTCTACGCCCATGCAGCCCCTCACCAAGGCCCGACTGCAAATCCACTTCTGCGTCCTGCTGTGGGGCTTCACCGCCATCCTCGGCAAGCTGATCACGCTGCCGGCGACGGCGCTGGTGGGTTGGCGCATGTGGCTGGTGGGCGGAAGCCTGCTGTTGATGCCGCGGGTTCGCCGCGGCTTGCGCGACATGCCGATGAAACTGCGCCTGGGGTATGCGGGCATCGGCCTGCTGGTGGCGCTGCACTGGCTGACGTTCTATGCGGCGATCAAGCTCGCCAATGCGTCGGTGGGCGCTACCTGCATTGCCTTGGGGCCGGCGTTCCTCGCGTTTGTGGAACCGTGGGTGGCACGGCGGCGTTTCGATCCGCGCGAGTTGTTGATCGCCATTGCGGTGGTGCCGGGCGTGGCGATGGTCGCCGGCGGCGTGCCGGGACATATGCGCATCGGCATCGCGGTGGGCGTGGTATCGGCCTTGTTCGTGGCGCTGTTCGGCTCGCTCAACAAGCGCATGGTCGATCATGCCGATCCGCTGACGGTCACCTGCATCGAACTGGGCACGGGCGCGGTGTTCCTCGCATTGCTCGCACCCTGGTTGCCACATGCGGGGCCGGCCTTCCCCATTCCCGATCTGCATGATGCGCTGTTGCTGCTGATCCTGTCGTTCGGCTGCACGCTGCTGCCGTTCTCGCTGGCGCTGGTGGCATTGCGGCACCTGAGTGCGTTTGCGATGCAGATGATCACCAACCTGGAACCGGTGTACGCGATCGTGCTGGCGATGCTGCTGCTGGGCGAGCAACGGCAGCTGGATGGCTGGTTCTATGCGGGCGTGGTGGTGATCCTGGCGGCGGTGTTTGCGCATCCGCTGCTGCACAGGAAGGAGCAGGCGCCGGTGCAGGCGGAGTTGCTGGGTACGGCGGAGGGCCACAATCTGGATTGACTGGACGGCCCATCGCAATCCAACGAGATCAATTTAGAGCATGCATCTCGTGTTTGCCTGGATGCGTCCCCTCCCCTGCTTGCAGGGGAGGGGCTTGATCACGATAAACATCACGCTTTTTGACGTAGATCGTGCTAGCGCTTCGCCAAACGCTCCCGCATGAAATCAATGAAGGCGCGCACCTTGGCCGGTGGCTGCGGGTCCGGATATACCGCGTGGATGCCGCCTTCCTGCAAGCGGTACTGCGCAAGCAGCACCTGCAGGCGTCCGGCCTGGATATCTTCCTGCACCAGGTAATCCGGCATCGCGGAAATACCGGCGCCGGCCAGCACCAAGGCGCGAATCGCCGCGGCGTTGTTCGCCTGCATCACCTGGCGCATGCGCACGATGCGGCGGCTGCCGTTGCCGTGGGTGAAGGTCCAGCGCAAGGGCGTGGCCAATGCGGACATCGCGATCCAGCCGTGCGTGGCGAGATCTTCCGGCCGGCGTGGCGCGCCGTGTTCGGCCACGTACGCAGGCGCGGCCATGATCAGCTGACGAAAACCGCCCAGCCGCACGGCGCGCAGGTTGGAATCGCGCAGCCACCCGATGCGGATGGCCAGGTCGAAGCGTTCGGCGATGAGGTCGCTGATCTGGTCGTCGATCGCCAGATCGACCTGCAGCGACGGATGCAGTCGCTGGAATGCCGCCAGGGCGGGCGCGACGACCGCCGTACCGTAATCGGTGGAGGTAGTAAGGCGCAGCGTGCCGCTCGGCTTGCTGCGCTGATCCCCCATGCGCTCGATCGCGGCCTGCGCCTGCTCCAGCAGTTGCACGCAGTCGGCATGGAACGCGGCGCCGGCTTCGGTCAAGGCCATCCGCCGCGTGCTGCGCACGAGCAAGGTCACGCCCAGCTCACGTTCCAGGCGCAGCAGATGCTGGCTGACCATGGCCTTGGTGAGACCCAGCTGCGCTGCCGCCGCGGTGAACGAACCGGCGCGCACCAGCGCCACGAATACGGCCAGCCGATTGAGATTGACGTCGCGTCCCATGCCGGAATGATTGTCAACCTTTTCTTGACAGTCAATTGCGTATCAGTCTGCTTATCGGCCCAATGGGAAAAGCGCATGCTTTCGCGCCATCGCTTCCCTCACGGAGATACCCATGAAACTGGTTCTGTTCGGCGCCACTGGCCACATCGGCCATGCAATTCTCGATGAAGCCCTTGCACGCGGGCATGACGTGACCGCCGTGGTGCGCGACGCCGCCCGGCTCAAGCAACAACATGACCGGCTGCACGTCGTGGTGGGCACGGTCGAGCAAACGGCGATCTGGCTGGCTTACGCCAAATACGCCGACGCCGTGATCGCCAGCCTGTCCGCGCGCCGCAGCGGCGACTACAACGAAGTGCCCCTCACCGCGCAGACGCTGCTGGACACGCTCAACGGCACCAACGTCAAGCGCCTGTTGTGGGTGGGCGGCGCCGGCAGCCTGGAAGCCGCGCCGGGCGTAAAGGTAATCGACGATCCGCACTTTCCCGCCGCCTGGAAGCCGGAGGCGGAAGCCCAGGCACGCGCATTGGAGGTGTTCCGCGCCAGCAAGGCCGACGTCGATTGGACCTATATCAGCCCGGCCGCCATGATCGAGGACGGCGAGCGTACCGGCCACTATCGTGTGGGTGGCGAGCAGCTGCTGAAGGACGACAAGGGCGTCAGCCGCATCACCGTGCCCGATTATGCGGTGGCGTTGCTGGATCGGCTGGAGAAGGACGACGCACGGCGGCAACGGATTACCGTGGCATATTGAAGGTAATTCTGGCCTTGGAATGCTGGGATTTCATCCCAGCCTACGGCGCTTTTCACGGCAGGCCGGGATTTATACTGCCCCATCCCAGCCTGCCGACCGCCATGAATTATCGCCACGCCTACCACGCAGGCAATTTTGCCGATGTCCTCAAGCACAGCGTGCTGTTTGCGCTGATCGACGCATTGAAGGCCAAAGACACGCCGTTCGCCTTGATCGACACGCACGCCGGCAGCGGCTGCTATGCGCTGGATAGCGAAGAAGCCGGCAAGACCGGCGAATACCGCGACGGCATTGCCCGACTGCTGTTTCCCGACATGCAGCGCGGCGAACGAGGCCCCTTGCCCGCGCTGCTGCGCCACTGGCTCGACAGCGTGCTGGCGCTGCCCGGCAACGAGCACGGCCTGAAGCTGTATCCCGGTTCGCCATTGCAGGCAGCGCGCGCCATGCGCCCCACGGACAGCGCGCAACTGTGCGAACTGCATCCGGAAGAAGCCGCGCGCCTGCGCGAACTGTTCCACCGCGACCGCCGCGTGCACGTGCATCACCGCAACGGTTATGAAGCATTGAAGGCGCTGCTGCCGCCGAAGGAAAAACGCGGGCTGGTGTTGATCGATCCGCCGTACGAAGCGCAGGAAAGCGAATTCCGCTTCATCGAAACCACCTTGAAGGCGGCCTTGCAACGCTGGCCCACCGGCGTCTATGCGATCTGGTATCCGATCAAGCTGCGCAGCCAGGTGCAACCGTTCCTGCGCTGGCTGCAGCATTGCGGCGCGCGGCGCGTGCTGCAGGCGGAACTGCTGGTGCATGCGGACGATTCGCCGCTGCGCTTGAACGGATCCGGCATGGCCATCCTCAATGCGCCGTGGAACCTCGACCAGGTGCTGCGCGAGCCGTTGCAGGCGCTGGCGCATTTGCTGTCGCAGGGGCAGCCCGCCACATGGCGGCTCAACTGGCTGGTGCAAGACGCTGCCACGCCGGCCTCACCCGCGCATCACACTCGACCGCTACCGCAATCCAGGCGTCCCCGCTAAGCTCGAAGCGCTTCGTGCTGAAAGGACATCGCCATGCAACTACGTACCGTTTTGCTCCGCTCGTTCGCGCCGCTGGCGCTGCTGCTGACGGCCTGCGCGCCGGCGCCCATCTACAAGGCCGCGCCGGGCACGGTCACCGCGCTGCCGTCGCAGGTGGCGCAAGCGCCGCAGCAATACGCCCATGCCGCCGTGATCTGGGGCGGCAGCATTGTGAGCGTGCGCAACTTCCCTGACCACAGCGAAATGGAGATCCTGGGTTACCCGCTGGATTCCTCGCAACGCCCGCAGCCGAATGCGCAGGGCACGGGACGCTTCATTGCGGTTTTCCCGGGTTATCTGGAAGCGTTCAACTATCCCAACGGCAGCCTGGTGACGCTGACCGGGCAGCTCAGCGGCACGCGGGCGGGCGCGGTGGACCAGGCGCCTTACACGTATCCTGTGGTGAACGTCGCGCAATCGCATCTTTGGACGCAGGCCGAACTGCACAAGGGACATCCCAACATCAGCTTTGGCGTGGGCGTAGGGGTCATTCGCTGATCCCATGAGCGGTCAAGGCAATTCCCTCAGGGCCATCGTGCTGGCGCTAGGCGCCAATTTCGCCATTTTTCTGTCCAAGCTGGCCGCTGCTGTCATCACCGGCTCCGGCGCGATGATGGCCGAATCGATCCACTCGCTGGCCGATTGCGGCAACCAGCTGTTGCTGCTGCTCGGCATGCGGCAGGCGAAAAAGCCGCCATCGGAGGAGTATCCGCTGGGCTGGGGCCGCGCGCTGTATTTCTGGTCGTTCGTGGTGGCCTTGTTGCTGTTTGCCGTGGGCGGCCTGTTCTCGATCTACGAGGGCGTGCACAAGCTGGCGCAACCCGAGCCGCTGCGCTGGCCATGGGTGGCGCTGGGGGTGTTGCTGTTCGGCATCGTGATGGAAAGCATCTCGATGCACGGTTGCCTGCGCGAGGTGAATCAGGCACGCGGCACGCAAAGCCTGTGGCGCTGGTTTCGCGAAACGCGCTCCAGCGAATTGCTGGTGATTTTCGGCGAAGACCTGGCCGCCCTGCTCGGCCTGTGCCTGGCCGCGCTGGCGATCGGGGCCACGATGCTCACCGGCAACCTGCTGTTCGATGCGCTGGGCACCATCGCCATCGGCGCACTGCTGGTGGTGGTGGCCGTGCTGCTTGCCAACGAGGTCAAGGCCCTGCTGATCGGCCAGGGGGTGGAACCACGCCGCCGTGCGGAACTGCTGGCCTTTCTGCACGACCAGCCGGAGGTGGCCGAGGTGCTCAACCTGATCACCTTGCAGATGGGGCCGGACGTGATGGTGGCGGTGAAAGCGCGCATGCAGCGCGCGCCGGACGACCTGAGCCTGATCGAGGCGATCAACACGGTGGAGCGGGCGATGAAGGCGCAGTTCGCCGAGATACGCTGGAGCTTCTTCGAGCCGGATGTGGCCGACTAGCACGGGCAGCACCTTGTCGCATCGCAACATAATTCCAGCGAATGATGGCGTCAATTCCGCTTGATAAGGGTAAATAAGCCCGGAACACAGGCACAGGCATTCATGTTGCAGCGCAAACAATACGCTATAGTACGGGCACTATGCCTACAAGCACTGTCCGCGATTTCGACGCCTACCCGCATCACACCGAGCTGCCGCCGCGCAGCCGCGAGCGGTTCACGCCTGCTACCACGCCGCTGTCCAGCGCACCGCGTGGCGAGGTGGTGCATACCGCCGATGGGCGCGAACTGATCCTGCGCGGCATCGAACCGGGCGACGTCGCCGCCGTGCAGCGCTGCTTCAAACGCCTGCCTGCGCAGGACGTGCGCCGCCGCTTCATGCACGCCATGTCGGAACTGCCCGCGCCGATGGCGCAGCGGCTGTGCCGTATCGATCCGGAACTGGAAGCGGCGTTCGTACTGATCGACGAAACCGTGAAGCCGGCCGAATTGCGTGGCGTGGGCCGCATCTTCGTGGACGTGGCCACCAACACGGCCGAGTTCTCGGTGCTGGTGGAGCACGAATGGACGCGCGTCGGCCTCGGCGCCTTGCTGATGCAACGGCTGGTCGACGAATGCCGCCGCCGTGGCCTGGACGAAATCTGGGGCTACGTGCTGATGGAAAACCGCCCGATGCTGCAGTTGTGCAAGGAGCTGGGTTTCGTCGCCACGATGGTGCCGGGCGAAGGCAGCACTGCGCAGATCAGGCTGAAGCTCTAAGGCGTAGACGAATCCCGGCATAAACGTGCATGGCGATGCTGGGATCGTCATCCCAGCCTTATCTGTCCGCGTCTGCGGAGCGAGGCTTGGCCTGCGTTAGACTTGCGCGTTCGACCGGCCTGGGCACCCTGCCCGCGCCCTCCCACGCAAGATCCCCATGTCGACTTCAATCAGCCATCCGCCCCTTCCCTCCAGCCCCAAGCAGCGCCGTTTCTGGACGCCGCCGCACGGCTCCGCCCGCGCCTTGCTGGTGGCCGAAGCCGCGCGCTCGCACGATGGCCTGTTGGTGGCGGTGACCCGCGACACGCAGCGCGCACACGCGCTGGAAGACGAACTGCGCATGTTTGCGGGCACGTTGCCGGTGTTGCATTTCCCGGATTGGGAAACGCTGCCCTACGACGTCTTCAGTCCGCATCCGGAGATCGTTTCGCAGCGCATCGCCACGCTCTATCAATTGCCCAGCGTGAAGCGCGGCGTGCTGGTGGTGCCGGCCGCAACGCTGATGCAGCGCATTGCGCCGCGCGCGCATATCGCCGGTGCCGGCTTGATGCTGCGCAAAGGGCAGAAGCTCGACCTGGCCAACGAGCAGCGCCGGCTGGAAGCATGCGGCTACCGGCATGTGCCGCAGGTGGCCGAGCCGGGCGACTTCGCGGTGCGCGGCGCCTTGATCGACATCTATCCGATGGGCGCGGACGAGCCCTACCGCATCGAGCTGTTCGACGACGAAGTGGATTCGATCCGCAGCTTCGACGCCGAAACGCAACGATCGCAGCAGCAGGTGGAGAAAGTGGAACTGCTGCCCGCACGCGAATTTCCCGTGACGGAAGATGCGGCGAAAGCCTTCCGCAACCGCCTGCGCGAGCGCTTTCCCATCGACGTGCGCCGCTGCCCGCTTTACCAGGACATGAAGGAAGGCGTGACGCCCGGCGGCATCGAGTACTACCTGCCACTGTTTTTCGAGCAGACCGCCACGCTGTTCGATTACCTCGCCGACAACGCGCTGTTCGTGCTGGGCGAAGGCACGCACGAAGCCTCCGAGCAGTTCTGGATACAGACAGCCGAACGCTACGATCAACGTGCGCACGATATCGAGCGTCCCGTGCTGCCGCCGGGCGAGTTGTATCTCTCGCCCGAGCAGTTGCGCGAACAGCTCAACAAGCGCCTGCGCGTGGAAGTGGTCGCCAGCGGCCACGAACACGCCGTCGATGCGGGTACGCAGCCGGCGCCGGAGGTTCCGCTCAATCGCAAGGGCGAGGAACCGGGCACGTCGCTGCGCCATTTCATTGCGGCCTATCCGGGACGCACGCTGATTGCCGCCGATTCGGCCGGCCGCCGCGAAGCGTTGCTGGAACAATTGGCCGCCGCCGGATTGCGTCCGCACAACGTCGACAGCTGGACGGCCTTCCTAGCCGACGCCAATTCGCTGGCCATCACCATCGCGCCACTGGAGCAGGGCTTTGCGCTCAAGCAGCCCGCCATCACGGTGCTGACCGAGCGCGAGCTGTTCGGCGAGCGCGTGCGTACCGAGCGCCGGCGCCGACGCGGTGCCGCGCGCGATCCGGACACGATCATTCGCGACCTGACCGAGCTTTCCGCCGGTGCGCCGATCGTGCACGTCGATCACGGCGTAGGCCGCTACCAGGGCCTGGTGTCGATGGAACTGGGCGGCATGACCGGCGAGTTCCTGGTCATCGAATACGCCAAGGGTGACAAGCTCTACGTGCCGGTGGCGCAGTTGGGCCTGGTCAGCCGCTACTCCGGCACCGCGCCCGAATTGGCGCCGCTGCATTCGCTGGGCGGCGACGTGTGGGAGCGCGCGCGCAGGAAGGCCGCGGAAAAAGTGCGCGACGTGGCGGCCGAACTGCTGGCGATCTATGCGCAACGTGAAGCACGCGGCGGCGAATCGCTGCCGATCGACCGCCAGCTGGTGGAAGAATTCGGCAGCAGCTTTCCGTTCGAGGAAACGCCTGACCAGTTGCTGGCGATCGATGCCGTGCTTGGCGATCTCGCCCGCCCGCGCGCGATGGATCGGGTGATCTGCGGCGACGTGGGCTTCGGCAAGACCGAAGTCGCGCTGCGCGCCGCGTTCGCCGCCGCCACTGCGGGCAAGCAAGTGGCAGTACTGGTGCCCACCACCCTGCTGGCGCAGCAGCACTATCGCAATTTTGCCGACCGCTTTGCGGACTGGCCGGTGAAGGTGGACGTGCTGTCGCGCTTCCGCTCCACCAAGGACGTGAACGAAGCGCTCAAGCGCCTGGCCGACGGCCAGATCGACGTGATCATCGGCACGCACAAGCTGCTGCAGTCGGATATCAAGTTCAAGAACCTGGGCCTGGTGATCGTTGACGAGGAACAGCGCTTCGGCGTGCGGCAGAAAGAACAGCTGAAAAAGCTGCGCGCGGAAGTGGACCTGCTCACCATGACCGCAACGCCGATTCCGCGCACGCTGAACATGGCGATGAGCGGATTGCGCGATCTCTCGCTGATCACCACCCCGCCGGCCCACCGCATGGCGGTGCGCACCTTCGTGTCCACCTGGGAGCCGGCGCTGATCCGCGAGGCGTTCCAGCGCGAGCTGCAGCGCGGCGGCCAGGTGTATTTCCTGCATAACGAAGTAGACAGCATCGAGCGCACCGCACGCGAAGTGCAGGAGCTGATTCCCGATGCGCGCGTCGGCATTGCGCACGGCCAGATGCCGGAGCGCGAGCTGGAACAGGTGATGGCGGATTTCCATCGCCAGCGCTTCAACGTGCTGGTCTGCACCACCATCATCGAAACCGGCATCGACATCCCGACCGCCAATACGATCATCATCGATCGTGCGGATCGTTTCGGCCTGGCGCAGTTGCATCAGCTGCGCGGCCGCGTGGGGCGTTCGCATCACCGTGCCTATGCGTACCTGATCGTGCCGGATCGCCGCGCGATCACCGCCGATGCGGAGAAGCGCCTGGAAGCGCTTGCGTCGCTGGAAGAACTCGGCGCCGGTTTCACGCTGGCCACGCACGACCTGGAAATCCGCGGCGCCGGCGAGCTGCTGGGCGACGAGCAATCCGGCCAGATCCAGGAAATCGGCTTCGGCCTCTACACCGAGCTCTTGGAACGCGCGGTGCGTGCGCTGAAATCCGGCAAGGTGCCGGATTTCGACTTGAGCAGCGAGCACGAAACCGAAGTGGAACTGCACCTGCCTGCACTGATTCCGGACGATTACCTGCCCGACGTGCACGCACGCCTGACCTTGTACAAGCGCATCGCCAGCGCACGCGACGAAGAATCACTGCGCGAACTGCAGGTGGAAATGATCGACCGCTTCGGCCTGCTGCCCGATGCGGTAAAAAACCTGTTCGCCATCGCCAGCCTGAAGCTGATGGCCACGCCGCTGGGCATCCGCAAGCTGGACTTCGGCGCCAATGGTGGACGCATCACCTTCCGCGAGAAACCGGATATCGATCCGATGGCGATCATTCGCCTGGTGCAGAACTATCCGCGCGTGTACAAGCTCGATGGGCAGGACAAGCTGAAGATCAACCTGGAGTTGCCCGGAAGTAGCGAGAGGGTGCGCGCTGCGCAGGAGCTGCTTGGCAGGCTTGGGGCGCGCAAGGCGGCGTAGCTTTGCAGGGTGGGATCCACCGCTCCTCGTGGATTCGTCGCCGGAGCGGCGGTTTCAGCAAATTGCCCTCTGCTCGTCTAACAGCATGACAAGTCGGTACAACTTGATACTGGCCACGATGCGCTCCCTCCCCTGCGGCAGCAGGGAAGGGCCGGGGTGGGGTTGCTTGGGCTTTAGCGTATACCGCTGAACTTCGTGGGAAACGGGATGGAGGCGGTGGTGGGCTCCAGCCGCTCGCTACGCTCGCACCCCACCCTAGCCCTCCCCTACTTCGCAGGGGAGGGAACCGTTTGTCGCGATGATCCAGAGCTCGTTGCGCTTGCGTGCAATTTAGGGAAGTGCCCTCAAGTTGGGACCACTAGCTTTACGCCGCCCGCGTCAAATACTGCAAGCTGAACTTCCGCTCCGGATCAAACCACACGTGCTGCACGGCCAGCCCCGCCAGCGCCGCCAGCGCCGCGAAATCCTCCAGCGAATACTTGCAGCTGTATTCCACCAGCATCGCTTCTTCTTCGCGGAACAACACCTGCAGGCGGCCTACGCGCACGCGTTGATCGCGCGTGCTGACGATATGCGTTTCGATACGTCCAGCCATGGCGTTGTAGCGCGCGCGGTGGCGGAATTGGTTGAGTTCGAAATTGCAGCCGAGCTCGCGGTTCAAGCGCACCAGCATGTTGAGCGTGAATGCCGCGGTGACGCCGGCGCGATCGTTGTAGGCCGCTTCGATGGTGGCGCGATCCTTCTTCAGGTCCACGCCGACCAGGATGCCGCCGTTGTCGCCCATTTCGCCGCGCATCTTGCGCAACAGCTGTGCGGCTTCGCGATCGGTGAAGTTGCCGATGGTGGAGCCGGGGAAAAACACCACCGTACGCCTCGGCGCTCGCGGCGGCACCGGCAGCCGCAGCGGGCGGGTGAAATCCACCGCCAGCGGCTGGATCGGCAGCTCCGGGAAATAGCCGGCCATGCGCGCCATGCTGTGCCGCAGGGGTTCGGTGGACAGCTCGATCGGCACCCACGATACAGGCGTGGCCAGATGTTCCAGCAGCAGGCGCGTCTTGATCGCATGGCCGCTGCCGTATTCCACCAGGCGCACGTCAGGCCCCAGCATCTCGCCGATCTCGCTGGCGTGCTGGTCCAGCAGCGCGATCTCGGCGCGTGTCAGGTAATACTCGGGCTGCTCGCAGATCTGCTCGAACAGCGCCGAGCCCCGTTCGTCGTAGAACAGCCAGGAAGGCAGGTGCTTGGGTTGCGAGCGCAGGCCACGCTGCACCACTTGCAACAGCAGGTTATCGGGTGGGCGTTGTTCGTCACGTACAGCATAGGCTTGAACACTCATCGGTCCTGTCCCAGGCGGATGCCCGCAAATTGCCAGCGGGCATGGGGCGGAAAGAAATTGCGGTAACTGGCGCGGATATGGTCGCGTGGCGTGGCGCACGAGCCACCGCGCAACACCCATTGGCCATTCATGAACTTGCCGTTGTATTCGCCCAGCGCACCGGGCAGCGGCTTGAAGCCGGGATAGCTGACATACGGCGACGCTGTCCATTCCCACACGTCGCCAAACATCTGCAAAAGGCCATCGCCCAGCGGCGCGGTAGCGGGATGCAAACGCAGGTCGTCCTGGAAGTTGCCGGCGATCGGCAGCTGCGCGGCGGCATCTTCCCATTCGGCTTCGGTGGGCAGGCGCGCATCGGCCCAACGGGCGAACGCATCGGCCTCGAAATAGCTCACGTGGCACACCGGCGCATGCGGATCGAGCGGAACGACGCCCGCAAGGGTGAATTCGCTCGCCAGGTCTTCCTGCCAGTACAACGGACGCTGCCAGCCTTCGCGTTGCACCAGCGCCCAGCCGTCGGACAACCACAAGCCCGCTTCCTGATAGCCGCCGTCGCGCACGAAGGCGAGGTATTCGGCATTGGTGACCAGGCGGTTGGCGAGCGCGTGGGCGGAAAGCCAAGTGGTGTGGCGCGGCGTTTCGTTGTCGTAAGCGAAACTGCTGCCCGCATGGCCGATGTCGACCGGACCTTGCCGCCCGGGCAGGAAGCGCAAGTGCGCGGCCCTGCTTTGCATCGGCGCCGGCGCGCGGCGATAGGCGGGCAACAGCGGGTTGCACGACAGCATGTGCTTGATGTCGGTAAGCAACAGCTCCTGATGCTGTTGTTCGTGCTGCAAGCCCAACTCGATGCGCGCCGCGAGCTCCGGCGTGACGCCGCGCAGCAGAAGATTATCGACGGCTTCGTCGATGCGCGCGCGGTAATCACAAATCTCTTCGAGCGTCGGACGCGACAAAAGACCACGCTGCGGCCGCGCATGCATCGGCCCGACCGACTCGTAGTAGGAATTGAACAGGTAGTGCCACTCTGGATTCGGCGAGCGGTAGGCCGGGTCATGACCCAGCACGAATTGCTCGAAGAACCAGGTGGTATGTGCCAGATGCCATTTGCCAGGACTGGCATCCGGCATCGATTGCACCTGCAGGTCTTCGCCGCTCAATCCCACGCACAGCGCCAGCGTCTGATGCCGTATGCGCCTGAACCGCGCAACGGCATCCTCGGTATGTACGGTGAAGGCGGGGACACTCATGACGCAGGCTCGGCGAACGTGTAGCGATACACCATGGGGAGCGCGGTAGAGCGGACGATCATACAGCCACCATGCCGCAGCGATTGTTCATATTCTGTGATACGCGCATGGCAGGAGCATGGCGCTGCACGCAGCGGCATCCTTGCTTGCGAACACTATCGCGATTACGCCAGGCAGCATCGCATCAGCACCCATCAACCAGGCAAGAGCCACTACTCATGGGGGTTGTTATAAAAAATAAAAGCCCGGCGATGCCGGGCTCTTAAATGCTTTGGGTCAAGCGGTGATCAATAAGCCGGACCGATGTAGCGCGTGCCGTATGGATCCGTCGTGATGACCGTAGTGGTCGTTACTACCGGCGGCGGCGCTGTCTGATAGACCACGGTGCCCGGCGTATACACCACGGCCGGCGGCGGTGCGTAATACACCGGCGGACCCGCTACGGCGCCGGCCACCAGCCCCGCTACCGCGCCGCCGATGACAGCGCCGGCGATCCAGCGGCCGCCGCTCCAATAACCACCGCGATAGCAACAGCCACCACGATAATAACCACCACCGTGGTAGCCATAACCGCCATGCCAGCCCGGGCCGCCCCAGGGGTGCGCCGAAGCGCTGAGCGGCACTGCAGCCCCGGCTGCCGCCAAGGCCAGGCCGACCGCAACGAACTTGCCGACACTACGTTTGAACATGGCACACCTCCGTCTGTATGGCGTGAATGGTGGTCCGGAAGCGCTTAATCCGTACTGAAGGGTTTCATTTCTTTACACGTGCATTTTCCCAGGGATTTACCTGGTCCTTAACCACGTGTCGACGCAGCAGCCAGCAATCGTGAATGTTGGCGCGCCGCGAAAAATCGAACGGGATGCTGCCCGCGCCCCACGCCTCAATCGCGAGATGCGGCGCCAGCGCCTCCTGGTCGAGCGAGAAGCGGCGGAAGTTGTTGGAAAACAGGATCACGCCATCGTGCGTCAGCCGTTCCGCGCAAGCCAGCAGCAGCTTGACGTGGTCGCGCTGCACGTCGAAATCTTCTGCGCGCTTGGAATTGGAAAACGTCGGCGGATCGACGTAGATCAAGCCATAACGTTCGTGCGTGCGCTGCAGGAAACTGGCGGCGTCCGCCTGGATCAGGCGATGTTTTTCGCCGGTGAAGCCATTCAGCGCAAGATTGCGCGAGGCCCACTCCAGGTAAGTGCCCGACAGATCCACGCTGGTGGTATCGCGCGCGCCGCCCGCGGCCGCATAGACGCTGGCCGTGGCGGTATAGGCAAACAGATTGAGAAAGCGCCTGCCTGCGGCCAGTTCGCGCAGCCTCGCGCGCACCAGGCGATGATCGAGAAACAGGCCGGTATCCAGGTAATCGTAGAGATTCACCAGAAAGGTCAGGCCGCCCTCTTCCACTTCGAAGAATTCGCCGCGCTGATCGAACTGGCCGTACTTGGCGCCGCCCTTGCCGCGCTCGCGGGTCTTGATGGCGATACGCGCACGCGGCGTGTCGAACACTTCGCCGGCCACACGTGCGACCTCGCGCAGGCGCGTGCGCGCAAGTTCCGCGGGCACATCCGCCGGGGCGCGGTATTCCTGGATGTGCAGATGGGTGATGCCGGAGGTATCGGCATAGACGTCGATTGCCGCGGCGTATTCCGGCAGGTCCTGATCGTACGCGCGCCAGGCGTGGATGCCTTCGCGATCCAAGCGTTTGCGCAGATGCCTGGCGTTTTTCTCCAGGCGGTTCTTCAGCATCTGCGCGCCCGGCGAGAGCGGCGGCCTTTCGCGCGGGGTGTCGTCGCGCGGATGCAGTTCGAAGACCAGCAGCACGGTTTCCAGCGCGCCGTTGTAGAGCGTGTATTTCTTTTCTGCGCGCAGCGTGGTGGCGCGCCCGAGTTCCGCATCGCCGGCAAGCACGGCGGCGCGCCAGCCGGTGAAATGGTCGCGCAGGGTTTCGCCCAGCGCGCGGTACAGCTTCGGTAGGCTTTCGCGCTCGCCGAGGCGCTCGCCATACGGCGGATTGGTGATGACCAGCCCCTGCTCGAAACCGGATGGCGGACGCAGGTGCTGCGCATCGTGACGGTCCAGCGTAAAGAAGCCGGCGACACCGGCTTCCTGCGCATTGCGCTTGGCCATCTGCACCATGCGCGCATCCGTGTCGGAGCCGAAGAAACAGCTGCGCAACGCCGTCAGGCCGGTTTGCGCGCGCTGGCTTGCTTCGTCGAGCAGGCCACGCCACACGGCGATGTCGTGCTGCTGCCAACCGAGGAAGCCGTAGTAGTCGCGGCGCAGGCCCGGGGCGACGTCCGCCACCATCAGGGCGCCTTCGATCAGCAAGGTACCGGAGCCGCACATCGGATCGAGCAAGGCGCCGCCCTGCGCATAGATGGCCGGCCAGCCCGCGCGCAGCAGCATGGCCGCGGCGAGATTTTCCTTGAGCGGCGCTTCGCCCTGCGTCTCCCGCCAGCCGCGGCGGTGCAAGGGCGCACCCGCAAGATCGATCGACAGCGTGGCGCGGTCGCGGCGCAGGCGCAGGTTGATGCGCACGTCGGGTTCTTCGGTATCCACATCCGGCCGCGCGTGGCCACGCTGGCGGAACTGGTCGACCACCGCATCCTTGACGCGCTGCGCGAGGTATTGGCTGTGCGTGAGCTTGCTTTGCGCGGTGTTGGCGTCCACGGCGAGCGTGGCGTGCGGCGCAAGCTGTTCCAACCAGTCGATGGCTTGCACGCCGGCATACAGGGCCTCGTCGGAGGCCGCGTCGAATTCCGCCAGCGGCAGCAGGATGCGGCTGGCCAGGCGTGACCACAGGCAGGCGCGATAAGCCGTTTCCAGGCTGCCGGAAAAACGCACGCCGGCCAGCGCTTCATGCACGTCGGTGGCGCCCAGCGAGATCAGTTCGTCGCGCAGCAGGTATTCGAGCCCTTTCGGGCAGGTTGCGAAGAACTGCTTCACGCCAGGGATTCGAGGAAGAAGCCGAACTGGCGGCTGATGGCATCCATGTGCGCGCCGAGCCGATGATCGTCATCCAGGATCAGCAGCGGCAGCTCGCGCCGCCCGGCGAATTCGTAGATCTCATCCAGCGGGCAGACATCGTCGCGCCAGCCGTGGATCATCAGGGTGGGCACATCCAGCCGCACGTCGAAGGCGAGATCGTTGCCGGGAATCAGGGCCGGCGTGGCGAGCAGGAACAAGCCTGCCACCGGCGCCTCCAGCGAGGCCAGGCCGGAGACGAACGCGCCCATGCTCGAACCCACCAGCACCGGCGGCCTGGCGCAGGCAACCGTGCGCTGATGCAGGCGGGCAAGACGCGGCTCGATCGACTCGGCATGTCCGCGCTGGTCGTCTTCGCGATAGTCCGGGCGCTCGGTGGTCCAGCCCATGGACTCGGCGACTTTCGCCAAGATGCTGACCTTGGTGGCATCCGGACCGGTGTCCGAACCATGGGAAAGAATGACGTGGCCGGGCATGGCGCTCTCCGTATTTGCGCAGCGGGAGGTGCATGATAGCCGCTTGCTGATGCGCAAGATGAGGCATGAATGTAGGCTGGGATGGTCGCCCAGCTTTCTATGTGGCTCCCCACGTCATCCAGCGCATGTCGACCTTGACCGTCCACGACCAGCCCTTGCCCTACGCCGCCAGGTTGCCGGAGCGCCCGGCCGGCGCCGTCACCCTGGTCGTCATCCATTGCACCGAACTGCCCGACCTGGCGACCGCGCGCGAATACGGTGAACGCGTACTGTATGAAACCGGCACCGGCAACAGCGGCCACTATTACATCGATCGCGACGGCTCGGTGCATTGCTACGTACCGGGTACCCGCGTGGCGCATCACGTACGCGGCTACAACCCGCCGTCGATCGGCATCGAGCTGGTGAACCGCGGGCGCTATCCGGACTGGTTCGACTCGCGCAACCAGATCATGCGCGAACCGTATACCTCGGCGCAGATCGACGCGCTCCGCGCATTGCTGGCGCAGCTGCGCACGGAATATCCGAACCTGCAGGAGATCGCCGGCCACGAGGACCTGGATACCGCCCGCGTGCCCGCGAGCGACGATCCCAGCCAGGACGTGCCGCGCAAGCTCGATCCCGGCCCGCTGTTTCCATGGCCGGAAGTGCTGATCGGCAGCGGCTTGCGGCGCATCCATGCGCCTCACTGAGTCTGTAGGAAAACGCCGGCTATAATTCCGGGCCATTTAACCCAGGGGTCAGCCGCGATGCGGGAAGCACACGTCAAAGAACTGGTCGAGCTTCTGCAACTGGAACGGCTGGAAGACAACCTCTTCCGTGGCCAGAGCCGCGACATCGGCACACGCTTCGTGTTCGGCGGCCAAGTGCTAGGCCAGGCGCTGTCCGCCGCGCAGCAGACGGTCGACTCCTCGCGCGAGGCGCATTCGCTGCACGCGTATTTCCTGCGCGCCGGCGACATCGACGCGCCGATCGTCTACAGCGTGGAACGCGCGCGCGACGGCGGAACCTTCTCCGCCCGCCGCGTGGTGGCGATCCAGCACGGCCAGCCCATTCTCAACTGCGCGGTCTCGTTCCAGCTGCCGGAAAAAGGCCTGGAGCACCAATCCAGCATGCCGGAGGTACCGGAGCCGGAGGACGTGGAACCCATGCATCGCGTGCCGCCGGAAGAACTGGCGCGCCTGCCGGTGAAACTGCAGCGCTGGCTGGGCAGCGACGGCCCGTTTGAATTCCGCCAGGTGTGGCCGCGCGACGAGCTGCACCCGGCCAAGCGGCCGCCGATCCAGCACATCTGGCTCAGGCTCACGTCGCCGGTGGAGGATTCGCCAGTACTGCACCGGGCGCTGCTGGCCTACGCGTCGGATTTCCACCTGATCGGCACCAGCACCCTGCCGCACGGCATTTCCTACCTCACCCCCAACCTGCAGATGGCCAGCCTGGATCATGCCATGTGGTTTCACCGCCCTTTCCGGGTGGACGAATGGCTGCTGTATTCGTTCGACAGCCCCACGGCGCAGGGCGCACGCGGCTTGGCGCGCGGCCAGATCTTCAGCCGCGATGGCGAGCTGGTGGCCTCCACCGCCCAGGAAGGCTTGATCCGGCTGCGCGGCGAGTAAAATCAACCCTATGCGTCTGCTTTACACATCCCCTCGTCAGGAAAACATCGATCGCGTGGCGGCCCTGATGGCCGAAAACGGGATCGAGACCAGCATCACCAACCGTTCCAACTGGAACCGTCCCAGCTACCAGCGTTTCAGCTACGCCCGCGGCAGCGAGAACCGCGACGCCTGGCCCCAGGTGTGGGTCCAGAAGGCCGACGACTACACCAAGGCGCGCGAGCTGATGCGCGGCCTCGGCATCGAGCCGGAAGTGCGCCACGGCGAAGAACTCAGGATTTCGCGCGATCCTGTGGCATCCCTGTATACCCGCCGTGAACATACCGTGGCGCGGGCGCGGCGCATCGTGCTGCTGGCGATCGTGGGGGTGTTCATCGTGCTGGGCCTGCATTACCTGCACTTCATCTAGCCGTACAGGCCGGCGGGCACGCAAACCTATCCGGCCAGACTCGCCGGCACGCTTACAAAAACCTTGCCAAGGCGACCGTCGGCGGACATAGAATCAGGCCATGCGCTCCGATCATGTCCGCCTGTTCCAGACGCTGCCACATGCCTGCGGTTATTACCCTGGGCGTACGGCGCAGAATCTGGTGATCGATCCGGCGGCGCCGCAGTTGGACCGGCTGTACGGCGCAGCGCTGGACCACGGCTTTCGACGCGCGGGCGGCCATCTGTATTTTCCGCATTGCCCCAGCTGTCATGCCTGCACGCCGTGCCGCATCGACGTGGCGAATTTCAAGCCGGACCGTTCGCAGCGCCGCTGCCTGAAACGCAATGACGACCTGATCGTGCGCGAGTGCATGGCCGGCTACAACAGCGAACGCCACGCACTGTATTCACGCTACCTGCGCACACGCCATCCCGGCGGCGGCATGGACGAGGCCGAAGCAAGCGACTTCCGCCGTTTCCTCACCGCGCCGTGGAGCCCCACGGTGTTTCTGGAACTGCACCAGGGCGAGCGCCTGCTCGCGGTGGCCGTCACCGACGTGTGCATCACCGGCATTTCGGCCGTCTATACGTTCTACGATCCCGACGAACAGGAACGCGGCCTGGGCACCTTCGCCATCCTGCAGCAGATCGAGCTGGCCAAGCGCCGCGGCATTCCGTGGGTGTACCTGGGGTTCTGGATCGAAGACCATCCGAAGATGGATTACAAGCGGCGCTTCAAACCGTTGCAGATACGCACGGCGGAGGGCTGGGTGGATTTGAAGCGCGATTGAGTGATCGCGCTGCGCCGTGGTTTACCTTGCGCCATGATGCGCTCTCTCCCCTGCGGCATTAGGAGAGGGAGCGAATCCGGCGAACTGAGGCTCGACGCTAATCAGCGCCTCAAGCCTTCTCGTCCACCGCCAGCACCTTCGGATACGGAAACAGCTTCACCAACGGCACCGACACGCCATCGTCGCCCATCACGCGGCAGTGTGTGCGATCCAGTTCGCGCGGATCGTCCACGCCGCAGCTGTGCGCAATGATGCCCACTTCGTACATCACATTGCGCGCGTAGTTGGCCACGCGCTCGCTCTTGTCCATCACCACCAGCCCGCGCTGCAAGCGTGGATTCTGCGTGGTGATGCCGGTGGGACAGGTGTTGCGATTGCATTGCAGCGACTGGATGCAGCCCAGCGCCAGCATGAAGCCGCGCGCCGAATTGACGAAATCCGCACCCATCGACAAGGCCCACGCCACGTCGTACGCGGTGATGCATTTGCCCGAACAGATCACCTTGATGCGCTCGCGCAGCCCGCGTTCGATCAAGGTGTTGACCAGTTCCGGCAGGGCCTCGCGCAACGGCAGGCCGACGCCTTCCATCAGCGTCTGCGGCGCGGCGCCGGTGCCGCCCTCGGAGCCGTCGACGATGATGAAATCCGGCGCGCTTTCGATGCCGCGCCTGGTCACTTCATCGCACAGCTCGCTGATCCATCCCATGTCGCCGAACACAGCCTTGAAACCGGTGGGTTTGCCGGTGAGATCGCGGATGTGGCCGATGGCATCCATCAGTTCGCGCACATTGCCGATATCCAGGTGGCGATTGGGGCTTTGCGAATCCATGCCCACCGGAATGCCGCGGATCGCGGCGATTTCCGCGGTGACCTTGGCCGCGGGCAGCAGGCCGCCCATGCCTGGCTTGGCGCCCTGCCCCAGCTTGATGCTGACCATCTTCACCTGCTTGTGCGCGCAGATCGCCAGCAGCTTGTCGTCATCGAGCTTGCCGTCGGGCGTGCGCACACCGTATTTGGCGGTGCCGATCTCGAACACGATGTCGCAGCCGCCTTCCAGGTGATACGGCGCAAGGCCGCCTTCGCCGGTGTCCATCCAGATGCCGGCCTTGGCGGCGCCGATCGACAAGGCGCGCACGGCGGGCGCGGACAGCGCGCCGAAGCTCATCGCCGAGATGTTGAAGAACGCCGCATGATCGTAAGGCTCGCGCGTATACGGCCCGATGCGCACAGGCTGGGGTTTCACATGCAACTGGCCCAGCGCGGGAAACGCGGCATTGACGAAAAACGGCACGCCTTCCAGATGCAGGTCGCGGGTGGAGCCGAACGCATTGGTGTTCTCCGTGTTCTTCGCCGCGCGATACACCCACATGCGCTGCGCGCGGTTGAACGGCATTTCCTCGCGATCGCTGGAATACAAGTACTGGCGGAAGAACTCGCCCAGGTGCAGGAACCAATAACGGAAGTGCCCGATCACCGGGTAATTGCGCAGCACCGAGTTGTGCGTCTGGTGGCGGTCGACGAACCACGTCACCCCGATCACCAGAATGGCGATCACCAAGAGCAGCATGAACAGCACTGCAAAGGTTTCTACCAGTACGACCAGCCAATGCGAGAAACCTGTCGCTTCCATCGTTGCTCTCCTAACGTCTGTTGCTGCCGAAGCCTGATGCTGGCGGAAAGATGTTACAGCTCGATCCGGATCGCCTTCGCCGCGCGAATCGCCTTGGCCTTGGCCGCCTCGATGTCGTTATCGCGTGCGAGCGTGACAGCCATGCGGCGGCGGCCTTTCACTTCCGGCTTGCCGAAGATGCGCAATTGCGTATCCGCTTCCGCCAGCGCCTCCGCGATGCCCTCATAGCGCGGCGCGCGTCCCTCGCCTTCCACCAGTACTGCGCATGACGCCGACGGCCCTTGCTGGCGGATCACCGGGATGGGCAGGCCCAGGATGGCGCGCGCATGCAGGGCGAATTCCGAGAGGTCCTGCGAGATCAGCGTGACCAGGCCGGTATCGTGCGGCCGCGGGCTGACTTCGGAGAAGATCACGCCATCGCCCTTGATGAAGAACTCCACGCCGAACACTCCCCAGCCGCCCAGCGCACCGGTAATCGCTTCGGCCTGGCGTTGCGCTTCGAACAGGGCGGCCTCGCTCATCGGCTGCGGCTGCCAGGATTCGCGATAGTCGCCGTCTTCCTGGCGATGGCCGATCGGCGCACAGAAGCAGGTACCATCCTTGTGCCGCACCGTCAGCAAAGTGATTTCGTAATCGAACGCCACAAAGCCTTCCACGATGACGCGCCCCTTGCCGGCGCGTCCGCCGGATTGGGCGTAATCCCAGGCCGCTTGCGCATCGGCGGCATCGCGCACGATGCTCTGGCCCTTGCCGGATGAGCTCATCACCGGCTTGATCACAAACGGATAACCGATGGCCGCCACCGCTTCGCGGTACTCCGCCTCGCTATCGCAGAAGCGGTACGGCGAAGTCGGCAAGCCCAGCTGCTCGGCGGCAAGGCGGCGGATGCCTTCGCGATCCATGGTCAGCCAGGCGGCGCGCGCGGTCGGAATGACTTTCAAACCTTCCTGCTCCAGCTCGACCAGCGTGGGCGTGTGGATGGCTTCGATTTCGGGCACCACCAGATCCGGCTTTTCCTGCGCAATCAAGCTGCGCAGGGCGTTGCCGTCCAGCATGTCGATCACGTGGCTGCGATGCGCCACCTGCATGGCCGGCGCATCCGCATAGCGGTCCACCGCAATGACTTCCACCGCAAACCGCTGCAATTCGATCGCCACCTCCTTCCCAAGCTCGCCCGAGCCGAGCAACAGCACTCTCAGGGCATGGTCGGAATGGGGCGTGCCGAAAGGCTTCATGGCGGTCTCCAGATAAAGCGCCATTGTACGTCGCCGCCCCGCGTACCACGGACAGGCAAATCACGCGGGATTGGACGGCGTCTTCAAACTCGCCCCCAACGCAAGCCAGCCAAGCATGAATGCCACACCGCCAAAGGGCGTCACGATGCCGACCCAGCGCGGCGCGCCCAAGGCCAAGGCATACAGGCTGCCGCTGAACATCACGATGCCCAGAGCAAAACCCCACATGGCCACGCGGCGCGCCTTGCCTGCGCGGCTCACTACGGCGACGGCAAGCGCCAAGGCGTGCCAGAAATGATATTGCACCGCCGTGTGCCAGAGTTCGTGCTGCGCCGTATCCAGCACGTGTTTGAGCGCGTGGGCACCGAAGGCACCGAGCAGCACCGCGCTTGCTCCGGCAAGACCGACGAGCACGCCTTCATGGGTTAGGGCAAGTTGTCGCATTGATGCCGCTCCAGTAACGCGGTGAGCGCAGAAACGGTGGCGCGTGGCGTATGCTGATCCGGTTCCAGCGAAGGAATTCTCGCATGAAGCTCTCGCGTTTCGCCCGCCTGGCCTGCCTGCTTGCCATCGGGATGCTGCTTGCGGCATGCCAGCATGAGCAAGCCGCGCCGTGGCAGCTCACCGATATTTCCGGACACATGCCGGATCTGGCCTTCCAACTGACCGATGACCATGGCAAAGCCGTTACGGCGGCGGATTATCGCGGCAAGATCACCCTGCTCTACTTTGGCTACACGCATTGCCCGGATGTCTGCCCGCTGACGCTTGCGCATCTGCATGTAGTGATGCAACGCCTTGGCAAGCTCGCCGATGGTGCGCAGATCCTGTTCGTGAGCGTGGACCCGGCGCGTGATACGCCTGCGGCATTGCACGCGTACGTCACGGCGTTCGACCCGCACGTGGCCGGGTTGACGGGTTCGCCGGCCGACATCGAGGCGCTCACCAAGCGCTATCGCGCCGCCTTCAGCCGCGAACCAGGCGCGAAGGACGGCAGCTACGAAGTCAGCCACAGTTCGGGCATCTACATCTTCGACGCCAACGGCAAGGCGCGACTGCTTGCCACGCCGACCGATGCGCAGGACAAGCTGGTGCACGATCTGCATCTGCTGCTCAGCCCAGGAGGTACCCCGTGAAACGCTACGGATTATGGCTGGCACTGGCGGCCCTGCTTGCACCAGCGGTCCACGCATCGCAAGCGGATCAGGTCAAGGCAAGTCATGCGTGGATTCGCCTGTTGCCGGCCAATTTGCCGGCCGGCGGCTATGTGACCTTGGATAACCAAGGCGCTACCGCCGCCACGCTGGTATCGGCGCACAGCGATGCGTACGCCTCGCTGATGCTGCACCAGAGTACGACCGACGCGGCAGGCAACAGCGCCATGCACATGCTGGATCGCCTGGTCATTCCCGCGCACGGCCAGGTGTCGCTGGCGCCGGCCGGATACCATCTGATGCTGCAGCAGGCCACACACTCCCTGCAGCCGGGCGATACGGTCGCCATCACCCTGGATTTCGCCGACGGCAGCCACTTGCGCGTGCCTTTCCTGGTCCGACCGGCCAACACGGACAATTGAACGCCATGCGCGTGTTCGCGATTTCGGATCTGCACCTGGACTACGCCGCCAATCGCGAATGGCTACAGCAATTGCCACGGCACGAATACAACGATGACGTGCTGATTCTTGCCGGCGACGTATCCGACCGCCTCACCCTGCTCGAAGATGCGTTCAAGGCACTGACCGAACGCTTTGCCGCCGTGTTGTTCGTGCCGGGCAACCACGATCTGTGGGTGAATCGCGAAAGCCTGCAGCATTCCTTCGAGAAGCTGGATGCCGTGCTTGCTGCCACCCGCATGCATGGCGTGCGCACGGATATTTACCGGCGAGGCGAACTGGCGATCGTGCCCTTGCTTGGCTGGTACGACTATTCCTTCGGCGCAGCCGACGATTACCTCAAGGCGGCCTGGGCCGATTACCGCAACTGCCGGTGGCCCGGCCATGACGAAACCAGCCTGACGCAGTTCTTCACCGCGCAGAATCCAACGCCGTCGTCGCCCGTGCTGCATGGCGCACGGCAGGTCATCACGTTTTCGCATTTCCTGCCACGCATCGACCTGATGCCGCAGCGCATTCCCGACAAGCACCGGAAGATTTATCCGGTACTGGGCACCAGCATGCTGGAGTCACAGTTACGCGCTCTGGGTTCGAGCGTGCACGTGTACGGACACAGCCACGTCAACCGGCGCGTGACGATCGATGGCGTCACTTACATCAACAATGCGTTTGGTTATCCGTCGGAAGCACACTTTACGGGGCGCCAGCTTGTTGTGGCGTACCCCGACGCAGGTTGAGGCGCGAGCCCATAGAAGTTGCGGCCGTGCATGGGGCTGCATGAAAAAAAGGGCAACTGGCAACTGTCGTCCTACGGGACTTGGCCGCTCGCCCTGGCCGCCTCAGCATGCGCCAACGTCTGCTCACGCGCCTGGCGCCGAATACGCCCGCTGCGCGACAGGCGCAGCCATTGCCGCATGGCCAGCAAACCGCCAATCGTCTCGATGGTCGCTGCCGGCACCCAGATGATGATGCCGCCGATGAGCTGCCCGGTGAACACGTTGAAGTTGAAGGCGCGTCCGCAGATCTCGAAGATCGGGTAGAGGTCGGTCTTGGAGAAGGTGATGATGGCGCCAGCCAGGATCTGCGGCGTCATGGTGATGCCGGGGGAAAGCACGCGCAGGCCTGGAATCATCCGCCCCGGCGGGCGCGGGCGATGGTCGAGCACCAGCCACCAGTACACGAAGCCGCTGGCGATCATCGACCAGTTCATGAAGCGGTAGACGCGCCAGTCGAGCATGGCCAGGGTCTGCGCCGAAGGAATCAGCCAGACCAGGATGAAGGCCACGAACAGTAGGGTGGCGATGGTGGGATTGAGCAGCACGGCGCTGACCAGCCGCCACGGCCACGCACGCAAGGCCGGACGCAGCACGCGGATACGCCATGGCAGCGGCAAGCCGGCGCGTAGCACGGACCCCGGGTACGACGCCACGACGATCAGCGGCGCCAGATGATGCAGCAGCAACTGCTGCAGGCGATGCATGAAGAATTCATGCTCGGCGTAGAAATCGAAATAGGTGTGCAGGCTGAGGTAGACGATCGCCATGCCGGTCCAGAACGCCAGCTTGCGTCCCCTGCTCACCCTCAGCTTGTGGCAGCCGCGCCAGTACAGCACGCAGGCGCCCAGGAAGGTGGCGAGGAAGACCCAGGAGAATTCCCAAGGGATGATCCATTTCAGCAAGCTGGCGATCACTTTTTTAGATCACTCCCCAACGGTCACGGCATCCGCCATGGAGGAAGTTACTCCGGGCACGTGCAAGGTGTACGCGGCCACGCTGCGGCATATCGCCCTCACGCGCCGCGCTGCTGCCGGTTCCGCCGCGTACGCTTCCAGCCGTATAACAATCCCACCAGGGTGATCAGCACCGGCAACAGCACGATATTGACCACTTTCAGCCGCGTACCCAGGGCATCGATCTCTGCATTGAGCTGGTGCTGCACGTCGCGCAACTCCTTGCTGATCGCCAGCTGGCGCTGCAGGAACTGCTCGATTTCCTGCTTCTGCTCGGCACTGGTCGAGGTATCACGCGCGCCCTTGGAAGGCTGCAGTTCTTCCAGCCTGCGCTTGGTGTCGGCCAATTCGCTTTGCAGTTCCCGCTCCTTCTGCAGGAATTTGCGGTCGGCGGCGCGCCGCAAGGCCTGCACGCGGGTGAACGGGCGCTGCGAGGTGGAGCGCGCGCGGATGGACAGCAAGGCGGACGAACCGGTCAGGTTGTCCACCATGTTGCTGATGAAATCGCCGTTGTTGGCGAAGGCGCTGAGCAGGGGCTGGCCGAAGTAGCTTTGCTGCGCCTCCACCCACAGGCGGTCGGTCAAGAGATCGGTGTCGGCGACCAGGATCACCTCCGCGTTCGCCGGCGATTCGGCGAGGTGCCCTGGCCGCCTGGCGAATTCCGGAAACGCACTGGTAAACGGGCCACGCAGGCGCGCGGCAATCACGTAGTTCTGGTTTTGCGGCTGATAGCCGTCCAGCAGGCTGGACGGATTGTTGCTGGCTTCGATCACCCGCTGGGTCGGCACCACCTCGGCATCCGAACTGCTTTGCAACAGCGGGATCAGTCGGGTCTTCGCATCCGGCAGCAGATCGAAGTGCCCGACGCTGGACAGGTAGATGCGTTGCAGGCTGGCCGTGATCACGTCATCGCGGTTGAGTTCCGACGCGCCCAGGCCAAGCATGGCCGGGTGCGCCATGTTCGTGCCGGCCAGTTCGATCTGCAATGCGCGCGCGCGATCGAGCACCACCTGGTCCGGGCTGAACGACAAGCCCCAGTCGGCGAACAGCCGCGGCAGATTGGAGCTGTGGTTGTTGGTGGCGCTGGTCGGGTCGTCCACCAGCGGAGTCGGATCGGATTCCGAAAAGGGATCGACGAACACCACCAGGTGCCCGCCACGCAGCACGTACTGGTCAAGCGCGTATTGCACGTTGACGGGCAGATCCTTGGGATGGATCAGCAACAGCACCTGGATGCTCTTGTCGATCTGCTTGAGCTTGTCTGTGGCGATCGTCTGCACGTCGAACTGTTGCTGCAGCTGACGCATCACCTGCCAGGGCTGGGCGCCCGTGGCCGGATCACCCATCACCGGCAGGTCGGTCATGACGCCGATGCGCGGCTTTGCCGGCTCGCTCAATTGATACAAGAGCTTGGCGACGTCGTATTCGAGGAAGGTTTCGCGGCTCGGATCCAGCAGCGGAATCGGCAGCGTTCGATCGATCCGCCTGGCCTGCTTCGCTTGCGGGTAGTCGGCCTGGTCATCAGCGGCGGCCTCGGTCGGCGGGCGCGTGGTGCCGACCAGGCCGAAGAAAATGCGCTCGCCATTGCTGCCGCCCGTGATCGGCGTAAGACCATTGCCTTCGGCGCTGGCCTCGTCATCCGAATATGGCACCGGATCGGCGATCTGCAGATGGATGCGGCCGTGGGAACGCGCCACGATCTCCTGCAGCATCTCCGCCACGCGCTGTTCGTAGCTGCGCAGCTGCGGCAGATCCTTGGTGGCGTGCTGCGAGAAATACAGGGTGAGCCACACCGGGCGATGCACGTTGTCGACGATCTGCCGCGTTCCCGGCGAAAGCGTATACAAGCCATCCTGGGTCAGGTCGAAGCGGTCCGGCGCCAGCCAGCGGCTGGTCACCAGGGTGAGGCTGCAATAGGCCAGGACCAGCGCGACCAGTCCGCTGACCAGCACGGTGCGCCGACGCAAAGGCAAGCCCAAACGCATGTCAATGGCTCCGCTTCATGTCGAGCACCAGCACCCCGGCCGTCAGCCATGCCACGATGGTGAGGACGAAATAGAGCAGGTCGCGCACGTCGAGCACGCCGCGCGCGATCGCTTCGTAATGCCGCAGCATCGACAGGTGCGCCACGCCGTTCACCAGCTTGCGCGGCAAGCTGCCCTGGAAGAAATCCAGCACCTGCGACTGGCCTGCGAGTATCAGCAGCACGCACACCACGGCGGTAAGGATGAAGGCCACCACCTGGCTGCTTGTCACCGTGGACAGGCACGCGCCGATCGCCAGGAATGCACCCGCCATCAGCCAGCTGCCGATGTAGCCGGCGACGATGATGCCGTTGTCCGGCGAACCGAGGTAGTTGACGGTGACCCAGATCGGGAACGTGAGCAGCAAGGCAAGCCCGACAAACAGCCACGCCGCGAGGAATTTGCCGAGCATCGCCTGCCACAGGTTGACTGGCAGCGTCAGCAGCAGTTCCAGCGTGCCGGACTTGGCTTCTTCCGCCCACAGGCGCATCGACACGGCCGGTACCAGGATCAGGTAGAGCCACGGATGCATCACGAAGAACGGTTGCAAGTCGGCAATGCTGCGATCGTAGAAATCGCCGACGTAGAACGTGAGTATTCCCGACAGCACCAGGAAGATCACCAGGAACACGTAGGCCACCGGCGTCACGAAATAACTGCGCAATTCGCGGCGCATGATCGCCGTGACCGGGTTCATGATTGCGCTCCCGATTCGCTGCCCAGCGTGATCTGGCGGAAAACTTCGTCCAGGCGGCCGCGCTCGAGCTGGATTTCGGAAATCTCCAGCCCTTGCTGGCGCAGCAAGGTTTCGACCGGCTCAAGAATCCGCTCGCCGGACTTGGGAAAAACCGTGACGCGGCCATCGAGCGGGTCCACTTCAATACCCGCCACTTGCGGCAGGCGCCCGAGCATTTCCTGCGAAATGCCGCTGCCCTGGGCGCTGAAGGACACCGCGCCGTGATAGCGCGAGCGCGCCTCCAGTTCCGCCGGCGTGGCGTCCGCGCGCAGTTGGCCGCCGGCGATGATCACCACGCGGTTGCACAGCGCATGCACTTCTTCCAGCAGGTGCGTGGAAATGAGGATGGTGCGCTCGCGCGCCATCGTATCGATCAGGCGGCGCACGGCGTGTTTCTGGTTGGGGTCGAGGCCGTCGGTGGG
>Ga0209026_1000234_pt1 | contig 74634 bp, 65 predicted proteins | sample AraplaCL_Col_mCL_FD_184262 | JGI IMG/M metagenome (GOLD analysis project Ga0209026, IMG submission 184262) | Arabidopsis root microbial communities from the University of North Carolina, USA - plate scrape CL_Col_mCL (SPAdes) (version 2) | ecosystem: Host-associated > Plants > Roots >...
CGCCCAAGGCGCTCACGGCGGAATTCCGCAAGGTGCACCAGTACCTCACGTTCTGCAGCTTCCATCCCGCGCAGGCCGCGTTCGCCGACTTCCTCGCCAGCGATCCGCAGCACTACCTGGAGCTGCCGGCGTTCTACCAGGCCAAGCGCGACCGCTTCCGCGCGCTGCTGGCGCCCTCGCGCTTCAAGCTGCTGGACGTGCCGGGCGGCTACTTCCAGCTGGTGGACTACTCCGCGATCCGCGACGAGGATGATCTTTCCTTCAGCCGCTGGCTGGTGGAAGAGGGCGGGGTGGCGACGATCCCGCTGTCGCCGTTCTGCGAAACCGCGCCGGGCACGCGCCTGTTGCGCCTGTGCTTCGCCAAGAGCGACGCCACCATGGAGGCGGCCGCCGAGCGGCTGTGCAAGCTGTGAGCTTGCAGCCGTTGAGGGTCGCGCTGGTGCAGGGCGCCACCCGCTGGCACGACGCGCCGGCCAACCGCGACTACTACGGTGCCTTGGTACGCCGTGCGCGCGGCAGCGACCTGATCGTGCTGCCGGAGACCTTCCTCTCCGGCTTCAGCAACGACACCCGTGCCAGCGCCGACACGATGGACGGCGAGGGCGTGGCGTGGATGCGCGCGCTGGCGCAGGAAGTCGGCGCCGTGCTGTGTGGCAGCCTCGCCATCCGCGAGGGCGACACCGTGTACAACCGCCTGATCTGGGCGCGCCCGGACGGCAGCTTCGAGCAATACGACAAGCGCCACCTGTTCCGCATGGCCGGCGAGCACACCCGCTACGGCGGCGGCAGCGAACGGCTGATCGTGGAACTCAAGGGTTGGCGCATCCTGCCGCAGGTCTGCTACGACCTGCGCTTCCCGGTGTGGCTGCGCAACCGCCGGCTGGCGAGCGCGGCGGCCGGCATGGATTACGACCTCGCGATCTTCGTGGCGAACTGGCCCGCGCCACGCCGCCAGCCCTGGCGCACCCTGCTGCGCGCCCGCGCAATCGAGAACCTCAGCTACGTGATCGGCGTGAACCGCGTGGGCGTGGACGGCAACGAGCTGCCTTACGCCGGCGACAGCGCGGTGCTCGATCCGGTGGGCGAAGCGCTGGTGGAATGCGGTGCGCTGGAACAGGTGGCCACGCTCACCCTCGATCCCGCGCCGCTGCTCGCGCACCGCGAACGCTTTCCGGCGTGGATGGACGCCGACGCGTTCACGCTCGAATCCGGCTGACTCTGCATCATCGCGTATTTGCGTGAATGCAATCAGCGCGAAAGACGAGAAATGTAGGCAAATCCTGACGTCGTCTGTCTGCTTAATCCGGGCGACGTGACGATGTCTGCATTTGAAGAAATTTCGAGATCAAAGCGGGTTGTCGCGCTTGATATGCGCGCCTCGGATAACTTAGCCTTGATGACACGCCGCTGCCGGCGCGCAATGCGTGGTGTCGGCAGTGCTCAGGGGGAAAGCGCCATGGTGGTGCTTCAAGGAAGATCATGTTGTTCATGGACGTATCAGACAGGACGACCTGCGTCGTACCGGTGAGGGTCGAGTCCCGCGATTTTGCCGCGGTGAGACACCGGGAAGCCTTGTATCCGCGCGTGCCAGGTTTTCCAACGGCACCCTCGGACCATTGCCCGACACCTTGCAGTCGGCGTGGCAACCGGAGCTGTGTCGGTTGTCTGTCTCAAGCAGCCACCCGTTCATCTGATTTGTCGATATGGCGCTCGCCGGCACCGGTGAATGCGCATTCGCGAAGCCTTGCCTGTCTATTTCAACAAAGGGGAACAAAGAAGTCCGAGCCTGTCTGTGCGCATCCAATCGTTCAACACAAGGAGTTGTCATGAGAATTGATTCTATGAAGCCGGTCCTGCTGGCGCTTGCAGTAAGTTCGTCGCTGTTGGTTTGCGGCTGTTCCGACATGGCTGTCGGTGGCAGCAAGAATCCGGTCGGCGGGTCGGCAGGTGGTGCTGCGAGTGCCAATGCCGCCAAGACGCTCGAGCATTGCGATCGCCCGCTGGGCACGATTGCAGTCGAGGAAGATACCGGCCAGTCGTGGTACATCATCCTGACGACCCAGTATCACTTGCCCGCGGCGACACCGCTGATCCGTTTGATGATTCAGCAGAGCAACTGCTTTGTCGTGGTGGATCGCGGTCGTGCGATGAACTCGATGATGCAGGAGCGCGATCTCGGCGCTTCGGGCGAGCTGCGTAACCGCAGCAACATGGGCAAGGGGCAGATGGTTGCTGCCGATTACGTGGTCACGCCTACCATCCAGTTTTCGCAGAATACGGGTGGCGGCGCCGCTGGTCTGGCGGGTTTGCTGCCTTACGGCGCGATCATCGGCGCCGTGGCCGGATCCATGAAGACAAGTGAAGCCTCCACAACGCTGATGCTTGTCGATACGCGCTCGGGCGTGCAGGTGGCTGCGGCGGAAGGCAGCGCGAAAAATACGGACTTCGGCTTCGGCGCGCTCGGTATCGGTGGTGGCGGCGCCGGAGCCATGGGGGCGTACAGCAAGACACCGCAAGGCAAGGTCATTGCGGGGGCTTTCCTCGACTCCTACAACCAGTTGGTACAGGCTGTTCGCGCATACGCGCCGCAACATGTTGCAGGTGGTCTGGGTACCGGCGGCAAGCTTGCAGTGGACGGCTCGACCCAGTCTGCCGACGACTTTTCCCTGGCCGACGCCCAACGCAAGCTGGCCGGACTGGGTTTGTACACCAGCAAGGTCGACGGCCTTTCCGGCCCCGGCACCTCGGCAGCAATCCGGAAGTTCCAGAAGATTCGCGGGCTACCGGTCACGGGTGAGCTGGACGAGGCGACGATCGGTGCGATGAAGTAGCCGGATGGCCAAGCCGGCATGTCGCCAAGATTGATCTCGACAAGCGCGCCAGATCGGGTATCGCGAACACCACTTCCGGCGGACGGCCGATCACGGCCTTGCCATGGAGCGGCCACGATGGGGTGTTTGATCGCGATGGGGGGCACAGCCATCGCCGCGATGAGCGCACCCACACGCGATCCGTAACCGGATCGGTCCACCCGGTTACGGCCGGGTGGACCTCTCGCCAAACCCCAACGCTTTCATCATGTTTGCCGCTTTCGCCTGATGCATGATGCCGACCGGCCGGCAGCGTGCCGTGTCGTCGTCGCGAAAGGGGAGAGGGTCATGCCCACCGGAATTGCCTGGCAGGAGTTGGCCGAGGGGTTGCGGGGCCGCGTGCTGCAGCCCGGCGATGCCGAGTACGAGCGGCGCCGCCGCGTGTGGAACGGCGCGATCGATCGTCGCCCGCTCGCCATCGCCCAATGCTTGGATGCCGACGATGTCGGTGCCGCGGTGCGGTTTGCCGCCCGCGCCAGCCTGCCGATGACCGTGCGCGGCGGCGGCCACAACGTGGCCGGGCTGGCCGTGCGCGACGATGCGCTGATGCTGGATCTGGGTGCGATGAACCGCATCGAGGTGGATCCGCAGGCACGCATCGCGCGCGTCGAGGGTGGCGCGCTGTGGCGGGACGTGGACGCGGCGACGCAGCCGCACGGCCTGGCCACCACCGGTGGCTTTGTCTCCACCACCGGCGTGGGCGGCTTCACCCAAGGTGGCGGCGTGGGTTGGCTGATGCGCCGCTGCGGCCTGGCTGCCGACAACCTGATCGAGGCGGACGTGGTGCTGGCGGACGGCCGCAGCGTGGTGGCCAGCGAGCGGCAGCACGCCGACCTGTTCTGGGCCCTGCGCGGCGGGGCGGGCGGGTTCGGGGTCGTCACGCGTTTCTGCTATCGGCTGCATGCGGTCGGCGAGGTCTATGCCGGCGTGGCGTTCCACCCCGTCGAGGCGGCCCCGGGCCTGTTGCGCAAGTTCCGCGAATTCACGCCGGGCGCACGGGAGGCCCTTGTCGCGATGCTGGTCTTCACCACCGCGCCGCCCTTGCCGTTCCTGCCACCCGAAGCACACGGGCAACGCGTGATCGCGCTCGCCTGGTGCTGGAGCGGCGAGCCCGAACAAGGCCCGCTGGCGCTGGCGCCGCTCACGAACCACGGCCAGCCCTTGGGGCGCAACGAAGGCGTGATGCCATACGCCGCATGGCAGCAGGCGTTCGACCCTTCCGCTCCAGCGGGCGACCACTATTACTGGACGACCTCGCAACTCGATGCGCTCGACGACGCACTGATCGGCGCCCTGGTTCCGCTGGCGGCCACGCCGCCGGATCCACTGTGCGAAGTGCACGTGCACCACATGGGTGGTGCCGTGGCCGCCGTTCCCGGCGGTGCCACGGCCTTCACGAACCGCGATGCGCCATTCTTCGTCAACGTGATCGGCCACGCCGGTGCGGCGGAGCGCTTCACCGCCGTGCGCGACTGGACACGCGGCCTGCGCGCTGCGCTTGCGCCTCATGTGCGCCCAGGCATGCAACCGAATTTTGCCGGCGAAGCGAGCGACTTGGGCACACGCACGCACGATGCGGCCACGCAGGCGCGGCTGGCGGCGTTGCGCGCGCACTACGATCCGGAGGGGCTGCTGGCTCCGCTGCGTCAGGCCTGAGCAATGCCGGCCAAGGCCGCCCGTGCTTCGGCGGCGATTTTCTCGAAGCGTTCGGCGGCGCTTTCGCGCTGAACCTGCTCGAAGCCGGCGCCGAGCTCGTCGCGTGCTTTGCCTTCGGCCACGGCTTGCCCGTGGCGCCACTGCGGCATGAGCGGCGCGTCGGTCAGCACGCGCACGTGGGCGGCGGCGGCCAGGAAGCGTGCGGCACGCCGTGCCTCGCCATGTTCGGCGGCGAGGTAGGCGGCACCTTCGACGCAGCCCCCCATGCCTCGCCAGTGCTGCAGCTCGATCATGGTGTCGAGCACGGCAAGCCAATCCTGTGCGGCCTTGGCATCTTCGCGCAGGTAAAAGCGCAGCAGGGCGCGATTGATCAGCGTATAGGCTTGCTGAAAGGCGTCGTTTCCAGGTGCTGCCGCCGCCGCGTAGGCCGCATCGAGACAGGCTTCGGCCTCGCAGTGTTGGAGGTTGAGCGCGAGCGCGATGCCGCGGCTCAGCAAGGCCATCGAGCGCAGCCACGTATCGTCCAGCGCCTCAGCGATGGCCAAGGCCGCCACCACGCTCCGTTCGGCGCCGGAAAAGTCCCCGCAGGTCGCCAGCTCGAAGGCCAGCACGGCCTCGCCCGCGCCGATCAGCCACGTGTCGCCGAGTCGCGTTGCCAGCGCGATGCCTTCGCGCAGGCGCGGTCCGGCATGCTCGTGCAGCTGCGACTGGTGGTTCACCATGCCGATGGCGACGAGTGCCTGTGCGCGGGACCGCGTCGCCGCCCGTCCGGCGCGCAACGCCGTGTCGATCCAGCGGGCGGACTGGGCGTAGTCGCTGCTTGCCCGGAAGTACCAGCACAGGCTGCCGACCAGGGCCAGCGCACGCTCCACGCGATCCGGCCGCGACAGGGCGTGGTCGCATGCTGCGTGCAGGTTGGCCCATTCGCGCCGAACGCGGTCGGCCCACAGCTGCTGACGATCGCTGCGGATCTCCGCATCGACGCGTTCGGCGAGCTGGACGAAATGCTCCAGGTGCGCGTCCCGCACGCGCATCTCGTCGCCGCTTTCGGTCAGCTTCTCCTGCGCGAACAGCCGCACGCTGTCCAGCAGGCGATAGCCGGGTGGGTTGGTGGCGGCATCCATCACGAGCAGCGACTTGTCGATCAGGCCACTCAGCAGATCCAGCACCTCTCCGTCGTCGAGGCCGAACACCGCACCCACCGCGCAAGCGCCGCCAAACGTACAGGTGCCGGCGAAGACGCCGAGCCCACGCAGCAGGGCCTGTTCGCGTTCCGACAGCAGCGAATGGCTCCATTCGATCAGGGCGTGCAGGGTTCGGTGATGCGGCGGCTGGTTGGAACTGGCCTTGGCGTGGTTGAGGAAATGGGGGTCTATCCGCGCCAGCAGCTGTTCCGGGCTGAGCAGCCGCAAGCGTGCCGCAGCGATCTCCAGCGCCAGCGGCAGCCCTCCCGTGCGCCGGCAGATCTCGGCGACCGCGGATGCGTTGCCCGGCGTCAGCATGAAACCCGAAGCGAGCGCGCGCGAGCGCTCCAGCAACAGTTGCACGGCCGACACCCGCGACAGCTCGGCGACGGCGATGTCCGTCGCCCATTCGCCGGGCGGCGGGAGATCCAGTGGCGGCAGCCAGTAGATCGACTCGCCCACGCAATTCAGGCGGTGCTGGCTGGTTACCAGCATGCGCAGGTCCGTGCAGGCCGCCAGCAGGATTTCCGTGATTTTTCCCAGCGGCTCGGCAACCCGCTCGCAGTTGTCGAACACCAGCAGCGCGCGGCGTGTCTGCAGCAATTCGCCCAGGCTCGCCATCAACTCGTCCGGCTCGGCCGTGGCGCGTATGTCGAACATGCCGGCCAGCCAGCGCGCCATGGTTCCGCCGTCGTCCTGCAAGGTGCAATCGAACAGCCATACGCCGTCGGGGAAGTCCGTGGTGACCCTGCGCGCGACTTCCAGCGCGGCCTGGGTCTTGCCGATGCCGCCGGCGCCGGTAACGGTCACCAGCCGGTTCTCCTGCAACAGCCGGGCGAGTTGTCCGAGATCGTGCTCGCGTCCGATCAGCAAGCCGCTTCGCTGCGGCACGCGGCTGCGCGTCGACGGTGCGAAACGCAGCGCGGGTGGCGCTTCCACCTCCACGTGCTGCAACGGGGCGATGAAGCGGTAACCGAGTCCGTGCACGGTCTGGATGCAATGCGGGTTTTCGCTGTCGTCGCCCAGCGCGCGTCGCAGCTGCGCGACGAGGCGATTGAGCGTGCCCGGCGTGACATAGGTGTGGCCCCAGACGGCGTCCAGCAATTCGTCGCGGCTGCGCAACTGGCCCGGGTGGGCGAGGAATTCCAGCAGCACGGCGAAGGCCTTCGGCTCGATCCCGACCTCGCAGCCGTCGCGTGTCAGCCGATGGGCGACCGCGTCGATCGCCACGTTCGCAAACGCGAACCTGGCGGGCGCTTCCGGGTGCGTCGAGATCCTGTCGTTTCCCATGTTGCAGACCGTCGCCGTGGTTCGGCTCACCGCCATCGCGGGAACTTCGATTCTCGCGATTCCCTCGCCGAACCATCATGACTCAAGCCCCTGTCGACGCGCAGTTTATCTCCGGGCCGCACCGCGGGTGCCACCCCATCGACCATTGAGGGCAACGCCATGAATACTCGCTTGCACACCGTTCTCGCGCTGACGGCGATCGGTCTGTCGACCGTGCTTTGCCACAACGCAAAAGCTTGCGGAATCGGCGACGCAACGGCGGCCGGCCCGGTTCCGCTGCTGCCGGCCGGCCTGTCCAACGCCATGGCTGCAAACGCGGCCAAAGTCAGCCTGCAGCAACTCGTGCCCGGCATGACCAACCCCCTGCAGGAACTGGAGCCGATCACGGGCCTGTACCGCTTCACCTTCACCGCCAAGGGTGATCCGGGCATACGCGACGGCACTGTGCTGGACCAGGGCTTCGCCACCTGGCATGCCGACGGCACCGAGCTCATGAATTCCGGCCGGGCGCCGATGACGCAGAGCTTCTGCATGGGCGCCTGGACGCGGACGGGGCCGCAGACCTACCGGCTCAACCACTGGGCGTTGGGCTGGGATCCGACCGGCAAGACCTTCATCGGCCCGACCAATATCCGCGAATACATCACGCTGGATCGCAGCGGGAACAGCTACTCCGGCAATTTCACGCTGACCCAGTATTCCCCGGACGGAAAGACGGCCGAAGGCGGCGTCAAGGGGCTCGTCTCGGCGACGCGCGTGACGGCCGACGGCGATTGAATCGCGGGCAACGAAGCCTGGCGAGGAAAGCCGCGCCAGGCTTCGCCCTCAGAGGATGGCCAGTACGGCCTCCGGCGGCCGGCCGATCGCGGCCTTGCCGTTCGCGACCACGATGGGGCGCTCGATCAGGATCGGGTGGGCGACCATCGCGGCGATCAGGGCGTCATCGCCGAGCGCGGGATCGGCGAGGCCGAGTTCCTTGTACGCGGCCTCACTGCTGCGTAGCAACTGGCGCGCAGGGATGCCGAGCAGGGCGAGCAGGTGCCTGAGCTCAGCGGCATCGGGCGGCGTGTCGAGGTAGTTCGACACCTCGACGTCGCGGCCTTCCAGCAGCGCCAGCGTGGCGCGCGACTTGCTGCAGCGGCTGTTGTGGTAGATGCGGATCATCGGTTGCCGGAACGGTTGCCGCCGCTGCCGCCGCGTCCATGGGGGCGATTGCCGCTGGGGCGGCCGCCGCCGTGCGGCGGGCGGTTGCCGCCCTGGCCCTGCGGGCGACCGCGACCGCCCGGGCGGTTGCCGCCGGGGCGGGCTTCGTTGCCGTGGCTGCTGCCGTGGCCGCCGCCGAAACCGCCGTAGGGGCTGGCTGGCGCGAAGCCGGCCTGGCCGGTGCCGGCACGGGCGCCGCCAGGTTTGCCGCCGCGGCGTTTGCCGGGCGCGCCGGCCGGGCGGGCGGCGCCGTCGCGGCTGTCGCCGGCGAACCAGGTACGCACCGAGGGCAGTTCCTGGCCCGGCGCGACGCCGCGCCTGTTCTTCTTGCGGAGGCCGGCGCCCGGGCCGCGCTCGGGCCGCGCCACGTTGCCGTTCACTTCGCGGCCGGGGGCGCGCTGTTTCTGGCGGCCGCGCGGCGGTTCCTCGCGGATGCGGTCGTAGGCGCGCAGCTCGCGCGCTTCGTCGTGATGGGCGCTGCTCCAGCCGCCGGTGGCGCCGCTTTCGGGGCGGTACTCGGTGACGTTGCGGCTGGCGCGGCGCTGGTGCAGCACCGGACTCAGGGTGAGCACGGGCTGCGGCGCGCCAAGGCCGGCGGTCTGGCGCAGCTGCTTCACGGCTTCCTCGTCCAAGGTGGCGCAGTCGTCGCGGCGCAGGGTGCGCGGCAGCTCGATGCTGCCGTAGCGGATGCGCTTGAGCCGGCTGACCAGGAAACCCTGCGAATCCCACAGCCGGCGCACTTCGCGGTTGCGGCCCTCGCGGATCACCACGCGGAACCAGCTGTGGCTGCCACCGCGGCTGATCACCGCGATCTCGTCGAAGCGGGCGGGGCCGTCTTCCAGTTCCACGCCGGCCTTGAGTTTCTCGATCACCTCGTCGGGCACTTCGCCGTGCACGCGGCAGAGGTATTCGCGCTCGATGCCGCTGCGCGGATGCATCAGCGCGTTGGCCAGCTCGCCGTCGGTGGTGAGCAGCAGCAGGCCGGTGGTGTTGATGTCGAGGCGGCCCACGGCGACCCAGCGCGCGCCCTTCAGGCGCGGCAGCTGCTCGAACACGGTGGGGCGGCCTTCGGGATCGTCGCGGGTGGTCAGCACGCCTTCGGGCTTGTGGTAGATCAGCACCTCGGCGTCGCCACGGTTGTCGGTGGCGATCACGAACTGCTTGCCGTCGATCACCACGCGGTCGCCCGCGTGCACGCTGGTGCCGATGGTGGCCGGGCTGCCGTTGAGTTCGATCTCGCCGGCCTGGATGCGCTGTTCCAGCATGCGGCGCGAGCCGAGGCCGGCGTTGGCGAGCACCTTGTGCAGGCGCTCCTCCAGCGGCGCGGCGTCGCTGGCCGGCGCGCGCTTGAGGGAAAGGGTGGATTTTTTCGGCGCAGTCATGCGCGTTGCTCCTCAGGAATTCTGTGCGGTTGTGTCGTCTTCGACATCCGCGGGGGCCGCTGCCTCGTCGGCAGTGGCGGATTCGGGTTCGTTGTGCGCGCTCGCCTCGTCGGCGTCGGCGGCAGACGCGGCTGCCTCGGTGTCCGCCGCGGCAGCGTCGGCTTCGTGCCGCGGCACTTCATGCGTATCCGTTGCCGGAGCGGCTTCGGCGATTTCCGCCGCGGCATCCTCGGCCGGGACTTCCTCGCCGATCTCCTCGTCCGGGTCGATCGGCAGATCCTTGATCACGCGGGCAGGCAGCGGCGTCTGGTCGAAGCCCATCTGCGGGTCTTCCATGTCGCGGATCTCGGACAGCGGCGGCAGCTGGTCCAGCGACTTCAGGTTGAAGTAGTCGAGGAAGGCGCGGGTGGTGCCGAAGAGCGCGGGCTTGCCGGGCACGTCGCGGTAGCCGACCACGCGGATCCACTCGCGCTCCTCCAGCGTCTTGACGATGTTGCTGGATACCACCACGCCGCGGATCTGCTCGATCTCCGGGCGGGTGATCGGCTGGCGGTAGGCGATCAGCGCCAGCGTCTCCAGCAAGGCGCGCGAGTAGCGGCTGGGCTTCTCGGTCCACATCCGCGAGATCCACGGATGCACTTCCTGGCGCACCTGGTAGCGGAAGCCGGAGGCGATCTCCTTCAGCTCCACGCCGCGACCCTCGCAGTCGGCGGCGAGCGCTTCCAGCGCGCGAGCGATCTGCTCGTGGCCGACCTCGTCGGTTTCGGCGAACAGGTCGCCGAGCTGGGCGACGGTCATCGGCTGGCTGGCGGCGAGCAGGGCCGCCTCGACGATGGGTTTGAGTTGCTCGATCTGCATGGGCCTTCGGTGCCGATTCAGTGAGTGCCGCTGTTGCTGGCGTCCGTGGTCTCGAACGCCGATTCCTGTGTGGCGGGATCGTCCGCTCCGTCGCCTTCCGCCGCGTCGGCGAGTGGCTCCTCGCCGTGCTCCACCCGCGCTTTCAGGTAGATCGGCGCCAGCGGGGCTTCCTGCACGATCTCGATCAACATTTCCTTGGCCAGCTCCAGCATGGCCAGGAAGGTGACCACCACGCCGAGCCGGCCTTCGCTGACGTCGAACAGCGTCTCGAAGCGGTGGAACGCATGGCCTTCCAGCTTGCCCAGCAGCTCACCCATGCGTTGGCGCACGCTGAGCGCCTCGCGCTTGATCGCGTGGTGGCCGAACAGCTCGGCGCGGTGCAGCACGTCCTTCAGCGCCAGCAGCATTTCCTTGAGGTCCAGCGGCGGCGGCAGCTTGATCACGTTGCGCTCGCCGGTGTCGGCCTGCACCGGCGCGGTGTCGCGCTCCATGCGGGGCAGGGCCTCGATGTCCTCGGCGGCCTTCTTGAAGCGTTCGTACTCCTGCAGGCGACGCACCAGTTCGGCGCGGGGATCCTCCTCGACGCCTTCCTCGGCGGGCGGCCGGGGCAGCAGCAGGCGCGACTTGATCTCGCCAAGGATCGCGGCCATCAGCAGGTACTCGGCGGCCAGCTCCAGCCGCATCGTCTCCCGCATCATGTCGATGTATTCCATGTACTGCCGGGTGATCTCGGCAATCGGAATGTCCAGGATGTCCAGGTTCTGCCGGCGGATCAGGTACAGCAGCAGGTCCAGCGGACCCTCGAACGCTTCCAGGAACACTTCCAGCGCGTCCGGCGGGATGTACAGGTCCTGCGGCATCTGCAGCACCGGCTCGCCGCGCACGACCGCCAGCGGCATTTCTTGCTGCTGCGGGGGCGCCGCGTGGCTGTCCTGCGATACGACCGGGCTCTGCGGCCCGACTGGCTCGTTGCTCATCGATGCGTGTCGTTGGGCCGCTACGCGGCCGGCAATGCGTCTGGATTCATCATGGGCGAAACGGTTGCCTCGCAGGACGATCCGGGCCGAACCCGTGCATGGATCGTGGCGCCGAGGCGGCACTTCGGTAAAGCGGTTTCGCACGATGCCTTGTGGACAATGTCCGACTCTCCCTTGTCGCCGCCGGCGTGACGAAGCCGCGTGTCGCGGTTCGATCAGGCGTGCGGGCATTGCAGCCAAGTGCCGGCATGGAACGCGGATCGCGTCTGGCGGGAACAAGGCGATGCGGTGACGAGAGCAACGTCACCGACAAGTTGGACGATCTGCCTGGGGCATCGGGTGGGCGCCATCGCTGCGGCCGATCGACTGGTCGGCTTCTGATCGTGGCGCCACGCGTGAGTGACAGAGTAGCGACTGGCTGGCGACAAGTCCAGCGCATGCACGGCGCACCGCGCGCGAAACGGGTGGCCGGTCGGCGGGTACAATGCCGGGGTTGCACGCGGAGATGCGATGCGATCCGGCAAGCCCCAAGTGACCCTGTGGGTCCGACACGGCGAGCAGGCGTCAGTCGTCGTGGACGGAAACGCGTGCGAAAGGGCGCAATGCGCGGTGATATGGGAGCTGGCACATGGCTTGCTTGGGTGTGATCGCGGACACCATGCGAAGTTGGGCCGCGGGGGCCGCCACGGCGGCGGGGAAGCAACACACAAGGAGCGCAGCATGGCGAAGGACGACAACAAGCTGAGTGGCGAATCCGAACGCCTGCGTCCGGCGCGCATGCAGATCGAGACGACCGTGCTGATGAGCCGCGGCGTCGAATCGCATCCCACCGAGCTGGTGGACATTTCCGCGACCGGCGCGCTGCTGCGCCGTCCGCTGGGCTGGGGCGGCGAGGTGGGCCAGACCTGGCTGCTGGACATGATCTTCGGCAGCGACCTGCACATCCATCTCGAAGCGCAGGTGGCGCGCGTCGCCGACCACCACATCGGCTTTTCCTACGTGTGCATCCCGGAGGACAAGCAGGTGCCGCTGTGGAACCTGCTGGGCGGCTACGCGGACATCCTCGAGTCCTGGAAGAACTGAGCGCGCGGCAAAACCTTCATCTCGACCCGTCCCAGGCTGAAGCGGCCAGGGAGACGGGGTCGCAAGCGCTTCCCCGAATCCCGAGTCCCGATCAGCGATTCTTCTTCTCGTCGCGCAGCTCGCGCCGCAGGATCTTGCCCACGTTGCTCTTGGGCAGCGTGTCGCGGAACTCGATGAACTTGGGCCGCTTGTAGCCAGTGAGATTGTCGCGGCAGAACTGCTTGAGCGCGTCCTCGGTGAGGTTCGGGTCCTTGCGCACCACGAACAGCTTCACCACTTCGCCGGAATGCTCGTCCGGCACGCCCACCGCGGCCACCTCGGCCACGCCGGGGTGCTGCATCACTGCATCCTCGACCTCGTTCGGGTACACGTTGAAGCCGGACACCAGGATCATGTCCTTCTTGCGGTCGACGATGTACACGTAGCCGTCGGCATCCATCTTCGCGATGTCGCCGGTGTGCAGCCAGCCGTCGGCGCCCAGCACCTTGGCGGTCTCGTCGGGGCGGTTCCAGTAGCCCAGCATCACCTGCGGGCCCTTCACCATCAGCTCGCCCACTTCGCCGATCGGCAGCGGCTGGTTTTCTTCCGACCAGATCGCCACCTCCGTGCTGGGCAGTGGCAGGCCGATCGAGCCGTTGTAGTCCATGAGGTCGGTGGGATTGATGCAGACACCGGGCGAGGTTTCGGTGAGGCCGTAGGCTTCCGACAGGGGGCGGCCAGTGACCTTCTTCCAGCGCTCGGCGACGGCGCGCTGCACCGCCATGCCACCGCCCAGCGAGATCTTCAGGTGCGAGAAATCCAGTTCGGCGAAGCCGGGCGTGTTGAGCAGGCCGTTGAACAAGGTGTTGACCCCGGGCAGGATCGAGAAGGGAAGCTTCTTCAGTTCCTTGACGAAGCCGGGCATGTCGCGCGGGTTGGTGATCAGCACCGTGTGCGCACCCAACCGCGGAAACACCATCCCGCAGGCGGTCAGCGAAAAGATGTGGTACAGCGGCAGCGCGCCGATGGCGACTTCGCTGCCCGGCCGCAGCGCCTCGCCGATCCAGGCGCCGACCTGCAGCATGTTGGCGATCATGTTGGCGTGGGTCAGCATGGCGCCCTTGGCCACGCCGGTGGTGCCGCCGGTGTACTGCAGGAAGGCGATGTCGCCGTGGCCGAGCTCCACCGGCGGCAGCGGATGCGCGGCGCCTTGCGCCAGTGCGTCCCTGAAGCGCACCGCCCGCGGCAGCTGGTAGGCCGGCACCATCTTCTTGACGTGCTTGAGCACGAAGTTGACCAGCGCGCCCTTGGGGAAACCGAGCAGGTCGCCGATGCCGGTGGTGACGATGTGCTTCACCTCGGTCTCGGCCACCACCTGCTGCAGCGTGGCGGCGAAATTGTCGAGCACCACGATGGCCTGGGCGCCGGAGTCTTCCAGCTGGTGCTTCAGCTCGCGTGCGGTGTACATAGGGTTGGTGTTGACGACCACCAGGCCGGCGCGCAGCGCGCCGTACAGGGCGATCGGGTACTGCAGCACGTTCGGCAGCATGATCGCGATGCGATCGCCCTTGCCGAGCTTGAGCACGCCGGTGAGGTAGCCCGCGAACTGGCGGCTGAGCGCGTCGATCTGGCCGTAGCTGAGCGCCTTGCCGAAATTGGCGAACGCGGCGTGGTCACGGAAGCGCTGGAACGATTCTTCCAGCACGGCCACCACCGAGGCGTAGGCATTCAGGTCGATCTCGGCGGGCACGCCTTGCGGATAGTGGTCCAGCCACGGACGCTCGTTGCTCATGTGCTTGTTCGACTCCTGAATCGTGGCCGCCAAGGCGAAGGATGGCGACGCCCCCTGCGGGCATTGGAGCATGCGCGCGCGTATGCGGCAAGGCGCGGCGAGGCAGAAAAAAGCCGCCCCGAAGGATCGGGGCGGCTCGGGTTTCCCGCGTGTCGCGCGGGCTTGCGTCAGGCGGCTTTCTTGCCGGCCAGCTGGCGCAGCACGTACTGCAGGATGCCGCCGTGACGGAAGAAGTCGCGCTCCTTCGGGGTCAGCAGCATCACGTTCACGGTGAACTGCTTCTTGCTTCCGTCGGCAGCCGTGGCGGTGACCGTGGCTTCCTTCGCGTTGCCGCCGTCGAGGCCGGTGATGTCGAAGGTCTCGTTGCCGGTCAGGCCCAGCGATTTTGCATTCTCGCCATCCTTGAACGTGCACGGCAGCACGCCCATGCCGACCAGGTTGGAGCGATGGATGCGCTCGAAGCTCTCGGCGATCACCGCCTTCACGCCCAGCAGCAGGGTGCCCTTGGCGGCCCAGTCACGCGAGGAACCGGTGCCGTACTCCTTGCCTGCGAACACCACCAGCGGGGTCTTGCTCGCCTTGTACTTCATCGCGGCGTCGTAGATCGCCAGCTGTTCGCCGCTGGGGACGTGGCGGGTGAAACCGCCCTCGACGCCATCCAGCATCTGGTTCTTGATGCGGATGTTGGCGAAGGTGCCGCGCACCATCACGTCGTCGTTGCCGCGGCGCGAGCCGTAGGAGTTGAAGTCCTTCGGTTCCACGCCGCGACCGATCAGGAACTTGCCCGCGGGCGAATCCTTCTTGATCGAGCCGGCCGGCGAGATGTGGTCGGTGGTGATCGAGTCGCCGAACAGGCCCAGGCAACGCGCGCCGTGGACGTCCTCGACCGGGGTCAGCGCCATCGTCATGCCGTCGAAGTAGGGCGGGTTCTTGATGTAGGTGGAGGCTTCGTCCCACGCGTACAGGGCGCCATCCGGCGAGGCGATCGCGGCCCAGCGTTCGTCGCCCTTGAATACGTCGGCGTAGTTCTTCTTGAACATTTCCGAGGTGACCGCGCTGGCCATCAGGTCGCTGATTTCCTGGTTGGTCGGCCAGACGTCCTTGAGGAACACGTCCTTGCCGTCCTTGTCCTTGCCCAGCGGATCGGTGGAGAGGTTCACGTCGAGCGAGCCGGCCAGCGCGTAGGCCACCACCAGCGGCGGCGAGGCCAGGTAGTTCATCTTCACTTCGGCATGCACGCGGCCTTCGAAGTTGCGGTTGCCGGAGATCACCGCGCCCACGGCAAGGTCGCCATCGGCGATGCCCTTGCTGATTTCGGCGGGCAACGGCCCCGAGTTGCCGATGCAGGTGGTGCAACCGTAGCCGACCAGGTAGAAGCCGGTCTTCTCCAGTTCGGTCAGCAAGCCGGTCTTTTCCAGGTAATCGGTGACGACCTTGGAGCCCGGGGCCAGCGAGGTCTTCACCCACGGCTTGGCCTTCAGGCCGCGCGCGGCAGCCTTCCTGGCGACCAGGCCGGCGGCCAGCATCACGGCCGGGTTGGAGGTGTTGGTGCACGAGGTGATCGCGGCGATCACCACCGAGCCGTCGCCGATGCGGAAGCTCTGGCCGTTGTGTTCCACCAGCACGCCGGTTTCGCCGATCGCATTGGCGGGGTTGCCGATGGCTGCGGCACCGCCTTCGTTGGTGAAGCGGTCGACATCGCCGTTGCCCTTGCGGCGGTTGGCGGTCAGCGGGCCCACCGTTCCGCGGAAATTCTGCTTGACGTCGGTCAGCAGCACGCGGTCCTGCGGGCGCTTCGGGCCGGCCATCGACGGCTTCACGTCGGCCAGATCCAGTTCCAGCGTGGCGGTGAATTCGGCGTGCGCGCTGTTCTCGTCGTGCCACAGGCCCTGGGCCTTGGCGTAGGCCTCGACCAACGCGACCTGGTCGTCGCTGCGGCCGGACAGGCGCAAGTAGCGCAGCGACTCGGCGTCGACCGGGAAGATGCCGCAGGTGGCGCCGTATTCCGGCGCCATGTTGCCGATGGTGGCGCGATCGGCCAGCGCCAGATGCTGCAGGCCCGGGCCGAAGAACTCGACGAACTTGCCGACCACGCCTTGCTTGCGCAGCATCTGGGTCACGGTGAGCACCAGGTCGGTGGCGGTGGCGCCTTCCGGCAGGCGGCCGGACAGCTTGAAGCCGACCACCTGCGGGATCAGCATGGACGAAGGCTGGCCGAGCATAGCCGCCTCGGCCTCGATGCCGCCCACGCCCCAGCCCAGCACGCCCAAGCCGTTGATCATGGTGGTGTGTGAGTCGGTGCCGAACACGGTATCCGGGTAGGCCCACAGCTGGCCGTCGACTTCGCTGCCCATGACCACGCGGGCCAGGTGCTCCAGGTTCACCTGGTGCACGATGCCGGTGCGCGGCGGCACCACCTTGAAATCGGTGAAGGCTTTCTGGCCCCAGCGCAGGAAGCTGTAGCGTGCCTGGTTGCGCTCGAACTCGATGGCAACGTTCTTTTCCAGCGCGTCGGCGCTGCCGAACACGTCGACCTGGACCGAATGGTCGATGACCAGTTCGGCCGGCGACAGCGGGTTGATCAGGGTGGGATCGCCGCCCAGCGCCTTCATCGCGTCGCGCATCGCGGCCAGGTCGACCACGCACGGCACGCCGGTGAAATCCTGCAGCAGCACGCGGGCCGGCATGAAGGCGATTTCGGTATCCGGTTCTTTCTTCGCGTCCCACGTGGCAACCGCTTCGATCTCCTTCGCGGTGACGTCGATGCCGTCCTCGTGGCGCAGCAGGTTCTCCAGCAGGATCTTCATCGAGTACGGCAGCCGCTTCAGGTCGAAGCGCTGGCCCAGCTTGGCCAAGCTGGCAAAGGCGTACTTCCTGCCGTTGACCTCGAGGGTATCGCGTACGGAAAAGGTGTCTTTCATGGGGACGTGCTCCTGGCTGAATCCTGCGGCTGGGATGGCTGAACGTTGGCGACGGGGTAGTCGCCGACCCGGCAAAACGCAATTATCGCCCAAACGCCGCACGGCCGCGAACCGGACCGCTGCGCTGGCGCTGCTGCAACGAGCCCGTGCGGGGGGCGCGCGGGCTCGTGATCTGGACGGCGCGGCGAGTAAACTGCGGCAACGCTTGTGACTGACAACGCCGCACAGGATGAGCCCGATGCCCCGCGTGCACAAACGCATTTGATGACATGCAGCATTCGATGATTTCGACGGCGCTGGCGGCGGTCTCGCTGCGCGACCTCGCGCTGGTGCAGGCGGTGCATCGCCAGGGCAGCTTCAACAGCGCGGCGCGGGCGATGCATATCAGCCCATCCGGGTTGTCGCACCAGGTGCAGAAGGTGGAACAGGCGCTGGGCGCGCCGCTGTTCGAGCGCGGCGGGCGCAAGGTGGTGCCCACCGCGGGTGGCCAACGCCTGCTCGAACGCATCGACGCTGTGCTCGCCGCGGCCGATTTGCTGCAGCAGGCTGCCCGCGCCGGCGCGGTGGCGTTCGGCGGCGAACTGCGCCTGGGCGTGCCGGCCTCGCTGGGTCCGTATCTGCTGCCGCACCTGATCGCGCCATTCCCGCAGCATTTCCCCGGCGTGCGGCTGGGCATCTCCGAGGGCAAGCCGCGCGGCCTGCTGCGCCGCCTGCACGAGGCCGAGCTCGACGCGGTGCTGGCGCCGCTCGCCCCCTTGGCCAGCGGCATCGCGATGCAACCGCTGTTCTTCGAGCCGTGGGAAGCGATGCTGCGCGCCGATCACCCGCTGGCCGGCCGGCGCAGCGTGGCGCTGGAGCAACTCGAGGCGACCGACGCGATCCTGATGGCCGAGAGCCACGCCGGCGGCGACGGCCACGTGCAGGACGTGAGCCTGGAAAGCCTCGCCGCGCTGGTCAGCCTGCGCGGCGGCCACGCCCTGGTGCCTGCGCTGGCGCACGAGCGATTGGCCTCCAAGCCCGACATCGTGCTGGCGAAGATCAAGGGCCAGGCGCCAGGACGCGAGATCGCGCTGTACTGGCGCGAGGCCACGCCGTGGGGCGCCGATCTCACCGCCTTCGCCAAACTGTTGCGCGCGCTGGCGAAGCAACTGCAGGGGTTAAAGCTGGTCGGTTAATTTTGGAGTCAGACAGGGGTAAAGCTGCCGGCTGCGAGCGAAGTTCGCTAGACGAGCTACGTACTCTCTGTACTAGCGCAAGCCCTATGGCTCACCATCGTCTCGGAGGGCGGTATGGAAGCCGCGGCCGGCACGGTATAAGCAGAGCAAAGCCACGCCAACGGATATTGCAGCAAAACCCCAAGTGCCGGCCAAGGCAAAAAGGATGGCGAGTGCCAGTGCAGCAACACCGATAAGAGAAAGCACAGCTCTCATCAGGCCGCTGATGGGCACACGTTCGCGATAGTTCGTCATGGAGCTAGCGCCCGTCCAGCGTGGCCCCGGTGAGCAGTCCACGCGCCAGCATGCTGCACTGCTTGCGGAACAGCAGCAGTTGCCACTGGCGGCCGCCGAGCTGGCGCCACAGCACCGCCGAGCGCACTGCGGCGAGCAGATTGCTGCGCACCTTCTCGACGATGGCCGGCTGTTGCAGGTGCTGCGGGTTGCCGTTGACCATCACCCGCGGGCGCAAGGTGGACAGGATGGCGGCGTAGAGCTCGGCCAGCCGCGCGGTGACCTGGCCGGAACCCTGGCCGAAGTGCTCCACTTGGCGCTGCGCAGCGCGGATGCCCTGCTGCAGCTGGTCCAGCAGTTCCGGGCGGCCGGACAGGCTGCGCTCCAGCCGCATCACGGTCATCGCCATGCGCGTCACCGCCATGTCCTCGCTGCTCTCGTCGAGCTGGGACACCAGGTTGCGCAGGCCCAGCCGCACGCTGGCGATGTTGCCGTACACACCGACCACCGATGGCGCGTCGATGCGGAACACGCTGGCGATGCTGGCGTCCATCGCGGTCTCGTCGCAGCGGCCCTGGTTGGCCAGCTGCTGTACCAGCGCGCAGGCCTGGTAGAGCCCGGCCAGGGCCAGCACGCGTTCCTCGTTCATCGCAAAGGCATCAAGCACCGTCAACTCTCGTTCCGGATGGGGGAAAGACCGCCGTAGGGCGCGTCGGTGGCGGCGATCACTGCGCCGCCGAGGCAGCCCTCGCCGTCGTAGAACACCACCGACTGGCCGGGCGTTACCGCACGTTGCGGGGTGTCGAAGCGTACCTCAAGGCCTGCGTCCAGCACTTGTACCGTGCAAGCCTGGTCGGCCTGACGATAGCGGGTCTTGGCGGTGCAGCGGAAATGCGCGGCCGGCGCGTGGCCGGCCACCCAGGTCGGCGGCTCGCCGCACAGCACGCGCGAGTCCAGCCAGTGGTTGGTGTTGCCCTGGGCCACGTAGAGCCGGTTCGCCGCCACGTCCTTGCCCACCACGTACCACGGCTCGCCGCTGGCGCCCTGGCGGCCACCGATCCCCAGGCCGTTGCGCTGGCCCAGCGTGTAATACATCGCGCCCTGGTGTTCGCCGACCAGCGCGCCGTCGGGCGTACGCATCTCGCCGGGCCGGGCCGGGATGTACTGTGCCAGGAAACCGCGGAAGTCGCGCTCGCCGATGAAGCAGATGCCGGTGGAATCCTTCTTCGCGTGGGTGGGCAGGGCGGCCGCGCGGGCCAGTTCGCGCACCCGCGACTTCTCGATCTCGCCGATCGGGAACAGCGTGGCGGCCAACTGGACCTGGCCCAGTGCATGCAGGAAGTAGCTCTGGTCCTTGGCCGCGTCCACGGCGCGCAGCAGGCGGTACTTGCCGTCGCGCAAGTCCACGCGGGCGTAGTGGCCGGTGGCGATCTTTTCCGCGCCCAGCGCGCGCGCCTCGTCGAGGAAGGTCTTGAACTTGATCTCGCGGTTGCACAGCACGTCGGGGTTGGGCGTGCGGCCGGCGCGGTATTCGGCGAGGAAGTGCTCGAACACGCCGTCCCAGTATTCGGCGGCGAAGTTGCGCGTGTGGAACGGGATGCCCAGCCGGCCGCACACGGCTACGGCGTCCTTGCGGTCGGCGTCGGCGATGCAGGGGCCGGAGCGGTCGTCCTCTTCCCAGTTCTGCATGAACAGGCCCTCGACCGTATGGCCGGCCTGTTGCAGCAGCAGCGCCGCGACCGAGGAGTCGACGCCGCCGGAAATGCCCAGCATCACCTTCATGGCGTGGCGGGTTCCGCGAGCCAGTGCAGCGCGTCCAGCGGGAAACGGGCGCCGGCCAGCCACGCATCGATGCTCTGCAGCACCAGCGGGCTGCGCAGGCGCTCGCCCAGCGCGGCGATCTCGGCGCGGCTCAGCCAAAGGGCGCGACGGATGCCGGTATCCAGCGATCGTGACGGGTCATGGCTGAGCGGTCGCGCGGCGAAGCTGAAACGGATCACGCCTTCGCCGTGCTCGGTGCTGCGCCACTGGTGCACGCCGATCAGGTGGGTGGGTTGCACCGTCCAGCCGGTTTCCTCCAGGGTCTCGCGCACCGCGGCGTCGACCAGACGCTCGCGGTCTTCGAGGTGCCCGGCGGGCTGGTTGTAGGCGAGCCGGCCGGCCACGTCCTCCTCGACCATCAGATAGCGCACGCCGTCGCTCACCACGCAGGCCACGGTGACGTGCGGGCGCCAGACGGCGTCGGTGGTGGCGGCAGGCGGCATGACGGGCGGGGACTGGAAAAGGCGTCATTGTGCCACTACCTGTCGTTGCGGTCGCCGCGAAGCGTGCAGGCGGCGCAGCGTATAATCGCAACTGTCGAAGGAACACCCGTCATCCATGGCCCACGAACACGAAAACGAACACGAAAGCGGCCACGGCCTGGCAGTGCAGACCGCGAAGCCGGAGGTCGCAAAACCACCGCTGTTCCAGGTGGTACTGCTCAATGACGACTTCACCCCGATGGATTTCGTGGTCGAGGTGCTACGCGGCTTCTTCGGCCTGGACCAGGAGCGCGCGGTGCAGGTGATGCTGCACGTGCATACCCGCGGCAAGGGCGTGTGCGGCGTGTTCACCCGGGAGGTGGCCGAGACCAAGGTCACCCAGGTCAACGAATATTCACGCTCGCATCAGCACCCTCTGTTGTGCACTATGGAAAAGCTCTGAGCGACCCCACTTTGTAGCCATCGCGGCAGCCCGCCGCCCATGCCATTGCAACGGAGACGGTCCGGATGTTCAGCAAGGATCTCGAAGTCACCATCGGCCAGTGCTACAAGCAGGCCCGCGAGCAGCGCCACGAGTTCATGACCGTGGAGCACCTGCTGCTCGCCCTCACCGGCAACCAGTCCGCGCTGGGCGCCTTGCGCGCCTGCGGCGTGGACCTGCCGCGGCTCACCCACGAGCTGGAGAAGGTCATCGCCGAGACCGTGCCGGTGCTGCCGCACGGCGACGAGCGCGACACCCAGCCCACGCTGGGTTTCCAGCGCGTGCTGCAGCGCGCGGTCTACCACGTGCAGTCCTCCGGGCGGAAGGAGGTCACCGGCGCCAACGTGCTGGTGGCGATCTTCGGCGAGAAGGACTCCCACGCCGTGTACTTCCTGCACCAGCAGGAGATCACCCGGCTGGACGTGGTCAACTACATCTCGCACGGCATCGCCAAGGTGGGCGACGAGACCTCCACCGGCACGCCCGGCGGCGGCGAGCGCGAGAGCGAGGAAGGCGGCGAGGCCAAGGGCAATCCGCTGTCCGAATACGCCAGCAACCTCAACGAGCTGGCGCTGGAAGGCAAGATCGATCCGCTGATCGGCCGCTCCGACGAGATCGAGCGCACCGTCCAGGTACTGTGCCGCCGCCGCAAGAACAACCCGCTCTACGTGGGCGACGCCGGCGTGGGCAAGACCGCGCTGGCCGAGGGCCTGGCCAAGCGCATCGTGGACGGCGAAGTGCCCGCGGTGCTGGAAAACGCCACGATCTGGGCGCTGGACCTTGGCGCGTTGGTGGCCGGCACCAAGTACCGCGGCGACTTCGAGAAGCGCCTGAAGGGCGTGATCGCCCAGCTGAAGAAGCAGCCGGGCGCGATCCTGTTCATCGACGAGATCCACACCATCATCGGCGCCGGTTCCGCCTCGGGCGGCACCATGGACGCCAGCAACCTGATCAAGCCGCTGCTGGCTTCCGGCGAGCTGCGCTGCATCGGTTCGACCACGTTCCAGGAATACCGCGGCGTGTTCGAGAAGGACCGTGCGCTGGCGCGGCGCTTCCAGAAGATCGACGTGGTCGAGCCCTCGGTGGCCGACAGCATCGAGATCCTCAAGGGTCTGCGTTCGCGTTTCGAGGAACACCACAACGTCATCTATACCAACGAGTCACTGAAGGCGGCGGTGGACCTGTCGGTGAAGCACATCCCCGACCGCCTGCTGCCGGACAAGGCGATCGACGTGATCGACGAGGCCGGCGCGCGCCAGCGCCTGCTGCCCGAGGAGCAGCGCAGCGGCAAGGTGGACGTGCCCGAGGTGGAATACATCGTGGCCAAGATGGCGCGCATCCCGGCGAAGCAGGTCTCGGCCTCCGACCGCGACGTGCTGAAGAACCTGGAGCGCAACCTAAAGATGGTGGTGTTCGGCCAGGACACCGCGATCGAGGCGCTGGCCGCGTCGATCAAGATGGCGCGCTCCGGGCTGGCCGACCCGGCCAAGCCGATCGGCTGCTTCCTGCTCGCCGGCCCCACCGGCGTGGGCAAGACCGAGGTCACCCGCCAGCTCGCGCTGCAGCTGGGCATCGAGATGATCCGCTTCGACATGTCCGAGTACATGGAGGCGCACTCGGTCTCGCGCCTGGTCGGCGCCCCCCCGGGTTACGTGGGCTTCGACCAGGGCGGCCTGCTCACCGAGGCGGTGACCAAGCATCCGCACGCGGTGCTGCTGCTGGACGAGATCGAGAAGGCGCACCCGGACGTCTACAACATCCTGCTGCAGGTGATGGACCGCGGCGTGCTCACCGACACCAACGGGCGCGAGGCGAATTTCAAGAACGTGATCGTGGTGATGACCACCAATGCCGGCGCGGCGCAGGCGGCACGGCGCAGCATCGGCTTCGTGGCGCAGAGCCACCAAACCGACGCGCTGGAGGTGATCCGTCGCAGCTTCACGCCGGAGTTCCGCAACCGGCTGGATGCGATCATCCAGTTCAACGCGCTGGACTTCGAGCACATCCTGCGCGTGGTGGACAAGTTCCTGATCGAGCTGGAGGCCCAGCTGACCGAGAAGCGCGTCAGCCTGGACGTGGACGCCGAAGCACGCCGCTGGCTGGCCGAGCACGGCTTCGACGCGCAGATGGGCGCCCGCCCGATGGCGCGGGTGATCCAGGAAAAGGTGAAGCGCGCACTGGCCGACGAGTTGCTGTTCGGCAAGCTGGCCGATGGCGGCAAGGTGACGCTGGGCGTGAAGGACGGCGAGCTGGTGGTGGGCTGCGAGGCCGCCGAGAAGCTGCCGGCCGTGGTGGAGTGACCGTCGGCCGGCAACACCGGGCAACACAAAAGGCCGCGCGATGCGCGGCCTTTTCATAATCTTTTGCGATCATCCTTGATCGCGAACGTCACACGGGCAGCCATCCATGGCTGCACTTTTCATCCGATGCGGTTGCCGCCTTATTTCATGCGATACGTGATCCGCCCCTTGCTCAGGTCGTACGGGGTCATCTCGATCTTGACCTTGTCGCCCGTGAGGATGCGGATGTAATGCTTGCGCATGCGCCCGGAGATGTGGGCGATGACCACGTGCCCGTTCTCCAGCTGCACGCGGAACATGGTGTTGGGCAGGGTCTCCAGGACCGTGCCTTCCATTTCGATGACGTCGTCTTTGGCCATGTGGTCCGGGTCGCGCGCGGCCGTGATGACCGCGTAAGCCGGCAAGTATGCCACGGTCGGGCCTGCGATCAAAATCAGGCCGTCAGGCGAAGTGCTCGTCGAGCTTGCGCCGGATCTCCTGCTCGATCATGCCCTTGAGCGGGGACAGCAGCAGGCCCAGCTCGGCGCGCACTCGTATCGCATCGCTTTCCACGGCGATCTGGCCCTTCACGCCGGGACGGGAGAAGTGCAGGGTGTCGCCCTGCCAGCGACCTTCGAGATCGAACTTCTCGTGCATGCGCGCAGCCACTTTCTCGACCACGGCGCGGGCTTCCGGCAGCGGCAGGCGGTGGGGGCGGTGGATGTCGATGCTGGGCATGCGGGGCTCCGTCGGGGCGGGCATGATAAGCCTTCGCGCGCCGCGATTCGACGTGGCGTGCATCGGCGCAAAAGCGTGTGAACGGGTGCTCAGGAATCGCATGCTAGAGTGCCGTGGTCAATGGATTGGTACGGCAATGCGCATCGAGTTTCTCCATTCCGCCCGCGAAGATTTCCTGTGGGCCGAACCACAATTGCGGATCGGCAGTGCGGCGGACAACGACCTGGTGCTGTCGGCGGCGCAGGCCGCGCCTCGGCACCTGCGCATCGAGCAGGACAGCCGCGGCTGGGTGCTGCAGGTGTTGCCCTCGGCCACCCGCGTGTACGTGAACGCGCGGCCGGTGCGCGAACGCGCCCTGCTGCGCCCCGGCGACATGCTGAGCGTGGGCGATTGCCGCATGCTGCTGCGCGACGCCGTTTCGCCGGAGCAGCGCCAGGCAGCGCCAGCCCCGGTGCAGGCGCGCTGCACCGCCGCCTTGCGGGCATTGGCCGGCGCCCTGTCCGGGCGCGTGTTGCCGATTGGCGATGGTCTGGAACTGGGGCCGTACGGCCGCTGCCCGCTGGAGCTGCCGCAAGGCGAGGTGGCCAGCCTGAAACTGGGCTGGCAGGACGGCTGCCTGATGCTGGAAACGGCGCAAGCGTCGATGACCTATCCGCTGCGGCTGAACGGCGTGCCGGTGCAGCGCGTGGCGCTGCAGCCCGGCGACCAGCTGAGCCTGGGGCCGCACCGCTTCGTGCTGGATGCGCCGGGCATGGAAGCGGAACCCGCGATCGTGCCGTCCGAGCCGCCGATGCCGATCCTGCCCGAGGATGCCGCCGGCCCGCGCGGCGAGGTGTGGTGGCTGATCGTCACCGCTGCGGTGCTGGCACTGGGCATCGCGCTGGTGCTGTGGATCCGCTTCTGATCCTTGCGATCATCCATGATCGTGAGAGTCAAGTGAGCGGCCATCCTTGACCGCACTGCTCGACACCCTTGCGATCATCCTTGATCGCGAACGTCAAACGAGCTGCCATCCCTGGCCGCACTACTCAATAAAATCTCATTGACGGTTCCATGCTGCGGCGCGGCATAATGCGGCGGACGCAGTCACGGGGATAGCTCGGTGAGCCAGGTGTGGAATTTCAGTGCGGGTCCGGCGGCGCTGCCGCGCGAGGTGCTCGAGCGCGCGCAGCGCGAACTGCTGGACTGGGACGGCAGCGGCATGTCGGTGATGGAGCAGTCGCACCGCGGCAAGCGCTTCATCGCGATGGCCGCCCGTGCCGAAGCCGACCTGCGCGAACTGGCCGCGATCCCCGGCGACTACGCCGTGCTGTTCCTGCAGGGCGGCGCCACCCAGCACTTCGCGCAGATCCCGATGAACCTGGCGGGCGAGGGCGACAGCGCCGACTACATCGTCAACGGCCACTGGGGCGCCAAGGCGGCCAGCGAGGCGGCGCCCTATGTCAGGGTGAACGTGGCCGCCGACAGCAAAGCCGACGATTACCGTCGCCTGCCGCCGCGCGGGGAATGGAAGCTCGACCCGCGCGCCGCCTACGCGCACTACACGCCCAACGAAACCATCCACGGCGTGCAGCACCACGATGTCCCCGACGTGGGTGAGGTGCCGCTGGTGGCCGACATGTCCTCCGACATCCTCTCGGCGCCGCTGGACGTGCGCCGTTTCGGCCTGATCTACGCCGGTGCGCAGAAGAACATCGGCCCTTCCGGCCTGGTGCTGATGATCGTTCGCCGCGACCTGCTGGCACGCGCCACGCGGCCGATGGCGAAGATCTTCCGCTACGCCGAGCATGCGGCGAACGACTCCATGCTCAACACACCCAACACCTGGGGCTGGTACCTGGCCGGGCTCACCTTCCAGTGGCTGAAGGCGCAGGGTGGCCTTGCCGCGATGGCCGAGCGCAACCGTGTCAAGGCCGAGCGGTTGTACGCGGCCATCGACGGTTCCGGCGGCTACTACCGCAACCCGGTCGATCCGGCTGCGCGTTCGCAGATGAATGTGCGTTTCACCCTGCACGACAGCGCACTGGATGCCGCATTCCTGACCGAATCCGAGGCCGCCGGCCTGTTCGCGCTCAAGGGGCACAAGGCGCTCGGCGGCATGCGTGCCTCGCTCTACAACGCGGTGCCGCCTGAAGCGGTGGACGTGTTGGTCACGTTCATGCGCGACTTCGCGACGCGACACGGCTGAGCGTTTCGGGCATCATGCATTTGGCCTTCCATCCGTCCATATCATCGCCATGACCGAAAGCAAGACCTCGCTGGCCGATGTGCGCGAGCGCATCGACAGCATCGACCGGCAGATCCAGGAGCTGATCTCCGAGCGTGCGAACTGGGCGCAGGAAGTGGCGCGGGTGAAGGGCGAGGGCCTGTCCGCGATCGACTACTACCGCCCCGAGCGCGAGGCGCACGTGCTGCGCATGGTGGTGGACCGCAACAAGGGGCCGCTGCCGGATGCCGAGATGGTGCGGCTGTTCCGCGAGATCATGTCCTCCTGCCTCGCGCAGGAAGACCCGTTGAAGATCGGCTACCTCGGCCCCGAGGGCACTTTCAGCGAGCAGGCGGTGCGCAAGCATTTCGGCCACGCCGCCTACGGCCTGCCGCTGGGCAGCATCGAGGAAGTGTTCCAGGAAGTCGCCGCCGGCCATGCCGACTTCGGCGTGGTGCCGGTGGAGAACTCCGGCCAGGGCATGATCCAGGTGACGCTGGACATGTTCCTCACCTCCGACGCGCGCATCTGCGGCGAAATCGAGCTGCGTGTGCACCAGTGCCTGCATTCGATGGCGGCGCGGCTGGAGGACATCCAGCGCGTCTACGCCCACGCGCAATCGCTGCAGCAGTGCAAGACCTGGCTGCGCATGAACCTGCCGAACGTGGAATGCGAGGCGGTGGGCAGTAACGCCGAGGCGGCGCGGCTGGCGCGCCACGCCGATGACGCGGGTGCCATCGCCGGCGAGATCGCGGGCAAGGTCTACGGCCTGCGCACCCTGGCCACCGGCATCGAGGATCGCGCCGACAACACCACCCGCTTCTTGGTGATCGGCCGCAGCCTGTTCCCGCCCTCGGGCAACGACCGCACCTCGCTGCTGATCACGGTGAACGACCAGCCCGGCGCGCTGTACCACGTGCTGAGCCCGTTCGCCGCGCACGGCGTGAGCCTCAACCGCATCGAGTCGCGTCCCGCGCACAGCGGCAAGTGGCAGTACGCGTTCTTCATCGACGTTTCCGGCCACATCCAGGACGAGGCGTTGCAGGCGGCGGTGAAGGAGATCGAGCAGTCGGTGGCGCAGCTGCGCGTGCTCGGCTCCTACCCGGTGGCGCTGCCGTGAGCGGGCGCATGGACTGGTGCAGCGGCCCGGCCGGCCCGCTGCGTGGAAGCGTGGGCGTGCCGGGCGACAAGTCCGTCTCGCACCGCGCGCTGATGTTCGGCGCGTTGGCCGACGGGGTGTCGCATATCCGCGGTTTCCTCGAAGGCGAGGACACCCGCGCCACCGCCGCCGTGTTGCAGCAGCTCGGCGTGCGCATCGACACGCCGGCCGAAGGCGAGCGCGTGGTGCACGGCGTGGGCCTGCATGGCCTGCGTGCCAGCGCGCAAGCACTGGACTGCGGCAATGCCGGCACCGGCATGCGCCTGCTGGCCGGCCTGCTGGCCGGGCAGGCCTTCGACAGCACCCTGGTCGGCGACGCCTCGCTGTCGAAGCGGCCGATGCGCCGCGTCACCGATCCGCTGGCCGCGATGGGCGCACGCATCGACACGCAGGACGGCCTGCCGCCGCTCGTCGTGCGCGGCGGCCAGCACCTGCACGGCATCCGCTACGAGCTGCCGGTGGCCAGCGCGCAGGTGAAGTCCGCGCTGCTGCTGGCGGGCCTGTATGCGGAAGGCGAGACCGAAGTGATCGAGCCGCATCCCACTCGCGACTACACCGAGCGCATGCTGGCCGCGTTCGGCTGGCCGATCGCATTCGAACCCGGCCGTGCGAGGCTTTCCGGCGGACACGTGCTGCGCGCCACCGACGTGGACGTGCCGGCGGATTTCTCCTCGGCGGCGTTCTTCCTCGTCGCGGCGAGCATCGTGCCCGGTTCCGAGTTGCGCCTGCCGGCGGTGGGCCTCAACCCGCGCCGCACCGGGCTGCTCGAAGCGCTGCGCCTGATGGGTGCGGACATCCGCATCGAGAACCCGCGCGCGAGCGGCGGCGAACCGGTGGCTGACCTGCTGGTGCGCCACGCGCCGCTGCATGGCGTCGAGCTGCCCGAGGCGCTGGTGCCCGACATGATCGACGAGTTCCCGGCGCTGTTCGTCGCCGCGGCGGTGGCCAAGGGCAACACCGTCATCCGTGGCGCCGCCGAACTGCGTGTCAAGGAATCCGACCGTCTCGCCACGATGGCCACCGGACTGCGCGCCCTGGGCATCACGGTGGACGAAACCCCTGACGGCGCGACCATCCACGGCGGGACGCTCGCCGGCGGCACGGTGGAAAGCCTCACCGACCATCGCATCGCGATGAGCTTCGCGGTGGCCGGTCTGGTGGCGCAGGCACCGGTGCGCATCAACGACTGTCGCCATGTCGCCACCTCGTTTCCCGGTTTCATGGAACTGGCCAACGGCTGCGGTTTCGACCTGGCCGTCGCCGTGTAGGAGCGCACCCTGTGCGCGAATGCTCTTGGTTTTGATCCAGCACCAGAGCGTTCGCGCACAGGGTGCGCTCCTACACATGGCGGGGCGTGCGGGTTAGGCTTGGCGGCCCATGCCGAGGTCGCCATGTCCGCCGTCCCGCCCTTCATCGTCGCCATCCCCGCCCGCTACGGCTCCACCCGCCTGCCGGCCAAGCCGCTGCGCGAGATCGCCGGCGTGCCCATGGTGGTGCGCGTGGCGCAGCGGGCTTTGCTGGCGGGAGCGGCAGACGTGGTGGTGGCGACGGACGATGCGCGCATCGCCGAGGCGCTGGCCGGGCAGGGCGTGAAGGTCTGCATGACGCGCGCCGACCATGCTTCCGGCAGTGATCGACTCGCCGAATGCGCGGTGTTGTGCGGCTGGCCCGACGACGCCATCGTGGTGAACCTGCAGGGCGATGAACCTTTTGCGCCCGCTGCCGGCATCCGCGAAGTGGCGCGCGCGCTGGCCGAGGGCGACGCGCCGACGGCCACGCTGGCGACCCCGATCGTCGACGCGCACGAGCTGTTCGATCCGAACGTGGTGAAGCTGGTGCGTGGCGCGAACGGCCGCGCGCTGTACTTCAGCCGCGCACCGCTGCCGTGGGCGCGCGATGCCTTCGCCGCGAACCGCGAAGCGCTGCCGGTGGGAGTGCCGTTCCTGCGCCACATCGGCATCTACGCCTACCGTGCGGGCTTCCTCGCGCAGTACACGCGGCTGGCGCGCACGCCGCTGGAACAGGCCGAGTCGCTGGAACAGCTGCGCGTGCTGGAACACGGCCACGCCATTGCCGTGCGGCTCACGCCGGAACCGTTCCCGCCCGGCATCGACACCGAGGCTGACCTGGCGCGCGCCGAACAATGGCTGCGGATGCAGGGATGAGCGTGCGGCGCGTGCTGTTCGTCTGCCTGGGCAACATCTGTCGTTCGCCACTGGTGGAAGCGGTGGCGTGCAAGCGCCTGGCCGAAGCCGGGCTGGACGTGGTCGTGGCTTCCTGCGGCACCGGCGGCTGGCATGCGGGCGAGGGTGCCGACCCGCGCATGATCGCGGCGGCGCACGCCGCCGGCCACGACTTGTCGCAACATCGCGCCCGCCAACTGCATGAGCGTGATTTCGAGGATTACGACCTGTTGCTGGCGATGGATCGCGACAACCTGCGCGAGTTGCACAAGCTCGCTGTCACGCCTGAACAGACGGAGCGGACTGCGCTGTTTCTGGAGTGGGTCGGCGCGACACCTCCGCTGGAGTTTCCCGATCCCTGGCATGGCGACGCTGCCGGTTTTGCCGCAGCGGTGAAACTGGCCGAACGCGGCGTCGCCGGCCTGGTCGAGCGCTTGCGCGACGTCAATAGCTGAAACACCAGGAATCATCTGGCCAATCGGGTTTCTGCTCGTCATTCCGGCCTTCGCCGGGATGACGAACCAGCTCAGCGACGCTGGCGCAGCTTCACGATGAAGACGCCGAACAAGACCGCACCGAGCAACAGGCCGATGCCGGCGCCCCACAGTGTGCCGCGGTCGCCTCCCAGCCAATCACCGACCAGCACGCCAAGCACGAACAATATCGGTATCGGCAGGCAGCCCATGCACGTTTCCGCAAAGCCATCGACAGTGGCGTCGATGATACCGGTCACGGCCAGGCGAACCGGCTAAAATCCCCGCATGCCATCCGACACGCCGCCCGCCTTCGACGGCAAGGCCTTCGTCCGCACCCTGACCACCTCGCCCGGCGTCTACCGCTATTTCGACGCGGCCGGCGAGCTGCTGTACGTGGGCAAGGCCGGCAACCTGAAGAAGCGCGTGGGCAGCTATTTCCTGAAGCCCCGACTGGAGCCGCGCATCGCCGCGATGATCGCGCAGATCGCCCGCTGCGACATCACCGTCACGCGCACGGAGGGCGAGGCGCTGCTGCTGGAATCGCAGCTGATCAAGTCGCTGAAGCCGCGCTACAACATCATGTTGCGCGACGACAAGAGCTACCCGTACATCTATCTTTCCGGCGGCGAAGACTATCCGCGGCTGGCCTTCCATCGCGGCGCGAAGAACCTACCGGGGCGCTATTTCGGGCCGTATCCCAGCACCTTCGCGGTGCGCGAGAGCCTCGGCCTGATGCAGAAGCTGTTCAAGGTGCGCCAGTGCGAGGACAGCTACTTCCGCAACCGCTCGCGGCCCTGCCTGCAGTACCAGATCGGCCGCTGCACCGCCCCCTGCGTGGGGCTGATTTCGAAAGAGGATTACGCCGGTGATGTGCGCCACGCCGAGATGTTCCTCGAAGGGCGCAGCAGCGCGGTGATCGACGAGCTGGCTGTGGCGATGGAGCAGGCCAGCGTGAAGCTGGACTTCGAGCGTGCCGCCGCGCTGCGCGACCAGGTGGCAGCGCTGCGCCAGCTGCAGGCGCAGCACCACGTGCAGGGCGCCAGCGCCGACATGGACGTGGTCGCCTGCCGCATCGAGGCTGGCATGGCCTGCGTCAGCGTGCTGTTCTTCCGCGACGGCATCAGCCTGGGCACGCGCGATTTCTTCCCGCGCCTGCCGCTGGATGCCGAGCCGGCCGATGTGCTGGCCCAGTTCGTGGCGCAGTACTACCTCGATCGCCCGGTGCCGCGCGAGCTGATCCTGGGCGAGGAACTGCCCGAACAGGCCGTGCTTGCGGAGGTGCTGACGGAACAGAGCGGTCATGCGGTGGAACTCAAGAGCCGCGTGCGCGGCGAACGCGCACGCTTCCTGCAGATGGCCGAGCGCAACGCGCAGGCTTCGCTGACCCAGCGCCTTGCCAGTAGGCAGACCCTGGGCACGCGCTTCGAGGACCTGCAGAAACTGCTGGAGCTGCCCGAGCCGCCGCGGCGCATCGAGTGCTTCGACATCAGCCACACCCGCGGCGAGCTCACCGTGGCGTCCTGCGTGGTGTTCGGGCCGGAGGGGCCGGAGAAGTCGCACTACCGCCGTTTCAACATCGCCGGCATCACGCCGGGCGACGACTACGCGGCGATGCACCAGGCGCTGACCCGGCGCTTCCGCAAGGTGGCCGAAGGCGAGGGCGCGAAGCCCGACGTGCTGCTGATCGATGGCGGCGGCGGCCAGGTGGCGCAGGCGCTGGACGTGCTGAAGGAACTCGGCGTCGCCGGCATCCACGTGGTCGGCGTGGCCAAGGGGCCGGCGCGGCGTGCAGGCGAGGAAACCCTGATCCTGGCCGACCGGCCGCCGGGCAGTCCTGGCCGCGAGATCCACCCCGGCCCCACCTCGCCGGCGCTGCATCTGGTGGCGGCGGTGCGCGACGAATCGCACCGCTTCGCGATCAGCGGCCACCGCAAGCGGCGCGAGAAGGCGCGCGAGCGCAGCGTGCTGGAGGACGTGCCCGGCGTGGGTGCACGCCGCCGCGCCGCGCTGCTGAAAACCTTCGGCGGCCTGGCCGGTGTGGAGGCCGCCGGCGTGGAGGAACTGATGCGCGTGAAGGGCATCGACCGCGGCCTGGCCGAACGCATCTACGGCGCGTTGCACGGCTGAATGTTTCGCATCGTCGCGCTGCGCAGCGGCACGGCGGCATGCGACACTGTGGCAAATCCGCAGGCGCTCCCATGCACATCAACCTTCCCACCTGGCTGACCCTGTTCCGCGTGTTGTTGTTGCCGGTGATGGTGCTGGTGTTCTACCTGCCGTTCCACGGTCACAACATCACCGCCGCGATCGTGTTCCTGCTCGCCGCGGTCACCGACTGGCTGGACGGCTTCCTCGCGCGGCGGATGAACCTCACTTCGGCTTTCGGCGCCTTCCTCGACCCGGTGGCCGACAAGCTGATGGTGGCGGTGACCCTGTTCCTGCTGGTGGAGTCGCACCCGGAAGGCTGGTCCAGCATCGTGATGGCGGTGACCGCGGCGGTGATCGTGGGACGCGAGATCAGCATCTCGGCGCTGCGCGAATGGATGGCCGAAGTCGGCATGCGTGCCACGGTCAAGGTGGCGTTCATCGGCAAGCTGAAGACGGTGATGCAGATCGTGGCGCTGGTGGTGCTGATCGTGCAGCACGAGAAGGAGGCCACCGCGCTGCGCCTGTACCACATCGGCGAGGCGCTGCTGGTGATCGCCGGCGTGCTCACCATCTGGTCGGGCCTGTATTACCTGCACGCGGCGTGGCCCACCTTGCGCGGCGATGCGCAGCGGCAGCCGGGCACGCACGGCGACGCTTGAACGGGGGCGCGGGCAAGTCTTGACGCCGCACGCTCGCGTATTAGAATGCGCCCTCCCAAGCGGGAATAGCTCAGTTGGTAGAGCACGACCTTGCCAAGGTCGGGGTCGCGAGTTCGAGTCTCGTTTCCCGCTCCAGATTCACGCACGAAGCCCCGGTTCGCCGGGGCTTCGCCGTTTCCGGGCCGTCCGCCGTGCGCGGTATTCGGTGCAGCAATGCACGGCCCGAGGGCTTCACATCCGCCGTTCTTCTGCTATGATTCGCGGCTCACCAAGCGGGAATAGCTCAGTTGGTAGAGCACGACCTTGCCAAGGTCGGGGTCGCGAGTTCGAGTCTCGTTTCCCGCTCCAGTTTTCCAGCAAAACCTCGCGTTGCCGGGGTTTTGTTTTATCGGCAGCCGATGATCCTCGCGGATCGCGGCTGCGCCATCTGGCCGGGTGGCAGAGTGGTCATGCAGCGGACTGCAAATCCGCGTACGCCGGTTCGATTCCGACCTCGGCCTCCATAGTTCCGCTGGCGACTGCGCCAGCCAGAAGCCCGCCGAATGGCGGGTTTTTTGTGTGCGCATGTTTCGCGACAGTCGCGCTGCGCGTGCATGCTACGATCCGCGCCGCCTGTGCACAGGCATTCCGCGCGCCGCCCGGGTGGCGAAACTGGTATACGCAAGGGACTTAAAATCCCTCGGCCTTGCGGCCATGCGGGTTCGATCCCCGCCCCGGGCACCAATGGAAACAATGGATTGCGAGTGAATTTCGAGAGCGGGCGATTTGGTATCGCGGGCTGCATCCGTCAGGTATCCGATCGTGGCGGCACGTTCTGTTGCATGGACACGGCGATCAGCGCGAACCGATGACATGACGCTACGCCATGCGATCGGCAGTTAGGGAGTATGGTGGTCGGACATACCCTCATCATGAGCCGCCCGAATGAGCAAAACGCCCGAGATCCTGACTGCCGCCGATATCCACGCGGTGTATTCCAGCAAGAAAGTCGATTCCGTAGCCGAGCATGCAACGCAGTTCCATTCGACGAAGCGCTTTGCGCGCGATCCCGCACACACCGGCCAGGCACCCTTGAATCCCAGGAACCCGAAGGGCAGCCATCGCAGCTGATCGGTGGGGCATCCGATCAACCACCCCTGCGCGGGCCGCAATGGCTCCATGATGATCTCGCGGCCGCTGTCCGGCAGGCCGCCAGCGTGACCGCGAGGACCAAGTCGCCGTATGCACCCGCGCACGCCGAACGTGGCGTTGCCGGTGGCGGAATGGCTCACGCGACAATCCGGCAGCGCGCGCCGGGACGTCTTCGCCAGTGGCAGCGTGTCGGGCATGTGCAGGCGCCGGGCATGCGGGAGCGCCTGCAGCCTGCTCAGCAACGACGGCTTCGGCATGTTGTGCCCGCCGCGATCGTCGGGGCCTTCCGGGCGCCGGATATGATCGTCGCCGGCATGATGTGCGGCACGCGTTCCCGCTTGAAGATGTTGAACATCACGCGTCCCACGCCGGTGTAATCGATCCATGCCTTCGGAGCGCGCTCGGCGATCAACTGGCCGTGCGCAGCCCGTGCATGGACGACCTGCGCCGGGTGGCGACCATTAGAATCATGGCTTCGCTGCCTTGCATCCCGCGCCGACATGCCCGCAAACCTCCGTACCTGCCTGTTCGCCTTGGCCCTGTGCCTGGGTATTTCGCTGCCCTCAGCCGCAGCCGATGCGGCCAAACCCACCATCGGCCAGCAGCTCGAAGGCGTGCTGTTCTGGCCGCAGGCCGAGCGCGATGCGCAGTTCCGGCGGATGTACGAGCGCTTTCCCAGCGACCGCGCGGCGCGCGGCACGCAGGTGCATGCATTGCTCACGGGCAAGCCGCTGGCAGTGGATGGGCGCGATGGGGCGGCGTGGCTGGCCGACTATATGGAGCAGCATCACGTCGCCGGCGTGATGGTGCTGCAGGATGGCCGCGTGCGGCTGGAACGCTACGCGCTGGGCTTCGGGCCGACGCAGCGCTGGATCTCGTTCTCGGTGGCCAAGTCGGTGACTTCCGTCCTGCTGGGTGTCGCCTTGCAGCAGGGCGATATCCGCAGCATGGATGACCGGCTCGGCCGCTACATTCCGGAACTGCGCGGCAGCGCGTATGCCGACGTCACGGTGGAGCAGCTGCTGACGATGACCTCCGGCGTGCGCTGGAACGAGGATTACGACGACGCGAAGTCGGACGTGGCGCAGATGTACCTCGGCGCCTGCGTCGACGGCGAGGCGCACGTGCTGTCCTACCTGAAGAAATTGCCGCGGCAGTGGCCGGCCGGCGCGCACTGGAACTACAACACCGCGGAGACCGACCTGCTCGGCATCCTGGTGCAGCGGGCCACGCACCGCTCGCTGGCGGCCTACCTTTCCGACACGCTCTGGAAGCCGTACGGCATGGCTTCCGACGCGTACTGGATCAAGGACGAGTGCGATGGCAGCGACACCGGCGGCAGCGGCCTCTCGGCCACGCTGGGTGATTACGCGCGGCTGGGACAATTCATGCTGGACGGCGGCCGCATAGCCGGCAAGCCGGTGATCGCGAAGGCCTGGCTGGCCGGCGCCACGCGGCAGCACGCCGCCACCGACGCGCCGGATCGCGGTTACGGTTTCCTGTGGTGGACCGACACCGACGGCAGTTACGCCGCCATCGGCATCTTCGGGCAGATGGTGTATGTCGATCCCGCACGCAAGCTGGTGATCGCGCAGGTGGCCTCGTGGCCTGCCGCGACCTCGAAGGACCTGGTGGCCGGGCGGCGCGCGTTCGTGGCGGCGATCAAGCAGGCGGTGGATGCAGAGCGCAAGCCGTAGGCCCGTGGCCTGTTTGCTCGCCAAGCACGCAGGTCTGGATTTATCCCGACTTCTGTCGGATGTCGGGCTGAAGCCCGACCTACGCCCGATCTGCGCTTGAGCTGTGGTCCGTATTCGCGTGGGTGTGTGTCACGCCACGAACTGCAGCCGCGCCAGCTCCGCATACAGCCCGCCCTCGGCCAGCAGGCTCTCGTGCGTGCCCTGCGCCACGATGCGGCCGCCGTCCAGCACCACGATGCGGTCGGCGCGCTGCACGGTGGCGAGGCGGTGGGCGATGACCAGGGTGGTGCGGCCCTGTTCCAGCCGCGCCAGCGCCTGCTGGATCGCGGCCTCGGATTGCGCGTCCAGCGCCGAGGTCGCCTCATCGAGCAGCAGTAGTGGCGCGTCGCGCAGGATCGCGCGGGCGATCGCGATGCGCTGGCGCTGGCCACCCGAGAGGCGCACGCCGCGTTCGCCGAGTTCCGCCGCGTAGCCTTCGGGCAGGGCGCGGATGAAGTCGTGCGCCTCGGCGGCGCGGGCGGCCTCGGTTACCTCGTCGTCGCCGGCGTCCTGGCGGCCGAAGCGGATGTTGTCGGCGGCGCTGCCGGCGAAGATCGCGGTCTCCTGCGGCACCAGCGCGATCGCGCCGCGCAGCTCGGGCAGCGCCAGTGCGGTGAGATCCACGCCATCGAACGTGATGCGGCCGGACTGCGGATCGTAGAAGCGCAGCAGCAGCGCCAGCACCGTGCTCTTGCCCGCGCCGGAGGGGCCGACCAGGGCCACCGTCTCGCCGGGCCGGATGTCGAGGTTGAAGTCGTGCAGCGCCGGCGCGTCGGGGCGGGTGGGGTAGTGGAAGCGCACGTGCTCGAAGGAGAGCGCGCCGCTCACCGGGCGCGGCAGCGCCTGCGGCTGCGCGGGACTGGCGATGTCGGCGTGCTCGGCGAACAGTTCGCCGATGCGCTCCATCGCGCCGGCCGCGCGCATCACGTCGCCCCACACCTCGGAAAGCCCTGCCACCGAGCCCGCGGCGAAGATCGCGTACAGCACGAACTGGCCCAGCACGCCTGCGCTCAGCGTGCCGGCCAGCACGTCGCGCGCGCCGGCCCACAGCACCAGGGTGATCGCGCCGAAGAACAGCACGATCACCGCGGCGGTGAGCCAGGCGCGCATGCCGATGCGCGAGCGCGCCGAGGCCAGCGCACGGGTGATCGCACCGGCATAGCGGGTGCTCTCGATGTCCTCGCGCGCATAGGCCTTCACCGCGGGTGCGGCGTTGAGCGTCTCGTTGGCGATCGCCGCGGCGTCGGCGAGGCGGTCCTGGCTGGCGCGCGACAGCTTCTGCACGCGGCGGCCGAACACGAGTATTGGCAGCATCACGGCCGGGATCACCAGCGCGGTGAGGCCGGCGAGGCGCGGGCTGGTCCAGATCATCATCGCGCTGGCGCCCAGCAGCATCACCACGCTGCGCAGCGCCACCGAGATGCCCGAGCCGATCAGCGCCTGCACCACCTCGGTGTCGGTACCGAGGCGCGAGTTGAGTTCGCCTACGCGGCTCTTCTCGAAGAAGCCCACGTCCAGCCGGATCACGTGCGCGTAGAGCTGGCTGCGCAGCGAGGCCAGCGCGCGTTCGCCCAGCAAGGTGATGCAGAAATAGCGTGCCGCCGTGGCGACGGCCAATACCAACGCCACCGCGAACAGGCCCAGGAAGGTGGCATTGATCGCGGCGGGATCGGTGTGCTCGAAACCGTGCTCGATGATCTGCCGCGCCGCCATCGGCAGCACCAGGGTGGCGGTGGACGAGATGCCCAGGAACAGCAGCCAGCCCGCGGCCAGTCGCCAATGCGGCTTGAGGAACGGCCACAGCTGGCGCAAGGCGCCGAGGCGGCGGGTGGGGCGGGGGGTGGCGGAGTCGCTCATGGACTGGCGTGCAGGATGGGCGGCGGGCCGCGATCCGTTCCAGATGGGGTTGATGCGGAGCGATTCAATCAGGCCGACGCCGCCTGCGTTTCGGCGAGCCGGCGCGAGGTGCCGCGGGCCAGTCGCGTGCGCAGGTGCAGGAACGGTCGCTCGATGGCGTAGTGCAGCAGCGCACCGGTGACGGCGATCGCCAGCGCGTACACGGCGAAGGCGATGAGTCCATGCACCGCAGACCAGTTCGACAATGCATCGTGCACCGCGTGCATGGCCAGCTTGTGGCTCAGGTAGAGGCTGTACGAGATACCGGCGATCCAGCCTGCACCGGGGATGCGCCAGCGGCCCATCCAGCCGGTGCTGCCGGCCGCGGCAGCCACCAGCAGGGCCAGTCCCGTCGCGAGCAGCGAGAAGCCGAACACGCTGGCGGCGAACGCGCTCTTGTCGCGGAACAGCCAGATGGATGCGCCGACCACCAGCAGGCCAGCGACGGCGAGGGTGTTCGCGCGCCGCTGCGCGGCGGCCCACCAGCGCGGACGGTACGCCTGGATCGTCGCCAGCAGCACGCCGGCCAGCAAGCCGTCCAGCCGTGTCCAAGTCGGGTAATAGATGCTTTCCAGCCAGTCCTTGCCATGCAGCACGGCGTAGGCGCGCAGCAGCATGCCTGCCATCACCACGACCGCGACGGCGCCGACGACCAGCACCCGCGACGAACGCCGTGCCAGCCACCAGGCCAGCAGCGGGAACAGTAGATAGAAGTGTTCCTCCACGCACAGCGACCACGCATGCGAGAACGCCTGGTGGTGCCGGTAGTCGATCAGCAGGTTCAGCGTGAACGTGAAGAACTGCCACGCCGGCTGCAGGCCCGGCGCCTCGCGCCAGGCGGGGAACAGCACATACACCGCCAGCACGGCGAGGAACGCCGGCAGGATGCGGAAGGCGCGGCGCAGGTAGAACGCACCGAAGCGCAGCGGTTCGCCGCGGCTCAGCGGTGCCAGCAACTGGAAACCGATCAGGTAACCGCTGAGCACGAAGAACAGGTCCACGCCCATCCAGCCGTAGTCGGCGATGGGTTGGAACCACGGCATGCCGAGCCCGCCGATCATCCACGAGTGGAACAGCATCACCCAGACGATGGCGATGGCGCGCAGCAGGTCGAGGCCGGGCAGGCGTGGCATGGGTTTCCCTGTGGATGTCGGCGCGGCGCTCGTGCGTGGCCGCGCAGTGTGCGCAACGCATCGGCGTTCCTCAAGCCCGGATCGTGGCGATTTGCCGGCGCTGCGGCAGGACGTTCAATCCATGCGACGAACCGCGATGCGGCCGCGGCTGAGGTCGGCGATGCGCGCCTCGGCTTCGGCGACGAGCTGCATGGGCAACTCGAATGCCAGCGTCACGCCATCGGCATCGAACTGCTCGCGCGTGATTTCGGCCCCCAGTTCGCGCAAGCGCGCCTTGAGCAAGGGCAGTTCCGCGAAATCGCAGATGAGGCCCAGCCGCGCCATTGCCACGATGGCCACGCGTTCGGCAATGCGCAGGCATTCCGCCGCGGTGCCGCCGTAGGCGCGGGCCAGGCCGCCGGCGCCGAGCTTGATGCCGCCATACCAGCGCGTCACCACCACCACCACGCGGTCGCAGCCCTGGCCCTCGATCGCCTGCAGGATCGGCCGGCCCGCGGTGCCGCCGGGTTCGCCGTCGTCGTTGAAGCGGTAGTCCTGCCCGATGCGGTACGCCCAGCAATTGTGCGTGGCGTCCGCCGCGGAAACTTCGCGCACGAAGGCCAGTGCCTGCTCCGGCGAGGCCACCGGTGCGGCTTGGGCCAGGAAGCGGCTTTTCTTGATGGACTCCTCGTGGCGACAGGCGGCGACGAGGGTGTGCAGCGGTTCGTTCATGCGCGCAGGGTAGGTGAAGCACGGCATCGCGTCATGCGTTTGCTTTACGCTGCGGACTTTGCGCCGTGCTGGAGCGAATGCCGATGTCGCTGGATGTGCTGATCGTGCTGGTGCTGCTGGGACTGGCCTTGCGCGCGTTGAAGTGGCGGCGCACGGGCGGCGTGGCGCTGGGGCTGGCCGTGCTGCTGTTTCTGGCAACGGGTTGCGGCCTGTTGCCGGCGTGGCTGCTGGGCAGCCTGCAGGGGCCGTATGCACAGCGCCCTGCGATCGCCTGGGCGCCGCGCAACGTCATCGTGCTGTTGGGTGCCGGCGCACAGCGCGCTGCGGATGGCACGGCGGAGCCGGGCGAACCCGCGCACAGCCGCATCAACGAGGCGCTGGCGCTGTATCGCGAGTGCAAGGCCAGCGGCAACGATTGCAAGCTGGAGGTGAGCGGCGGCGATGCTCGACACATCGGCGAGTCGGAAGCCGCGGTATACGCCGCCGCGCTGGAACGCATGGGCGTATCGGCCGGCGACCTGTTGCTGGAACCGCGCAGCATGAACACCTGGCAGAACGCCCAGTTCAGCGCGCCGCTGTTGCACGACTACGGCGCGCAGCGCGTGCTGCTGGTGTCCTCGGCCACGCACCTGCGCCGCGCCAGCCTGTATTTCGCGCACTTCGGCATCGCGACCACGCCGGTGCGCAGCGACTGGCTGAAAGAGCGCATGGACTGGTGGCCGCAGTCGTGGAATTTCGCGGTGACCGACCTGGCGCTGCACGAATACGTGGGCGTGCTGCGCTACCACGTCTACAACGCGATGGGCTGGAACGCGCAGGAGACGGAGCCGGGCGCGCCGTAGCATGGCGATCCATCGGCATAATGGCGGCGTCGCCCGTCGCTGGAGCATCCATGATCCTGCTTGCGCTGATCGTCCTGCTGGCCTGCGCTGGGCTGGCCGGGCACCTGGGCTGGCGCCGGCTGCGGCTGGCCGGCGTGGCGCTGGCGGTGGCGGCCGTGTTCGCGATCGGCTGCGGCCCGGTGCCGAATCTGCTGCTGCGCGGCTGGCAGGCGCCGTATGCGCATCGCCCGGCGCTGGACTGGGCGCCCGGCAACGCGATCGTGCTGCTCACCGCCAACGCCAACAATCCGCCCGCCGGCGTGCCGGAGCCGGGCCTGGCCGGCTACGTGCGGGTGGCCGAGACGATGTCCTTGTACAACGCCTGCCGTGCCGCCGGCAGGCGGTGCACGGTGCTGGTCAGCGGCGGGGACGCCTACGCCGTGGGCGAGCCGCTGGCGCAGGTTTACGGCAAGGCGCTGGCGCGGCTCGGTCTGCCGGCGGCCGACATGGTGCTCGAATCGCGCAGCCGCACCACCTGGCAGAACGCCGAGTTCGCGCGCGCGCCACTGGCGCACATCGGCGCGCAGCGGGTGTGGCTGGTCAGTTCGGCGCTGCACCTGCGGCGGGCGGAGTTCGCGTTCCGCCACTTCGGCATTGCGGTCACGCCGGTGCGGGCGGACTATGTGCGCAATGCGTGGTCCTTGCTGCCGCTGGCTGGCAACCTCAGCCTCACCGACCACGCGCTGCACGAGTACGCCGGCATGGCCTTGTACCGCTGGTATGCATGGCGCCATCGCGCCGAAGCCTCGCCGGAAGCGTCCGCGCCTCCCGCCGACTGATCGTCGGCGCAGCGGAGCGGTCGCGGCGCGAAGCTAGCGCCGCATCACCATCAGCCGCAGCTCGCTCATGTCCTCGATCGCGTAGCGCACGCCCTCGCGGCCGAGGCCGGAGAGCTTCACGCCACCGTAGGGCATGTTGTCCACGCGGAAGCTGGGGATGTCGTTCACCACCACGCCGCCTTGCTCCAGTTCGTCCCAGGCGCGCATGGCGTGTTCCAGGCTGTCGGTGAAGATGCCCGCCTGCAGTCCGTAGTCGGAGTCGTTGACCATTGCGACGGCTTCGCTGAACTTCTTGAACGGGGCGAGCAGGGCGAACGGGCCGAAGGCCTCCATGCGGTTCGCCTTGGCGTCGGTCGGCACGTGTTCCATCAGCGTGGCGTCCAGCATGTTGCCGTGGCGCTTGCCGCCGCAGAGGATCTTGCCGCCGGCCTTCTTCGCTTCGAGAATCCAGCCATGCAGGCGTTCGGCGGCGGCCTCGTCGATCATCGGGCCGAGGAACACGCTCTTGTCCTTGGGATCGCCGGCCTTGAGCTTCTTCGTGGCCGCGACGAGCTTGCGCTTCAATGCGTCGTAGACGTCGGTGTGGGCATAGATGCGCTGCACGCCGATGCAACTCTGGCCGGACTGGTAGAACGCGCCGAAGATCAGCCGCTCGACGACCTTGTCCAGCTTCGGCCCCTGGTCGGCATCGACGATGCAGGCCGCGTTGCCGCCCAGCTCCAGCGTCACCTTCTTGTGCCCCGCGCGGGCCTTGAGGTCCCAGCCGATCTGGCCGCCGGTGAAGGAGAGCAGCTTGAAGCGTGGATCTTCCACCAGCGGCGCGGCGTGTGCGCCGTCCAGCGGCAGGATGGAGAACGCGCCCTTCGGCAGGTCGGTCTCGGCCAGCACCTCGCCGATGATCAGCGCGCCGATCGGGGTATTCTCCGACGGCTTCAGCACGAACGGGCAGCCCGCCGCGATCGCCGGCGCCACCTTGTGCGCCACCAGGTTCAACGGGAAGTTGAACGGCGTGATGAAGGACACCGGCCCGATCGGCACGCGCTTGGTGTAACCGTGGTAGCCGTCCAGCCGTGCGGCCAGTTCCAGGTTGATCGTCTCGCCGTTGATGCGCACGGATTCCTCCGCGGCGATGCGAAACGTCTCGATCAGCCGCGTTACTTCGCCCGCCGCATCCTTGATCGGTTTGCCCGCCTCGATGCACAGCGCCTCGGCCAGCTCGTCGCGCCGCGCGCTGAAACGGTCCGCGCAGTGCTGCAGCACCGCCTGCCGCGCCCACGGCTTGAATTCGCGCATCGGCTTGGCTGCCTTCACCGCGGCGGCGATCGCCTTTTCGGTGACCTTCGCGTCGGGCATGGCCACGCGGGTGGCCAGCTTGCCGCTGTACTTGTCGTAGACGTCCAGCATGGTCTTCGCGGTCTGCGGCTGGTTGGCGAGGTAGTAGGGGTAGGTCTTGGCTAGCATGGGTTTCTCCGGATCAGACCGCCGCGCTCAGCTGGCGGATTTGTTCGTCGAGAATGCGGTGGTTGTCGGAATAGTCGATGGCCAGGTCGATCAGGTGCACGCCGCCGGCGTCGAATGCCGCGCGCAGCGTGGGCAGGAAGGCTTCGGCGCTGTCCGGCCGATGGCCGTGCGCGCCATGCGCCTCGGCGAACATGACGAAGTCGGGATTGCCGAACTGCATGCCGTAATCGGCGAAGCCCATGTCCGCCTGCTTCCAGCGGATCATGCCGTAGGCGTCGTCGCGCAGCAGCAGGATCACCAGGTCGAGCTTCAACCGTACCGCGGTCTCCAGCTCCTGCGCATTCATCATGAAGCCGCCGTCGCCGCAGATCGCCAGCACCTTGCGGTGCGGATGCACCAGCTTCGCCGCCATCGCCGAGGGCAGGCCGGCGCCCATGGTCGCCAGCGCGTTGTCCAGCAGTATCGTGTTCGGCTGGCGCGCGCGGTAGTAGCGCGCGTACCACAGCTTGTACATGCCGTTGTCCAGGCACAGCACGCCGTCGTCGGGCATGCAGGCACGCGTGTCGGCGACGATGCGCACCGGATGCATGGGGAAGCGCGGGTCGTCGGCGTGTTCCTGCAGTTGCGCATGGAATGCCTTGCGCACCTTGTCGAAGTAGCCGAAATCCCAGTGCGGCTGTGTCTGCAGCGCGTCGGTGAGCCGCTCGATGGTGTGCGCGATGTCGCCCACCACCTCGATCTGCGGGAAGTACACCGCGTCGACCTCGGCTGTGGCGAAGTTGATGTGGATCACCGTGCGCCGTCCCTTGTGCATGAAGAACGGCGGCTTCTCCACCACGTCGTGGCCCGCGTTGACGATCACGTCGGCGGCGTCGATCGCGCGGTGCACAAAGTCGCCGTCGGACAGCGCGGCGTTGCCCAGCCACAGCGGGTGATCCTCGTCCACCACGCCCTTGCCCATCTGCGTGGTGAAGAACGGGATGCCCAGCTTGTCGATGAAGGCGCGCAGCGCCACCGCGGTGCGCTGGCGGTTCGCCGCCGCGCCGATCATCAGGATCGGATGCCTCGCCTGGCTGATCGCCTCGCCGGCCTGCACCAGCGCGGCGTCATCGGGCGAGGGGCGGCGCGCGTACCCGGTGGGCAGCAGGATCGCGTCGTCCACCTCGTCGCGTGCGACGTCCTCGGGCAGTTCCAGGTGCGCCGCGCCGGGGCGCTCCTCCTCGGCGCGGCGGAACGCCTCGCGTATCCGCGCCGGGATCGTCGCGGCGGATACCAGCTGGCGCGTGTACTTGGTCAGCGGCTGCATCATGTCCACCACGTCCACCAGCTGGAACAGGCCCTGCTTGTGCAGGCGGATGGGTTTCTGCCCGGTGATCATCAGCATCGGCATCGCGCCGAGCTGCGCATAGGCCGCCGCGGTGACCAGGTTCGTCGCGCCCGGCCCCAGCGTGGACAGCGCCACGCCGGCCTCGCCGGTGAGCCGGCCCCAGGTGGCCGCCATGAAGCCGGCGGCCTGCTCGTGGCGGGTGACGATTAGCTTGATCGACGACTCGCGCAGCGCCTCCACCAGATCGAGATTCTCCTCGCCCGGCACGCCGAAGATGCAGCGCACGCCTTCGGCTTCCAGCGCCTTCACGAACAACGATGCAGCTTTCATGCACGGCCTCCACGGGGAGGCGGCAGGATGCGTGATGCTGCGTTCAGCGCGCGTGAGCAGGTATCACGCGTCGTCCATGTGCAGCAGAATTCGCCGTGGCGATGGAGCCAAGAGCTAGCGCATGAACCCCGCTTCGCGCTGTGCGCGCACGGCCAGCACGAACACGATGTCGAGGCTGTCCACGTAGCGGTACAGGGCCACATAGCCATGCTGGCCCTTGCCGATCACCAGCTCGCGCTTGCCGTTGTCGGCCGGTTGCCCGATCAGGCATTGGCAGTGAGATCGCGGCTCGTCACGCTGCGCTATCGAGTTGCCAGCCGGGAAACACCAGCACGGCGGGGTGGCAGTGCAGGGCGGTGGCCAGTGTCTTGGCACGCTCGACACCGAGATTGATGCGGCCGGTCTCGATGCCGGAGATCGTGGATTGCGGGATGCCGCACAACGCCGACAGCTCGCCCTGGCTGAGTCCCTGCAGCTCGCGGACGATGCGAACGGACTCACCGGACGAAACCTCGATGCGTTTCCTGGCGGGGGTGGGTTTGCTCATGTCAGCGCCTCCGGTAGTCGTGCGGGGTGACGCGAATAACCAGGACGGTCATCACGCCAGCCTCGATCGAGTAGATCACGCGCCACTGTTCGTTCAATCGCGAGGATCGGCAGCCTTTCCACTCGCCGGCGAGGGCCTCGTCGTGAAAGCCGCGGATCGCGCGCAGGCCGTCCGGGCCGGAAATCGCGGCAATGTCTTTCCACTTCTCGTAGCGTTTCAGGATCTCGACGGGGACGCGTCCCGAGGAAAGCTCCTTGTCCGCTTGCCGGTGCTCGAGGATTTTCCACATGCCATAGTGTGTACAGTACAAATATGGTATGTCAAATCCAGGCGGTCAGCGGCTGCGATCCACCCGCAACGCCAACTCCCCGTCCGCGAGCCGTGCCCGCAGTTCGCTGCCAGGTTCGACGCCTTGCACCGAACGCACCACTTTGCCCTCGGCATCGAACAGGATCACGTAGCCGCGTTCCAGCGTGGCGAGTGGGCTCACCGCGTGCAAGGTGCGGGCGGCTTGTTGCAACGCTTGTCGTTCGCGTTCCAGCGTGCGGGCGATGGTCTGACGCAGGCGTTGCGATTGGGTGGCGAGGCTTTGCTTGAGCAGCGCCAGGCGCTGCTGCGGGTGACGCGCCAGCAGGCGCGCGTGCAGGCGATCCAGCCTTGTGCGTTCACCTTGCCGGCGTTCGCGCAGCACGGTGAGCAGGCGGTGTTGCAGGTGGGCGAGGCGTTCGCGGTCGCGCGCCAGCCGCGCCTGCGGTCGTTGTGCCTGCAGGCGTGCGAGTTGGTGATCGACGCGCTGGCCCAGCGCCTGCAGCCGGCGTTGCTCCAGCGTGGCGAGGCGTTGCTGCAGCTGGCGCAGGTGGCGCAGCGTGGTCTGCGCATCGGGCACCAGCAGTTCGGCGGCAGCCGAGGGCGTGGGCGCGCGCAGGTCGGCGACGAAGTCGGCGATGCTGAAGTCCACCTCGTGGCCTACCGCGCTCACCACCGGAATGGCGCAGGCGTGGATGGCGCGCGCCACGGCCTCGTCGTTGAAGGCCCACAGGTCTTCCAGTGAGCCGCCGCCGCGGGTGACGAGCAACACGTCGTGGCGCGCGGCGCGCGAGGCCTTGTCGAGCATGGCCACGATGGCGGGTGGCGCCTCGCGACCCTGCACCGGCACCGGCAGCACTTCGACTTCGGCCAGCGGCCAGCGGCGCGACAACACGCTCAGCACGTCGCGGATCGCGGCGCCGGTGGCCGAGGTGATCACGCCGATGCGCCGCGCGTAGCGGGGGAGGGGGCGCTTGCGTGCGGGGTCGAACAGGCCTTCGGCGTCGAGCTTGGCCTTCAGCTGCTCGAACGCGCGTTGCAGCGCGCCTTCGCCGGCCGGTTCCATGGATTCGGCCACCAGCTGGAATTCGCCGCGCGGTTCGTACAGTCCCACGCGTGCACGCAGCAGCACTTGCATGCCGTCGACGGGCTTGAAGCGCAGCGCCGCGTTCTTCGAGCGGAACATCGCGCAGCGCACCTGGGCGCCGCTGTCCTTCAGCGTGAAATACAGATGCCCCGAGGCGGGGCGCGCGACGTTCGACAACTCGCCTTCGATCCACACCAGCGGCAGCGCATCTTCCAGCAGCCCGCGCACCAGCCGGTTCAGCGTGCTGGGGGTGAGGATGTGACGGGGTGGGGCGGCGTGGTCGTCGGGCGCGTGCATGAGAGCGCGAGCCTAGCACGTCTGGCACTGGCCGCAGAGGCTTGCATAACAGTGGTTTGGCAATGGTTGTGCAGGTAATGTCTTACCCGATTCGCACCGAGTCTCAGCAATCAATATCCGTTCGTGCCGAGCGCAGCTTGCGATAAGCAAGTGCACGCTGGAAGCACCATGGATGGCGCTGGCTTTGAGGAGCGAGGAAGTTGAAGCACCGCCCGTGGATACCCTTCGACTTCGGCGCTACGCGCCTACGCTCAGGGTGAACGGGAAACGATGGATTGAGTTTCGACGCTGATCGGGATGTCTTGTGAGCGGTCAGTCGGTCGAACCCGGTTTGCGGCGCCGTTCGCGCCAGGCGCGGATGGCGAGGTTCAGCGCCAGCCACGCGCAGATCACGCCCAGCGGCCAGGCCAGCACGGCCGGCCACCGCCACGCCACGACGGCGAGCAGCAGCAGGGTCAGCGCGCCCAACGCCAGCGGGCCGGCGTCGGCGCGGCCCAGCACGCGCTGGTCGATCAGTGCCGCGCCCATGCGGTTGGCGAGCCGGATCGCACCGGTGGCGGCGCGGCTGGAGCTGCCGCCGTCGTGATGGGCGCGCGGCGGTCGTTCGCTGGCGCCGCGCAGCTTGTCGCGACGATGACGGCGCGGGCTCAGCACGATCTCGGTGGAGTGGCACAGGTCTTGTTCGTACTGCGCGGCGAGTTGCGCGGCGAAGCCGGCGTCCTCGATCGCCACGTCGATCTCGCGGTTGCTCAGCCAGCTGGCGAGGTTGAGGTTGGACGAACCCACGCGCGCCCACTGGCCGTCGGCCACGGCCGTCTTGGCGTGCAGCATCGAGCCGTTCCACTCGAACACGCGGATGCCGGCCTGCAGCAGTGGCCGATAGCCCGAGCGCGACAGGCTGGCCACCATGGGAATGTCGCTGGTGCCCGGCACCAGCAGGCGCACGTCCACGCCGTCGCGCGCGGCGGCCGTCAGTGCCTGCACGTAGGGCGCGGTGCCCACGAAGTAGGCGTCGGTGAGCCAAAGCGTCTTGCGCGCCAGCGCGGCGATCATCTGGTCGAGCCGGTAGATGCCGGCACTGGCGGGTTGCGTCGCGATCAGGCGCAGCGCCACGTTGCCGGCCGCGCTGTCGCCGGTCGCCGCGAAGGGCGGCAGTTCGGCACCGGTCTCGGCCCAGCTCTGCGCGAACGCCGCCTGCATCTCCGCCACCACCGGGCCACGCAGCGCCACGCCGGTGTCGCGCCACGGCGGTACGCCGCGTCGCGTGTCGCCCAGCCATTTCGCGCTGATGCACACGCCGGAGAGGAAGCCTTGCATGCCGTCCACCACCAGCAGCTTGCGGTGGTCGCGGCTGATCCAGCCGAACGGCCGGCCCAGATGCGGCGGATTGAAGACGCGCACCTGCCCGCCGGCCGCGCGCAGAGGTTGCCAGAACGCACGGCCCGAGGCGCCAAGGCAGCCCATCCAGTCGGCCACCACGGCCACGAACACGCCGGAGCGCGCGCGCTCGGCCAGCGCATCGCGGAACGCGCGGCCGACCTGGTCGTCGCGGATGATGTAGTTCTCCAGCAGCACGCAGCGTTGCGCGCCGCGAATCGCGGCCAGCCACGTGGCGAAATGCGCCTCGCCGTCGATCAGCAACTCCACTGCGTTGCCACCCAGCAGCGGTGCGCCAGCGCTGCGGCTCAGCGCCTGTTCGGCCAGCAGACGGGTGGCGGGAGACGACCATGGCGAAGTCGCGGGCATGGCGGGAGTGTGCCATGCCGCGCGACCCGGTTTCGCCGTGCGGTCATGGGCGTTCCGCTATGCTTGGCGCCTGCGCCGCGACGTCGAGCGGCGGAATCTTCCCCGGTTGCCTGCATGAACGAATCCTCTACCCCGAAACCGCGTGCGGCCGAGCCGATGGCGCGTCGTCCCAGCGTTGGCGTGCAGATCGGCAAGGTGCTGGTGGGCGGCGGCGCACCCATCGTGGTGCAGTCGATGACGAACACCGACACCGAGGATCCGGCCAGCACCGCGAAGCAGATCGCCGAGCTGGCGCGCGCCGGTTCCGAACTGGTGCGCATCACGGTGAACACGCCGGCCGCTGCCGCCGCGGTGCCGCGCATCGCCGAGCGGTTGGCGATGATGGGTGTGGAGGTGCCGATCATCGGCGACTTCCACTACAACGGCCACCAGCTGCTGGAAGCCGAACCCGCCTGCGCCGAGGTGCTGGCGAAGTACCGCATCAACCCCGGCAACGTGGGCTTCGGCAAGAAGAAGGACGCGCAGTTCGGCGCGATCATCGAGAAGGCGATCCAGTACGGCAAGCCGGTGCGCATCGGCGCGAACTGGGGTTCGCTGGACCAGGCGATGGTCGCCACCCTGATGGACGAGAACCACACCCGCGCCGAGCCGTGGGACGCCAGCCATGTGGCGCGCGAGGCGCTGATCCGCTCGGCGCTGGATTCGGCGGTGCTGGCGGAGAAGATCGGCCTGCCGCGCGAGCGCATCATCCTGTCGTGCAAGGTCTCGGGCGTGCAGGAGCTGATCGCGGTGTACCGCGACCTCGCCGCGCGCTGCGACTACGCGCTGCATCTCGGCCTCACCGAGGCCGGCATGGGTTCCAAGGGCATCACCGCTTCGAGCGCAGCTCTCGCCGTGTTGTTGCAGGAAGGCATCGGCGACACCATCCGCATCTCGCTCACGCCGGAGCCGGGCGCCTCGCGCACCGGCGAGGTGATCGTGGCGCAGGAGCTGCTGCAGACCATGGGGCTGCGCTCGTTCGCGCCGCTGGTCACCGCCTGCCCGGGCTGCGGCCGCACCACCAGCGAGTTCTTCCAGGAACTGGCGAAGACCGTGCAGGAGCACGTGCGCGAGCAGATGCCGCTGTGGCGGGTGAAGTACGACGGCGTGGAGAACCTCACGCTGGCGGTGATGGGTTGCATCGTCAACGGGCCGGGCGAGTCCAAGCACGCGAACATCGGCATTTCCCTGCCGGGCAACGGTGAGGCGCCGGCGGCGCCGGTGTTCATCGACGGCGAGAAGGCGATGACCTTGCGCGGCGACAACATCGCCAGCGAGTTCGTGGGCATCCTCGACGACTACGTGGCGCGCAAGTACGCCAGCCGCGCCGGTTGAGCACGGCGCGTACCGCTTCTAGATTCCGACAACGACACGCTGGAACCGAGCATGAGCGATCTGCCCCACTGCCCGATGTGCAACTCCGCCTACACCTACGAGGACGGCGGCCTGCTGGTCTGCCCCGAATGCGCGCACGAATGGTCGAGGGAAGCGGCCGCCGCCGCCGAAGGCGACGAGCTGGTGGTGAAGGACGCCAACGGCAACCGGCTGGCCGACGGCGACAACGTCACGGTGATCAAGGATCTCAAGGTCAAGGGCTCGTCCCTCGTGGTCAAGGTCGGCACCAAGGTCAAGAACATCCGCCTGGTCGAAGGCGACCATGACATCGACTGCAAGGTCGACGGCATCGGCCCGATGAAGCTGAAGTCGGAGTTCGTGCGCAAGGCCTGAACCGGCGCGCCTGTACCTGGGCATATGGTGAGCGAATCCGGCAAGCTGGGGGGGCGGCGGTTGAGACGTTCATCGCAGGATCGGTGGGCGCGCCTCGACGGTCGCGCCGGGGCGTGGCCGAATACACACTTCCAACAGGGGGAATCGCAGCCATGCGGATGAGTCCGCCACTGCGCATCGCGGGTGTTTACGTGTTGTTCGCGGCGATCTGGATCTGGTGCTCCGACCGCGCGCTGGATGCGCTGGTGCCGGACGTGGGCCTGCGCATGGAGTTGCAGACGCTGAAGGGCTGGGTCTTCGTGCTGGTCACCGGCGCGATGCTGTACTGGATGATCCGGAAGGACGTGCGACGACTGCAGCTAGGCAACCGTCGGCTGCGCCAGGGGCGCGAACAGGCCTTGCGCGTGCTGGTGACGGCGATGGACGTGCGCCACCAGGAGACCGGTCATCACTCCGAGCGCGTGGCGCGCATGGCTACCGAGCTGGCGCGGCTGGACGGCGTGCGCGGCCGTGCGCTGGACGAGTTGCGGCTGGGCGCGTTGCTGCACGACATCGGCAAGCTGGCGCTGCCCGATACCATCCTCACCAAGCCCGGCCCGCTGGACGAGGGCGAGATCGCGTTGATGCGCCAGCACCCGCGGATCGGCCACGAGCTGCTGCAGCAGGTGGATTTCCTGCGCGGCTCCAGCGCGGTGCCGTACGGCCATCACGAGCGCTGGGACGGCGGCGGTTACCCGCAAGGCCTGCGCGGCGAGGCGATTCCGCTGGCCGCGCGCATCTTCAGCGTGATCGACGTGTGGGATGCGCTGATCACCGAGCGCGCGTACAAGCCGGCCTGGCCGGAGGCGCGGGTGCTCGACTACCTGCGCGAGGTCGCCGGCAGCCAGCTCGACCCGCGTCTGGTCGAGCTGTTCCTCGCCCATTACGCGACGTTGAAGCAGGCGGCGCTGGCTCAGCAGGTCGCCTGAGTCGCGCCCGGCTGGGACAGCAGCGCTGCGGCATCGGCCCAGCTACCCACACGGCCGGGCAGGGCGGCAAGGCGCGTGGCCTCATGCAGATAGCGTTCGCGCGGGATCTCCTCGGCGCCCAGGCCCAGGGTGTGCGCATTCGCCACCTGCGCGTCGATCAGCGGCCAGCCCCACTGCTGCAGCAGGCCGGCCAGCGCCACCAGCGCAAGCTTGGAGCCGCCGCTCTCGGCGCTGAACATCGACTCGCCGCAGAACAGCTGGCCGACGGCCAGGCCGTAGACACCGCCGACCAGCCGCGTGCCGTCCCACACCTCGACACTGTGCGCGTGGCCGAGCCGGTGCAGCGCGACGTAGGCATCGATCATCTCGGGCAGAATCCAGGTGCCCGCATGGCCGTCGCGAGGCGCGGCGCAGGCATGGATCACCGCCTCGAATGCGCGATCCACGCTCACCTGCCATGGCTTGCCGCGCAGCTGCCGACGCAGGCTGCGGTTGATGTGCAGCGCCCCGGTGCGGAACACGCAGCGCGGGTCGGGCGACCACCACAGGATCGGTTCCTCCTCGCCGTACCACGGGAAGATGCCTTGGCCATAGGCGGCCAGCAGCCGCGCGGGCGTGAGGTCGCCGCCGAAGGCGAGCAGGCCGTTCGGTTCGCGCAAGGCCGTGCGCGGATCGGGAAAGCGTTCGGGGGCGGCGGGGTCGAGTTCGGGCAGACGGATCATCGCGCACCGCCTTGCGCATACGGGCTGTGCGCAGCCAGCTCCTGCGCGTAATCGTCCATCGACTCGGCTTCGTGCCGCAGCGCCTCGCGCACGGCGGTTCGGAAGCCTTCGTGCAGCAGCAGGTGCCGCGACTGCGTGCGCACGGGCAGGAAGCCGCGCGCCAGCTTGTGCTCGCCCTGCGCGCCGGGTTCGAAGCGCTGCAGGCCGCGTGCGATCGCGTGCTCGATGCCGCGGTAGTAGCACAGCTCGAAATGCAGGCCGGGTGTTTCGATGCGGCTGCCCCAGTAGCGGCCGTACAGCGCGCCATCGCCTTCGAGGAACAGCGCCATCGCGGCGATGCCGTCCGCATCGTGCGCCAGTGCCAGCTGCGCCAGGCCGCCCAGCGTGCCGAGCCGGTGGAAGAACGCAGGCGTCAACGCGGCGTGGTTGCCCTTGGCGTCGAAGGTGGCGAGGTAGAGCGCATGCACCGCGTCCCATTCGGCCGCGTCCAGCATGTCGCCGCCGCGCCATTCCACGCGCAGTCCGCCGGCGGCGACGCGGGCGCGTTCGTGGCGGATGTTCGCGCGCTTCTTGTGGTTGAGCGCGGCGAGGAAATCGTCGAAGTCGCGCCAGTTCCGGTTGTGCCAATGGAACTGCACGTCGCTGCGGGCCAGCCAGTCCGCGCCGAACGCGGCGGCTTCGTCGTTGCGCAGGAAATTCGCGTGCACCGAGGACAGCTGCAGGCGCTCCGCCTCGCGGCGCATCGCCGCGATCAGCGCGCGCTGCAGCGTGGCGTCGCCGCGGGTGAGCAGGCGCGGTCCGGGGACCGGCGAGTAGGGCACGCCGCACAGCAACTTGGGGTAGTAGTCGCCGCCGGCGCGCTCCCAGGCCGCGGCCCAGCTCCAGTCGAACACGAACTCGCCATGCGAGTTGCCCTTGAGGTACAGCGGCGCGGCGGCGCGCAGCCGGCCGTGTTCGTACAGCCCGAGATGGTGCGCCTGCCAGCCCCATTCGGGGCGGATGCAGCCCGAGTCTTCCAGCGCGTGCAGGAAGGCGTGCGCGACGAAAGGGTTGCCGTCGGGGCTCAACGCGTCCCAGTCGGCGGCCGGGATGTCGGCGATGTTCTCGTGGAAGCGTGCTTCGATCACGGCACGATGATGCCAGCTATCCATGGCGCCGCTCCGGCGTACCGGAGCGGCAGGGCGTCCTGCATCAACCCACCGGCTTCTGCTGTTCCAGCCAGCGCTCGGCGTCCAGCGCGGCCATGCAGCCGAAGCCGGCCGAGGTGATCGCCTGGCGATAGACGTGGTCGGCCACGTCGCCGGCGGCGAACACGCCGGGCACCGAGGTCGCCGTGGCCATGCCGCTCTGGCCGCTGTGGATCCGGATGTAGCCGTCGTGCATCTCCAGTTGGCCTTCGAAGATGCCGGTGTTCGGCGTGTGGCCGATCGCCACGAAGAAGCCCGTGGCGGCGATGTCGCGGGTGGCGTCGGAGTTGACGTCCTTCACGCGCACGCCGGTGACGCCGGAGTCGTCGCCCAGCACCTCGTCCACGGCGTGGTTCCAGACCAGCTCGATCTTGCCGGCGGCGGCCTTCTCGAACAGCTTGTCCTGCATGATCTTCTCGGCGCGCAGCTTGTCGCGGCGATGGACCAGGTAGACCTTGCTGGCGATGTTGGACAGGTACAGCGCTTCCTCGACCGCGGTGTTGCCGCCGCCGATCACCACCACCACCTGCTCGCGGAAGAAGAAGCCGTCGCAGGTGGCGCAGGCGGACACGCCCTTGCCCTTGAACTTCTCCTCGCTGGCGATGCCGAGGTACTTCGCGGTGGCGCCGGTGGCGATGATCAGGGCGTCCGTGGTGTACTCGCCGGAGTCGCCCTTGAGCCGGAACGGGCGCTGCTTCAGGTCCACCGTGTGGATGTGGTCGAAGATCATCTCGGTGTGGAAGCGCTCGGCGTGCTCGGCCATGCGCTGCATCAGCGCCGGACCCTGCAGGCCTTCCACGTCGCCCGGCCAGTTGTCCACGTCGGTGGTGGTCATCAGCTGGCCGCCCTGCTGCAGTCCGGTGATCATGGTCGGCTTGAGGTTGGCGCGGGCGGCGTACACCGCAGCGGTGTAGCCGGCCGGGCCGGAGCCGAGGATGAGCAGGCGGGTGTGCTTGGGGGTGGCGGTCATTGCGCGGGTTCCTCAGGGTGGTCGGCGGTCTGCGTGGCTGTTCGCCGCGACCGCCGCGAAGGTTGCATCGGTCGGGATGCCGATCCGCAAGGATGGGGAAGGCGGGCGGCCGATTCAAGGGATGCGTTTGTCGCATGGTTCGCCGCGGCGGGCGCGCAAGTGCTTGATCGGCCGAAGCGGGCGGGGCATGCACCGGGCCTGCTGACGCGAAAATCGCCAGCAGGGCGGTTTTTCGGGATTCCCTGTGTAGACTTGCCGGGAATTCGCACTCAAGGAAGCCCGTCCCGGTGGCGCGCAGCGCAAACGTCAAACAGAAAAAGGAACGCACCCCGCTCAGCGACGAGCTGAAGCGTCGCCTGCGCGAAGCGGGTGCCCTGGTGCTGCTGCCGCTGGCGCTGTACCTGCTGGTCTGCCTGTTCAGCTATGACGCCCAGGATCCGAGCTGGTCGCATGTCGGCGCGGTGGCGCACGTGCACAACCTGGGCGGCACGGTGGGCGCCTACGTGGCCGACCTGCTGCGCTACCTGTTCGGCGGCGTGGCGTATTTCTTCCCGCTCTTGTTGTTGCTGCTCGGCGTGCAGGTGCTGCGCCAGCGCGGCGTGCAGCCGGTGCATCCCTGGGAATCCTCACTGCGTCTGATCGGCGCGGTGTTCTTCTTCATCACCGCGCCGGGCCTGTGCTGGCTCAACTTCCGGCAGAGCACGATGGAGCCGCAAGGCGCCGGCGGCGTGATCGGCAGCGCGGTGGCGCATGGCCTGCTTGCCGCGTTCGGCGAGAAGGGCGCGCCGCTGCTGCTGCTGGCGCTGTTCCTGGTGGCGGTGACGCTGGCCACCGGGCTGTCCTGGTTCAAGCTGATGGACTGGACCGGGCAGGCCACGCTGCGCGTGGTCGAGTGGCTGCGCGGCAAGCTGCGCGCGGCGCCCGATGCGCTCAAGGCGCAGCAGGCGCGCGCCGAGCGCGAGACGGCGAAGAAGGTCGAGGCGGTGAAGCAGGCCAAGCGCGAGCCGGTGCGCATCGAGACGCCGCCGACGCCGGTGGCGAAGAGCGAGCGCGCGAAGCTGGAAACGCAGATCCCGCTGTTCACCGGCGCCTCCGCGCCCGGCGAGCTGCCGCCGCTGTCGCTGCTGGACGAGGCGCCGGAGCAGGGTCCGGGCTACTCGGAAGAGACGCTGGAGGTGCTGTCGCGCCAGGTCGAGCTGAAGCTCAAGGATTTCCGCATCGAGGCCAAGGTGGTGGGCGTGTATCCCGGCCCGGTGATCACCCGCTTCGAACTGGAGCCGGCCGCGGGCGTGCGCGGCTCGCAGGTGTCCAGCCTGGACAAGGACATCGCGCGCGGGCTGTCCGTGGTCAGCGTGCGCGTGGTGGACGTGATCCCCGGCAAGAACGTGATCGGCCTGGAGATCCCGAACACCCGCAAGCAGATCGTCTACCTGTCGGAGATCCTGCGTTCGGACAAGTACGACCAGCTGAAGTCGCCGCTGGCGCTGGCGCTGGGCAAGGACATCGGCGGCAAGCCGGTGGTGGTGGACCTGGCCAAGATGCCGCACCTGCTGGTGGCCGGCACCACCGGCTCGGGCAAGTCCGTCGCGGTGAACGCGATGGTGCTGAGCCTGTTGTACAAGGCCAGCCCCAAAGACGTGCGGATGATCATGATCGACCCGAAGATGCTGGAGCTCAGCGTCTACGAGGGCATCCCGCATCTGCTGGCGCCGGTCGTGACGGACATGAAGGAGGCGGCGAACGCGCTGCGCTGGTGCGTGGCCGAGATGGAGCGCCGCTACAAGCTGATGGCCGCGGTGGGCGTGCGCAACCTGGGTGGCTTCAACAAGAAGGTGAAGGACGCCGAGAACGCCGGTCAGCCGCTGCTGGATCCCTTGTTCCGCCCCAATCCCGAGATGCCGAACCTCGCCGCGGAGCCGCTGGAGCCGCTGCCCTACATCGTGATCATCATCGACGAGTTCGCCGACATGATGATGATCGTGGGCAAGAAGGTGGAGGAGTTGATCGCCCGCCTCGCCCAGAAGGCGCGCGCCGCCGGCGTGCACCTGGTGCTGGCCACGCAGCGCCCGTCGGTGGACGTGATCACCGGCCTCATCAAGGCGAACATCCCCACCCGCATCGCATTCCAGGTGTCGAGCAAGATCGACTCGCGCACCATTCTTGATCAGAGTGGCGCGGAAGCGCTGCTCGGTCACGGCGACATGCTCTACCTGCCGCCCGGCACCGCCACGCCCGAACGCGTGCACGGCGCCTTCGTGGACGACCACGAGGTGCACGGCGTGGTGAACTGGCTGAAGGCGCAAGGCGGCCCGCAGTACATCGAGGGCGTGCTGGAGGAAGTGCAGGCCACCAGCGACGGCAAGTTCATCAATGACGCCGGCCTGCCGCAGGAAGGGGAGGAAGGCGGCGACGCCGACACCCAGCTCTACGACAAGGCCGTGGCCATCGTCACCCAGACCCGCCGCGCCTCGATATCGGGTGTGCAAAGGCATCTGCGCATCGGCTACAACCGTGCCGCGCGACTGATCGAACAGATGGAGCAGGACGGCGTGGTCAGCGCCCCCCAGCACAACGGCAACCGCGAGGTGCTGGCACCACCCCCGCCGCGGGATTGATGCCGTGTGCCGCTCATGTCGATGGTCGCTCGATCGGAATCGAGCGGCCTGGATTCGCGCATACCTTGGCCGGTGAGTCCCTCTCCCTCCGGGAGAGGGTGGCGACCTGCAGGCGCGGGAGCGCCTGCGGAACGGCGAAGCCGGCCCCGCAAGGGGTGAGCGCCATGGATGGTGCGAATCCAGCCGAGTGAGGGTTCGGGCGGAGCGAAGTGGTATGTCAAGTCCGAACCCTCTCCCCCGGCCCCTCTTCCTCGCTCCTCAAGACAGGGCCATCCATGGCCCTTCCCCGCGTCCGGAGGGAGAGGGGGAAGGGCATCGCGGCTTCCTTCGTATCAGCCGTTGACGTGGACGCGCGGCACGCGCTTGAGCGCGCACAGCAGCCGGTATGCACTGGTGTTGCACAGCGGCGCCAGCGCCGGCACCCGCGGCGTGTCGCCCCACAGTTGCACCAGGCTGCCCACGCCGGCCTGCGGATGGTCGGTGAGCTCGACGGTGAGCATGTCCATCGACACGCGCCCGATGGTATGGCCGGGCTGGCCGTCGATCAGCACCGGCGTGCCGTTGGGGGCGTATTGCGGGTAGCCGTCGGCATAGCCCATCGCCACCACGCCGACGCGGGTGGGGCGCTGGGCGACGAAGCGCGCGCCGTAGCCCACCGGTTCGCCCGCGGCGATCTCGCGCACCAGGAACACGCGTGATTGCAGCGTCATCACCGGCTGCAGTTCGTCGGCGTGCTCGTGGGGCTGTCCATGCAAGGGGTCGGCGCCGTACAGCATCAGCCCCGGGCGCGCCCAGTCGTTGCGCAGCTGCGGCCAGCCCAGCGCGGCCGCCGAGTTGCACAGGCTGGTTTCGCCGGCGAGGCCGTTGGTGGCGCGGCGGAAGTTCTCCAGCTGTTCCAGCGTGCGCGGACTGTCCAGCTCGTCGGCGCGCGCGAGGTGGCTCATCAGCACCAGCGGCGCGACATGCGGCAAGGCGGAAAGGCGCGCGTGCGCGGCGCGGAAATCCTCCGGCGACAGGCCCAGCCGATGCATGCCGCTGTCCAGCATCAGCCAGATGTGCAGCGTGGCGCGGGTCTCGAATGCGAGCACGGCTTCGAGCTGTTCGGGCGAGGCCACCGCGATCCACAGGTCGTGTTCGACGACCAGCGGCAGCTCGTCCTTGTCGAAGCAGCCCTCCATCAGCAGGATAGGCGCGGCGATGCCGGCCGCGCGCAGTTCCAGCGCCTCCTCGATGCAGGCCACGCCGAAGCCGTCGGCCTCGGTTTCCAGCGCGCGGGCGCAGGCCACCGCGCCGTGACCGTAGGCGTCGGCCTTGACGATCGCCAGCGCCTTGCCGCCGCCCAGCTTTTTCGCCAGCCGGTAGTTGTGGCGCAGCGCGGCCAGGTCGATCAGGGCTTGCGCGGGCCGCATCAGTGCCCCCCCGCCGGGCCGAGGTAGCGGAAGATATCCAGGCCTTCGGGGTCGATCGCCGGCGTCCTGCCGGCTATCAGGTCGGTGAGGTAGCGGCCCGAGCCGGCGGCCATGGTCCAGCCCAGCGTGCCGTGGCCGGTGTTGAGGTAGAGGTTGCGGTACGGCGTGGCGCCCACCACCGGCGTGCCGTCCGGCGTGGCCGGGCGCAGGCCGGTCCAGAACGTGGCGCGGGCGAGGTCGCCGCCGCGCGGGTAGAGGTCGTTGACCACCTTCTCCAGGGTGGCGCGCCGGCGCGGGTTCAGCGAGCGGTCGTAGCCGACCACCTCGGCCATGCCGCCCACGCGGATGCGGTCGTTGAAACGGGTGACCGCGATCTTGTAGCTCTCGTCCAGGATGGTCGAGGTCGGCGCGCCGTCCGGATCGGTGATCGGCACGGTCAGCGAATAGCCCTTGAGCGGATACACCGGCAGGCGCAGGCCCAGCGGCTTGAGCAGCTGCGGCGACCAGCTGCCCAGCGCGACCACGTAGGCGTCGGCGCTTTCCAGCCGGTCGCCGATGCGCACGCCGGCGATGCGGTCGCCGTCGCGCTGCAGGCCGCCCACTTCCTGGCCGTAGCGGAACTCGACGCCGGCTTCGGCGGCCAGCGCCGCCAGCTTGCGCGTGAACAACTGGCAGTCGCCGGTCTGGTCCATCGGCAGGCGCAGCGCGCCGACCAGCTTGTCGACGGTAGCCGCCAGCGCGGGTTCGGCCTTGACGATCCCGGCGCGGTCCAGCACCTCGTAAGGCACGCCGTACTCGCGCAGCACCTCGATGTCTTGGGCCGCCGCATCGAGCTGCTGCCGGGTGCGGAACAACTGCGTGGTGCCGAGCTGGCGCCCCTCATAGTCGATGCCGGTGGCCTGGCTCAGCTCGTTGATGCAGTCGCGGCTGTAGTCGGACAGGCGCACCATGCGCGCCTTGTTGACGGCGTAGCGGGCGGCGCTGCAGTTGCGCAGCATCTGCCACAGCCAGCGGTACTGGTCCGGGTTCGCGGTGGGGCGGATCGACAACGGCGCGTGTGCCTCGAACAGCCACTTGATCGCCTTCAGCGGCACGCCGGGGGCGGCCCACGGCGAGGTGTAGCCGAACGACAGCTGGCCGGCATTGGCGAAGCTGGTTTCCAGCGCCGGGCCGGCCTCGCGGTCCAGCACTGTCACCTCGTGTCCGGCCTGGCGCAGGTACCACGCGTTGGTCACCCCGATCACGCCGCTGCCGAGCATCAGTATCCGCATCGTTTCCTCCTGGCCACATTCCCTGCGCCAAGCGCTGCGCAGCGGATGAATCGCGCAGTATATTCGCCACCAGGTGGTGGTTTCTCCCGTGTTGAACGAAAATGGCGGGAGATTTTCCCGTTGCGACCCGCCGGAGCCAGAACCCCATGCCATCACGCACCCGCGAGTTGGACAAGATCGACCGGAAAATCCTGAAGATCCTGCAACAGGAAGGGCGGATTTCCTTCACCGAACTGGGCGAGCGCGTCGGCCTGTCCACCACGCCGTGCACCGAGCGCGTGCGCCGGCTCGAACGCGAGCAGGTGATCACCGGCTACTACGCCCGGCTGGACCCGCAGTACGTCAAGGCGGGGTTGCTGGTGTTCGTGGAGATCAGCCTGGCCTACAAGTCCGGCGACATCTTCGAGGAGTTCCGCCGCGCCGCGCTGCGCCTGCCCAACGTGCTGGAATGTCACCTGGTTTCCGGCGACTTCGACTACCTGATCAAGGCGCGCATCAGCGAGATGGCCTCTTACCGCAAGCTGCTCGGCAGCACCTTGCTGACCCTGCCGCACGTGCGCGAATCCAAGAGCTACATCGTGATGGAAGAGGTCAAGGAGACGCTGTGTCTGCCGGTGAACGAATGAGAGTGCAGGTTAAGTGAGCAGCGGCCACAATAATGTCCATCGTCACGTCGCGGGGAATCCGATGAAACGTTTCAAGCTCGTCCTGGCCGCGTTCGCGCTGCTGTCGCTGGGCAGCACCGCCCAGGCCGCCACCGGCGCCGCGCGCGCGCGGCTGGACACCTTCGCCACCGGCCTGCATTCGCTCACCGGCGACTTCAGCCAGACCCTGGTGGACCCGAACGGCAATGCCGGCAAGACCAGCACCGGCACGCTGGCGCTGCAGGCGCCGCGGCAGTTCCGCTGGGAGACCACCGCGCCGTACAAGCAGACCATCGTGGCCGATGGCAGCCGGGTGTGGATGTACGACCCCGAGCTGGAGCAGGTGACCGTGCGCATCCAGTCCAGCGAGGAGGCGCACAGCCCGCTCACCGTGCTCACCGACCTCAAGCAGATGGATCGCGAGTTCAAGGTCAGCGAGCAGGGCGAGCGCGATGGCCTCGCCTGGCTGCGGCTTACCTCCACCGCGAAGGACCCGCAGTTCGCTTATGCGGACCTCGGCTTCGACGCGAACGGCCTCGCGCGGATGACGTTCAAGGACCAGCTCGGCTCCACCACCGACATCCGCTTCTCGCACTGGCAGCGCAACGTGGCGATCCCGCCTGCGGTGTTCACCTTCGTGCCGCCCAAGGGTGCCGACGTGATCGGCGATGCACCGGTGCTGCAGGTGCAGCCGCTGAAGAACTGACGCCATGCCGGTGCTGCGCCAATTGCCGCGCTGGGCCTGGTTCGGCACGGCCGTGCTGGCCTTCATCGCCGGCCAGGTCAATGCGGTGGGTTATCTCGGCTTCCGGCACGAGTCGATCAGCAACATGACCGGCAACACCAGCCTGCTCGGCGTCGCACTGGGCCAGGGTGAAACCGGCGAGGCGCTGCACTGGGCGCTGGCAATCGCGGCCTTCGTGCTCGGCACCATGTTGAGCGGCATGATCGTGCAGCAGAGCACGCTGCAGCTGGGGCGGCGCTACGGCGTGGCGCTGGTGCTGGAGTCGGCCCTGCTGTTCGCCGCCGTGCCCCTGCTCGACGCCTCCAGTTCCGCCGGCCTGTACCTGGCGTCGGTCGGCATGGGCCTGCAGAACGGCATGGTCAGCGCCTACAGCGGCGCGGTGATCCGCACCACCCACGTCACCGGCATCTTCACCGACCTGGGCATCTATCTCGGCCACCTGCTGCGCGGCCTGCCGGTGGACCGGCTGCGGCTGCGCGTCTGCGTGCTGGTGGCGGCCAGCTTCATGCTCGGCAGCGTCGTCGGCGCCGGCTTGTTCCGGCAGCTGCAGCAGCACAGCCTGCTGATCCCCGCCACGCTCACCGGAGTCTGCGGCCTGGGTTACGGTCTGTATCGCCAATACACGCTGAGCAGGGCGGGCCCGCCGGACCGGTGAGCGCGCCGCGTGCTCAGCCCGCCAGCGTGCAGCAGTCGCGGCCGCGGTGCTTGGATTCGTACAGCGCCGCATCGGCGCGCGACAGCCACGAGGTCATGCCCTCGCCGGGCCGCAGCTCGGCGACGCCGATGCTCACCGTGATGGTGATCGCGCGACCTTCGTGCCAGGTGCGCGTACCGCGCAGCGCGACGCGGATCTGCTCGGCGATCGCCATGGCCATGGCGCCGGAGTTGTTCGGCAGGCACAGCACCAGTTCTTCGCCGCCGTAGCGCCCGACCAGGTCGCCGGCGCGCAACTGCTGGCAGATCACGCCGGCGGTGGCGCGCAGCACCGCATCGCCGGCGAGGTGGCCGAACTCGTCGTTGACGCGCTTGAAGCGGTCCAGGTCGAGCAGGGCGATGCAGGCCGGGGCCGTGTCGGCGTAGCGCCGCACGCCCTCGGCCAGTTCGAGGAAGCGGCGGCGGTTGCAGACGCCGGTCAGTTCGTCGGTGCCGGCCAGCAGGTCGAGGCGCCGGTTGGCGGCGATCAGCTCGCGGGTGTGCACGTCGATCTGCTTCTGCAGCTGCAAGGCGCGGCGACGCAGGTAGATCGTGCGCATTTGCACCAGCAGTACCATCAGCGCCAGCAGCAGCACGACGGCCAGCAGGCGCGCCCACAGCGTCTCGTACCAAAGCGGCGCCACGCTGATCGCCAGCGTGCTTTCGGCCGCGCGCGCGTGCAGGCCGCGCGGCACCGCGCGCAGGTGCAGCACGTAGCGGCCGTGCGGCAGGTTGGTGTAGATCGCGCTGGGCGTGCCGCCCTTGGGCACCTCGATCCAGCTGTCGTCGAAGCCGGCCATGCGGTAGCTGTAGGCGGTCTCCTGCGATCCCTGGTAGTCGAGCAGGGCGAAGTCCAGGCGCAGGCTGCGTTCGTGCGCGGACAGCGCCAGCGTGCCACGGTCGCCGGGCAGCCGGCCGAACGGCAGCGGGTGCCCGTTCACCAGCGCGTTGGTAATGCGCAGCGGCACCTGCGGGTCGTCGGGACCGCGCCACAGCGGGCGGATCACGGTGAGGCCGCCGAGGCCGCCGAACAGCAGGGTGCCGTCGGGCATGCGCGCGGCGGCGGCGTAGATGTAGCTGGAGATGTGCTGGCCGTCGCGCACGCCGAGGTTGCGGATGCGCAGGCTCTGCCCGCCGACCACCGAGATGCCGTTGGCGCTGCTCACCCACAGGTTGCCGTCGTTGTCGGGCAGCAGGGCGGTGATCTTGTCGCTGGCCAGCCCGGCGGCGGTGCCGAGGTGCTGGAAGCGGTAAGGCGGGTCGTTGCCGTGCGGCAGCATGGCGAGGCCGCCCAGCGTGCCCGCCCACACGCGGCCGCGGGTGTCGACGGCGATCGAGTCCACCAGGTTCTGCGGCAGGCTGGCGGCATCGCCTTCGTGCTGCACCAGGTTCACGAAGCCGGTGGTCTGCATCGGATCGCGCGCCACGCTGATGCCGTTGTTGGTGGCGTACCAGACCGCCGTGCCCACGCGCACGATCTGCCGCACGGTGTCGCTGACCAGGCTGCCGGGCTGGCCGGCGACGTGGCGGTAGTGGACCAGCTGGCCGTTGCGCGAGTCGTAGCGGAACACCCCGTTGTAGGTGCCGATCAGCATGTACGGCCCCATGCGCAGCAGGCTCAGCACCGGGCTGTCGCCCAGCGCGGGCAGGATCGCGTCGCGCACGGCCAGCGTGTCGGGATCGATCTGCGCCAGGCCCTGGGTGCCGACCCAGACCGAGCCGTCCGGCGCCTCGGCCAGGCTCTGCACGTCGCGGCGCAGCTGCTTGCCGGTCAGCTTCAGGTGGCGCACGGTGCCGGTGAGCGGGTCGATGATGTCGATCTCGCCCGCCGCCATGCCCAGCCAGACGCGGCCGCGCGCATCGACCAGGATGCTGCGCACGTTCGGGTTGGCCAGCGAGTGTGCGAGGTCGGACGAGGGCAGCATGGAGAACGCGATGTTCGCCCCGGCGTTGCTGCGCGCCGCGCCGAGGTCGGTGGCGGCCCAGGCGTTGCCGGCGCGTCCCAGCAGCAGCGCGCGCACGGAATTGCCGGGCAGCGAGGAGGGCAGCGAGGTGTCGTGATCGAGCACGCGCGTGTCGGCATCACCGGCGGTGTAGGTGACGATGCCGTCGCCGTCGGTGGCGATCCACATCCGGCCCGGCCGCACCTCCAGGAAGTCGCGCACGGTGGCCTGCCGTGCCGTGCCGTCGTAACCGCTGAAACCGGGGACCATGCGCCAGCGGCCGTCGGTGTCGCGGTAGATCGCGCCCATCTGCACGCTGCCCACCCACAGCCGCCCCTCGGCGTCTTCGCGCACCGCCCAGATCTCGTCGTGCAGTACCTGGTCGACCACGCCCACGGGATGCTCCGGCCGCACGAAATCCTTGCGGCCCGCGTAGCGCACGAACAGACCCTTGTCGTTGCCCAGCCACAGATTGCCGGCGCGGTCCTGGTACACGGCGAAGTTGCGTGGTGCGGCCGGCCCGGTGTCGACCGGCGCGATGCGGTCGCTGCCAAGGTCCAGGTGATCCAGCCCGCTGTCGGTGGCGATCCACGCGCCGCTGTCGCCGTCCGCCGCCAGCGCGTAGATCTTGCGGTTGCCGGTGCCGCCGGGGCCGATCGGGTAGCTGCGGAAGCGGGCGGTCTGCGGGTCGAAGCGCGCCAGTCCGCCCGCATTGGTGCCTACCAGCAGGCCGCCGTCCGGCAGTGCGAGCAGGCTGCGCACGTAAGTGTCGGGCAGGCCGGCGGCCGCGGCATCGGCCAGCTCGAACACCTGCACGCGGTAGCCGTCGTAGCGCACCAGGCCGCCCATGGTGCCGATCCACAGCAAGCCGTCGCGATCCTGCGCCAGCGCGGTGGTGATGGAATGGGGCAGGCCCTCGGCCATGCCTACGTTGTCGAACCACTGCCGCTCCAGCGGGCGCCAGCGATCGGTGCCGTCGGCAGCGTGCAGCCACGCGCACGGCAGCAGCATCAGCAGCAGGGCCAGCAAGGCCGCGCGCGTGCCGGCAGCCCGCCTCAAGCGCAGCGCTCCGCCACGCCGCCACGCGTTCGGCGATGGCGGTGCAGGCCAAGCTGGCGGTGGATCCCCCCGGACATGCGCGGCTGGCTCCTTGCGTGGTGCGCTGTTCCCGGCAACATGATAACTGGCGTGGCGCTTTCCCGGGGCGGGGCTGGGCCGCACGCCGTATCATGGCGGCCATGCCCCGCAACCCCTTCCAGCCGGCGAGCTCCCTGTTCGCCGAACCCGAGGCGCTGAAGCCGCTGGCCGAGCGCATGCGCCCGCGCAACCTCGACGAGATCGTGGGCCAGCGCCGCCTGGTGGCGCCGGACCGCGCCCTGCGCCGCGCCATGGAAGCCGGCCGGCTGCATTCCATGGTGCTGTGGGGGCCGCCCGGCTGCGGCAAGACCACGCTGGCGCTGCTGGTGGCGCAGTACGCCGACGCCGACTTCAAGGCGATTTCGGCCGTGCTCTCCGGCCTGCCCGAAGTGCGCAAGGCGCTGGCCGAGGCCGAGGCGAACTTCGCCCAGGGTCGGCGCACCGTGCTGTTCGTGGACGAGGTGCACCGCTTCAACAAGACCCAGCAGGACGCCTTCCTGCCGCACATCGAGCGCGGCGTGATCCTGTTCGTGGGCGCCACCACCGAGAACCCCTCGTTCGAGCTGAACTCCGCGCTGCTCTCGCGCTGCCGCGTGCACGTGCTGGAGGCGGTGTCGGCGGACGACATCGTGGCCGCGCTCAAGCGCGCGCTGGCCGACACGGAACGCGGCCTCGGCGCGCAGCGACTGGACGTGGACGACGCCTCGCTGCAGCTGATCGCCCAGGCCGCCGACGGCGACGTGCGTCGCGCGCTCACCCTGCTGGAAATCGCCGCCGAACTAGCCGAAGGCAACCGCATCGACCAGGCCACGCTGGAACAGGTGCTGGCCGACCGCACCCGCCGCTTCGACAAGCAGGGCGAACAGTTCTACGACCAGATCTCGGCGCTGCACAAGTCCGTGCGTTCCTCCGATCCCGACGCCGCCGTGTACTGGCTGGCGCGCATGCTCGACGGCGGCTGCGACCCGCACTACCTCGCGCGCCGCATGACCCGCATGGCGATGGAGGACGTGGGCCTGGCCGAACCGCGCGCCTGGCGCATGGCGCTGGACGCCTGGGACACCTACGAGCGCCTCGGCAGCCCGGAAGGCGAGTTGGGCCTGGCCCAGCTGGCGATCTGGCTGGCGGTGGCGCCCAAGAGCAACGCCGCCTACATGGCCTGGAACCAGGCCCGCGCCGCGGTGCGCGAAGCCGGCACGCTGGAGGTGCCGATGCACCTGCGCAACGCGCCCACCAAGCTGATGAAGGGCCTGGGCTACGGCAAGGGCTACCAGTACGACCACGACGCCGAGGGCGGCATCGCGCTGGACCAGCAATGTCTGCCCGACGCGCTGGACGGCACCGTGTTCTACGAACCGGTGGAGCGCGGGCTGGAACTGCAGTTGCGCGACAAGCTGCTGGCGCTGCGCGAAGCCCGCCGCAAGGCGCGCGGCAAATAGCCGCCGGCTGCTGCGCGCGCCCTTGCCGGCACCCCGGAGCCTCGCCTAGATTCGCCGGACCAACCGGGGGAGGGTGAACATGCGCGTACTCGTGACAGGCCTGATCGGCGGCATCGTGATGTTCGTGTGGGGCGTAGCGGCGCACATGGCGCTGGGGCTGGGAAATGTCGGCATCCAGCTGCCGGTCGGCGAAAACGCCGTGCTGGGCAGCCTGCACGATGGGCTGGGTGCCCAGCCCGGCATCTACATCCTGCCGTCGCTGGATACGAAGAAGATGGGCGACGAGGCGGTGCTCAAGGCGTATTCGGAAAAGGCGGCGACGTCGCCGTATGCCTTCGTGGTCTACCAGCCGCAGGGCGAGGACATGATGCAGATGGGCCCGCAGATCGGCCGGCAGTGGGCGTCCGACACGCTCGCCGCGCTGGCGCTGGCCTTCATGCTGGGGCTGGCCGGGCTGGGCTTCCGGCGGCGCGTGGCGCTGGCCGCGGCGGCAGCGGTATTCGCCTGGCTGTGCACCATGGTGCCGTACTGGAACTGGTATCGCTTCCCGCTCGATTTCACCCTGGCCGCGCTGGTGGAGCAGCTTGTCGGCTGGTTGCTTGCCGGTGCCGCGATGGCCTGGTGGCTGGGTCGCAGCGAACGCAAGCTGGCCGGTTGAGCTTGCCGCCTTGCTCCCTCTCCTGCGAGCGAAGGAAGTCCCTGGCGGGACGCGCAGCAGGGGAGGGCCGAGGTGGGCGTCAAGCGTGCGTTGCATTGCGACTGCAGCCACCCGGCGGCGATAATTCGCGGCTCAAACCTCCACCTGGACCTCGATCATGCTGGATCCCGCCCTGCTGCGTTCGCGCCTCGCCGAAACCGCGGCGCGCCTCAAGGAAACCCGCGGCTTCGAGCTCGACGTGTCCGCCGTGGAGGCGCTGGAAACCGAGCGCAAGCGCCTCGCCACCGGGACGCAGGACTTGCAGAACCTGCGCAACACCCGCTCCAAGGCGATCGGCCAAGCCAAGGCCAAGGGTGACGACACGGCGTCGCTGATGGCCGAGGTCGCCGGCATCGGCGACCAGCTCAAGGCCAACGAGTCCGCGCTGGCCGAAGTGCAGGGCAAGCTCGCCGCCATCGCGCTGGGCATCCCGAACCTGCCGCACGAGTCCGTGCCGCTGGGCAAGGACGAGAGCGAGAACGCCGAACAGCTGCGCTGGGGCACGCCGCGCGCGTTCGATTTCGAGGTGAAGGACCACGTCGATCTTGGCGCCCGCCACGGCTGGCTGGACGCCGACGCCGGCGCGAAGCTTTCCGGCGCGCGCTTCACCGTGCTGCGCGGTCAGCTGGCCAAGCTGCACCGCGCGCTCGCGCAGTTCATGCTCGACCTGCAGACCGGCGAGCACGGCTATCTCGAATGCAACGTGCCGGTGATCGTCAACGCCGAGAGCATGCTGGGCACCGGCCAGTTGCCGAAGTTCGAGGAAGACCTGTTCGCCACCCAGGTCGGCGACAGCAAGCGCTACCTGATCCCCACCGCCGAGGTGTCGCTGACCAACCTGGTGCGCGACGCGATCCAGGATGCCGATGCGCTGCCGCTACGCCTCACCGCGCACACGCTGTGCTTCCGCGCCGAAGCCGGCAGCTATGGCCGCGACACCCGCGGCATGATTCGCCAGCACCAGTTCGAGAAGATCGAGATGGTGCAGATCGCCCGCGCTCATGAGTCCTACGCCCAGCTCGAGGAAATGGTCGGGCATGCCGAGGCCGTGCTGCAGAAGCTCGGCCTGCCGTACCGCAAGGTGCTGCTGTGCACCGGCGACATGGGTTTCGGTTCGGCCAAGACCTACGACCTCGAAGTGTGGCTGCCCAGCCAGAACACCTACCGCGAGATTTCCAGCTGCTCCAACTTCGAGGACTTCCAGGCGCGTCGCCTGCAGGCGCGCTGGCGCAACCCGGAAACCGGCAAGCCCGAGCTGGTGCACACGCTCAACGGCTCCGGCCTCGCCGTGGGCCGCACCCTGGTCGCGGTGATGGAGAACTACCAGAACGCCGACGGCTCGATCACCGTGCCCGAAGCGCTGCGCCCGTACATGGGTGGACAGGAGCGCATCGCGTGAATACGCCTGCCGAGCGCGGCTGGGACAAGGTCGAATACTGGAGCAGCTACTTCCTGCTGGCCGTGCTCGGCTCGGTGATCCTCACCCGCCTCGGCTTCGCCACCGTGTGGTCGGTGCCCACGCTGGACCTCGTGCTCGGCAGCATCGCGCTGCTGCTGATCCTCGCCAGCCCCTGGATCGCCCGTCGTCGTCGCGGTGTACGTATCGCCATCGTCGCCTACGCCGCCGCCACCCAACTGGTGCCGGTCAGCGTGCGCCACCCCGCCGTGTTGCTGCCGCTGCTTGGCGCGCTGATTCCGGTCGCCATCACGATCTGGGCGCTGGTCGCGCTGTCGCGCAAGGGGCGCAGCGGACAAGGCGTGCCGCGTAGCTGATACCATGCGCGCTGGCAGCAGCAGGCCAGCCGCGGAACAATTCGGAGAGATGGCCGAGCGGTTCAAGGCAGCAGTCTTGCTCGCGGAGGCAGGAAGCCGGAGCGAACAGCGGCGCAGCCGCTGGCCCGAAGGGCGAGGGGCGGGAAGCCCCGAGTCAAACTGGCGCAGAGCCGTGCGAAGCACGGCTGGCGGTACGACAGTTCGGAGAGATGGCCGAGCGGTTTAAGGCAGCAGTCTTGACGCGAAGGCAGGATGCCGAAGCGGACAGCGGCACAGCCGCTGGCCCCGAAGGGGTGAAGGGCAGGATGCCCGGAACCAAACTGCCGTAGTGGCGCGCGCAGCGCGCCTTGGCGGGAAGCGACAACGGAGAGATGGCCGAGTGGTTTAAGGCAGCAGTCTTGAAAACTGCCGTAGGTGCAAGCCTACCGTGGGTTCGAATCCCACTCTCTCCGCCACCCCATGCTGCCCTAGTTTTTATTGAAGTTCTGGCTGCACGCGAAAAGGAGGACCGGCCTGAAGCCGATCCTCCGGTGAGACATCAGAACAGCGTTAGCTGGTTGGGATTCGAGCGCCAGTGCTGACATACGGATTCAGTCCGGCCGAAGCGGAACCGACTGTATGCGTGCACGAACACGCTCTTGTGTCGCGAGGAATAGATATGCATTCCAAATTCTCCAAGGAGAGTTTGGAGGGCGATATTTGCCTACGGGGTGGCTACGGTGTAGCCTTTCAGGGTCTGGACAAGACACTGATCGTAGGTGACAGAGGGACACCCTCACCACCATGTCAGAGGTAAGCGTTCGCTTTCCACTCAGGGCGAGACTTTACGAGAGTCTCGCCCTGTTTCATTTCTGGCCAACACATACGGAAAGCCCGAGCTCGTTCGGTGGGCGATACGTGCTGGTTCGATACCTCCTCACTCCGGCACCTCCTTCTTACTTGCCGCGTCGCTCTTGGCTTCCTTGAAGCCTTTCCAGCGAGACACGTAGATGGAAAACATCTGCTGGAACATGTCCCAGTCATCACCATCTAGCGACTTAGGGATTAGCACCACCACACTGGGCTTGCCTGGAATCGGCAGCTCAAACCGATGAACCGTGTCCGGGTCGACGTTCTCGCGTACCAGCGGGTCAGCTGGTGGCAGTGGCTCCCGTCGCGCTTCCTTCTCCTTCTTAGGCTTCGACCCCGCCACACGGCTTGCCTGGGGAGGCCGCACGTTAGGCGAAACAGTCACCCCTCCTTCCTTTGCCGCAGCTAGGAAGAACGAAATCGCCCGCGAAAGCGTGCTTCCGCTCAGGTTTCCTGATTCCCGAAACAACTCGGAAACCTGCCCGCCGCTCGCCCGCCCGACATCAAATCCAGGCTTGTTGAACAGGAACGGGTACGCCTTGCGGAGGATCTGTGCCATGACGGACTTGCGGTCGTCGTCGCTTGCCATCACGTACTGCTCGAACGAGTCGGTCGGTTCACCAGAATCGGTGATGAGGCTCAGGAAGCGTAGCGTGGCAATGGTCTCGGTTGCTGCCGACCCCGACAGCTTGGTCATGAGGCTGCGATCAACCCGAAGCGGGACATGCCCGGCGTCACGCATCTCGTTTACGAACGACGTGAATGTTTTGAACGACCCGTAAGCCGGCGTCGGTCCCTTTTCAGGTAGAGCGGACATGTACGAACCTCGTTCCAAAGAGTGGCAGGACGAATCGTACTGTGCATGACGCCCGATGTAAAGTGGTCCTGGCTTGGTGGACGAATGTGCGTAAAAATCGTCCTTTCGTCCTTACGATCGTAAGCGGGTTATCTTCAAAAATGTCGTCTGCTTAAGTTGATAAATGATATGAATACCAAAGACTTACATGTATATTTCGTCAAAGGATCCGAAGTTGGATGATGGCTCTAAGGGTGTTGGGATGGTTAGTCCATGAAATCGTCTGATGTCGTGACGTGTCATCTTTAGCCATCTTCAGCCACCTTCAGCCACCTTCAGCCACCTTCAGCCACCTTCAGCCACCTTCAGCCACCTTCAGCCACCTTTAGCCCATTTAGCGTGCTTTGGCGCCATGGAGCGCCTCAAGATTCGGCATAAAGGGTCGGAGGGAATTAAATGCCGCTCCTTACACCACCCAAACAAAACGCCCCAAACCGGGGCGTTTTGCGTTTCTGGCGGAGATCAACGATCAAACAAGATCGCGACCTGCGCGAATGTCCATCAATCCTTGGTGCACCGGCAGGTGCCGCCCTGCTGGCAGCCACACTGGCAACCCGTGGGCGTGGAGGCCGGGGTTGCCTGGCAGCCACAGGTGCAGGTGGTGCCGACGCAGTTGGCACACGAACAAGGGGTATTGGCTTCGGTATTCATGGTTTGTCACTCCAGTGGAAGTGGGCCGGAAGTAGTCCACGGAGCGCATTCTCAGGACCCGGGCCATGCAGGGCTTGAATATATGGGCTGATCTGCGGCCGTGGTGCCATCGCACGATCCGGAGGCGGGAGAGAAGTGGTGGTGCCTATTCGACGCGCCCCAGCATGGTCGGCGCGATGCCGAACATCCGCCGGCAGGTGCGGCTCAAGTGGGCGGAATCGGCGAAGCCCGATTGCTGGGCCGCAGTCGTCCACGATTCCCCGCCCAGGCCGCGGACGATGGCATGGCCGACCCGTGCCCAGAGCAGGTAGGCGCGGAACGAAATGCCGGTCTGGGCGACGAAGAGATGGCGGAACCGGCTTGGCGAAAGATGGGCGACCGCCGCGGCCTGTCCCAAGGCAATCGGCGCATCCAGGTGGTCGCGGATCCAGTCGAGCGCCCGTGTGATTCGCTGGTCCGGCGCGGCTGTTCCGGAAGCTTGCCCAGTGAGCAGATCAACGATCTGTTTGGCGGCTTCGACCAGGGCGGCATCATCGTACGCAGCGCGATCGTCGAAGGCAGCCAGAAGGTCGCGCGCGCGGCGGAGCACGGTGGCGTCATCGATCGGTGTCAGATCGGCATCGCCGTAACGGATGGACAAGGCCCGCCCGCTGAGGGTCTCGGGCTCGACAAAGATCATGACGACGTCTTGGCCACATCCATCAAATTGGTGCTGGCGGTCGGGCATGACGATGGAGGCATGCATGTCTTGCCAGTCCGCAGCCAAAGAGCATCGAAACCGGACTGGCTGTTCCGGTGCCAGCGTAATCTGCATGGCATGGTGGGCGTGGGGCTGCACCAGGCTGGTGGCGCGCCCCATCCACACACTTCCGCCGCGCCACATCAATACGCGGCCGGACGCGGCTGCCGCCGTGCGGGCGTTGGGATGATTCGAAGTGGCGGCGACTTGCGTCATGCGGACTCGTGGCGAAATTTCTACAGATGCCGCGTCTCGACAGGCCTCTCGCCCCAGTTGTCATTGAGCCCGTCGTAATACGCCACCGGAGCGGACACCAGCTCGTCGATATCGACGCCATCAAGGCACATGACGTTGATGTTGTAGTACTTGCTGCCGCTCATGTTCGGCATGTCGACCCATTCGAACGCCCTGACGCCGCAGTGTCTGCAGAACTGGTGGTGCGCGACCGGGTTCCCTCGCCCCCGGTAGTCAGTGAGATCGCTCTCGCCTGCCAGCAGGCGGAATGCCTGTGGAAAGGCATTGGCCGACCCCAGCCGCATCTTGGTGCAGATCGTGCAGTTGCACTTGCCGGTGCCGGCGCTGATATCGAGATCCGCCTCGAAGCGGACGGCGCCGCAGTGGCAGCTCCCGGTGTATGCCTTGAGCATCGGATCCCCCGCCAGCCTTCAGTCTTTCGACATTGCACCATGACCGGAATGGTTACGGTGCAGTCATGGCCACGGTCCACTCCCCGAGGCATAAAGCACCGGAGGGACGTCGGCCCATGGCCACCCAAACAAAACGCCCCAACCGGGGCGTTTCGTCTTTCCGCAATCCGGCAATCCTCACTGGATGCGCATGATGTTCCCGTTCGCGTCCACCTGCACCAGGTCGCCCTGGCGGATGCCGCTGGCGTCCTTGACCTGGATGTTCTGGTAGCTGCCGTTGCCCATCTTGATGCGCACGAGCCAGCTGGTGTTGCTGCCGGTGTTGTTGCCGATGGCGTGGCCGGCGAAGCCGCCGCCCACGGCGCCGCCCACGGTGGCGAGCTTGCGGCCGTTGCCCTTGCCGACCTGGTTGCCGAGCACGCCGCCGGCGATGGCGCCGATGATGGTGCCGGCAGTGCTGTGGCCGCCGCCCTGGGTGATGTTCTGTTCCACGCGCTGCACGGTGCCGCACTGGTCGCAGCGCAGGTAGATGCCGTCGTTGCGCACCAGTACGCCGCTGCTTTGCGCGCTGGCGACGCCGGTGCCGGTGAAGCCCAGCGTGGCGACCAGGGCGAGCGAGAGCAGGGGATGGATCTTCATGAGGATCTCCTTGGGTGTGGTGGTGCCGCTGTCCAGTGTAGAAGCCCGCGAGCGCTAGATTTCGTTACGGCATCGCGCCGCGGTTCCGGCTTCGACAGATCGAGAGGGTTCGTTGTTCCGCCCGCGTTGCCGGGGATGCACCCGCATGCGTCGAAACCGGGAGTGCGGCGCTTTTCACGGCATCCGCGCCGTTGTAGCTTGCCGGTGTAGGGGACCTTCGGGGCAAACCAAGGGGAGACGCAAATGCCAAACAAGACAGGTATCAACGTGGTACTCGTGCGCACAGCGCTGGCCACCGCCTTGCTGATGGCGTGGTCGGCGCAGGCGCAGGATCAGGGGACGACGGACAGCGGGCAGGCAGCGCCGCCTGCGACAACGGCCGCGAAGCAGGGCAACACGAACAAGGCCAAGACGACCACGAACCTGCAGGAGGTCGTGGTGACCGGCACGCATCGAGCGGGCTTGTCGCCGACCGAATCCATTTCGCCGATCGACGCGTTCAGCGGCAAGCAGATCGCGGAGCAGCCCTCGGCGGACCTGACCGACACGTTGACCAGCATCGTGCCCTCGCTGACCACCCAGCGCTTCCCGATCGCCGACGGCACGGCGTTCGTGCGGCCGGTGTCGCTGCGCAACCTTTCGCCCGACCAGACCCTGGTGCTGGTCGACGGCGTGCGCTTCCATCGTTCGGCGCTGGTCAACCTGCAGATCGATCCGCTCGGCACCTTCAACCAGGGCGCGCAGGCGGTGGATTTCTCGGTGTTTCCGTCCAACGCGATCGAGCGCGTCGAGGTACTGCGCGACGGCGCCTCGGTGCTGTACGGCTCGGACGCGATCGCCGGCGTGGTCAACGTCATCCTGAAGAAGGCCCCCAAGGGCGCGACGGTCAGCGCGGAGTGGGGCGAGTACGGCAAGGGCGACGGCGACCTGCGGCGCTACGACGCCGATGCCGGGTTTCCGCTTGGCAACAGCGGAGGCTTCGTGCACGTGAGTGCCGAGCGCGAGACCACCGATCCCACCTCGCGCGGCATTCCGCAAGGAGGCGCGGCAGCCGTCGCGGCAGTGGTGGGGGCGAACCAGGTGCCGTACGACGGCCTGGGCCAGCGCTGGGGCGACCCGCAGACCAAGACGAACAAGTTGTTCGTCAACGCGGGCCTGCCGCTGGCCGGCGACGTGCAGCTGTACGGCTACGGCGACTTCATGGACAAGAAGGTGCTGTCCAGCTTCTTCTACCGCAACCCGGTGTTGCCGGCGCAGTACGGCATCAGCGGCCGTTCGACCCTGGTCAGCTACGCGAACGGCACCCTGGTGCCGGCGAATGCGCCGCAGTCGCTGGTGGACAGCATCGTCGCCGGCGGCGGCAACCCGGCGAACTACCTCACGGCCAACGCCGCGAGCCCGAGCGGCTGGGAGCTGCTCAACCCGATCTACAAGCAATTCCCCGGCGGCTACAGCCCGTTGTTCGGCGCCGACATCGCCGACCACCAGCTGGTCGGCGGCGTGCGCGGCGGCGGCGAAAGCAACTTCCAGTGGGACGTGCATTACCGCAACGGCAGCAACGAGGTCGACTACCAGTTGCAGGGCTCGATCAACCCCAGCCTCGGCATCCTTTCGCCCACCAACTTCCATCCCGGCAAGCTGACCCAGCGCGAACAGGGCGCCGGCGCGG
>Ga0209026_1000235_pt1 | contig 74485 bp, 81 predicted proteins | sample AraplaCL_Col_mCL_FD_184262 | JGI IMG/M metagenome (GOLD analysis project Ga0209026, IMG submission 184262) | Arabidopsis root microbial communities from the University of North Carolina, USA - plate scrape CL_Col_mCL (SPAdes) (version 2) | ecosystem: Host-associated > Plants > Roots >...
GCCGGTCCTCAGCAGACCCCATAGAGCAGCGGCCAAGCGTCGACTGCGCACAGAAGCAAGCACTCGGCGAGGGATTAAGCTCATAAGGGATTGACAAGGCAAGGCCCGTTACAGAAGAGCGGTTCAGAGATTCCGTGAAAAACTGAACCGCTCCAGGTGACGCGCTGCCAACGATAGTTGATGAATTTCTGGATGATGGCACCCGCGACGCCGGTCGGCTTATGCTGCCTGTTCCGGTGATTTTGTCCGCGACAGGATCACGAAGGCGAGGACGTGGCTTACAAGCAGCAGCGGCACGTAAAGCGCCGGTATATAAATGCCGGCGCCAAAAAGGCCGGGATTTCCGATTTTCGTGACGCCCATATAGTACGCATTCAGAAGATCCAGAGTGCCCCAGATGTTGAATATCCAGACAATCGGAACGGCGATCGGCCATCGCCAGGAAAGTGCGGCCATGGAAACAAGCGCGAGAACAGCCGCGGCGACATCGCCCCATCCGACCTTACTGGCGAAATCCGAACTCAACTCCGAAGATACGAATCCGGATACCAGAAAGTTCATCCCCAGGAACCGGAACGCATGGAATGCAGCAAGAAGTCTGAGAGCCTCATAGCGCGGCATTCTTCGAAGCGCGGGCCAGACATAGACATAGGCCATCACCGAACTTGTGAGGAAGGCACCTGCGACACTGAGAACGAATGGGAGATTGAGATTCGGCGGCATACTGGGGTTTCCTTTGTCTCTCTGCTCGGACGAAGCCGAAGTCGATGAATGTATCTCGGTGCCGTCGGGTGTTCAGGCATTGGCCATGAGCAGGCGGAGCGACAGAAGCGGACCGATCGCGATGTATTCGTGGTCCATGAGATTTTGTTTGGCCAGCGGCAAGCCTTCCATGATCGCGTGTGCGTCGGCGACATCCTTCGAATCCAGCAGGAACACGGCTCCCCGGCCATCGCCTCGCGAATACCATTCGCGTATCTTCCCATCGAGATAGAGCTGCGCGGTCTGCCGGATTTCATCCGGCATGACGGCCATCACCCGTTCGCGCGTGACGCCGGCCTTCACGGTAAGGATGACCATTACGCCGGTAATTGCAGGTGAGAAGGCTTGTGCTTGGGTCAGGGTTGACTGATCGGTCATGGAAGTAGCTCCTCTGAGAGTGAGAACCGGGAAGGGTTCCGAGCCGGCGCGCTGCAAGTGCTTGGGCTCGATGTCGGCGACGTTCCCGGTTTGCAACTCAGGTATAAGACCGCTTTTCACGAGCGACTATTCTCGATAATGTCGACGAGTTATGAAGCAGAACTTCACAGTCAGACAGGGGGCGCTCGATGGCGTGGAGGCCTTTCTGAGCGTTGCCCAGCATCGTAGTTTCCGCAAGGCGGCCGCCGAACTCGGGGTAACGCCATCGGCGATCAGTCAGGCGGTACGCGCGCTCGAGGCGCGCGTCGGCGCCGCGCTTTTCATCCGCACGACCCGCAGTGTCAGCGTGAGTGAAGCTGGCGAACGATTTTACCTGCGCGCAAAGCCCGCTTTCGAGGAGCTTGTTGCGGCAAGCGAGGTCGCGCGTGACCTCGGGCAGCGGCCCGCCGGACTGCTGCGCCTCACCGTGCCGCGGGCGGTGATACCGATCCTGCTGGAGCCGCTGATCTCATCCTTCTGCCAAGCCTATCCCGAGGTTGAGCTGGAGATTGCCGCGAGCGCAGATCTCGTCGATATCGCAGCCGAGGGATTTGACGCAGGCATCCGGCTAGGGCAGTTCATTGCCGCGGACATGGTGGCGGTCCGGCTTACGCCGCCCTTTCCGCTGGTGGTCGTCGGTAGCCCCGAATATCTGCGCCGGCGAGGAACGCCCGAACATATCGATGATCTGCGCCGGCATGCCTGCTTGCGCATGCGTCGTTCGGACGAGTCGATCGCGCCTTGGTCCTTCGTCGACGGCAACAAGCCGATCGAGGCGATCGTCTCGGGTCCGCTGATCGCCCGGGATTTTCCCACCGTCCTTGGAGCGGCGGGGGAGAATATGGGGCTTGCGCAAGTGCCTGAGCCGATTGCCGTGAGCCTGGTGAAAGCGGGCAGGCTCGTGCAGGTTCTGGAGCCTTTCGCGCCGATGGCGCCGGGAGTGTTTCTATACTATCCCAGCCGCCATCAAATGATGCCGAAGCTGCGTGCCTTCATCGATCACGTAAAGAGCCGTTCGGGCGCCGTCAACAAAAGTCGGAGACGCATCGAGGGCGAACGAGCACGCGGGCTGAAAACACGCTGAAGTCGGATGCGCGGCGCGAATTGAAGTTGCCGGCTGCTGCGGGCCGGGATGTGAGGCCTCGACTGCGGCTGCAAGGACAATATCGCATCCAATATGCCGCGCCGACCTGCTCCATCCGGCGCTGCCATCCCTTCATTCTCTTTCGATTACGGGATGTACTCTAACGCTTTGTTATTGCCGTGCTTTGGAACCAATGATGTGCGAGAACGTTCATCTATGAGTTTGATACGACGCTGATGTCGTGCCCGGCCGGCTGGGGAAGCGGCGCTCTTGAGGAATAGCTCGTCATGAAGATTTCATCCGGATTTCGTTCAGCTGCGGTTGCCGTCATCGCCGCCGCGGGAATTGGTTTTGCCAGTGCCGCGCATGCCGATAGCGGCACGATCCGCTTCGCCGTCTACAAGGCGGCCTTCTTTGTCGGTGGTTCCGGAGGCGAAGGCACGCTGACCTTCCATGGTCGTCACTATCCCATCTCGATCGGCGGCATTTCCGGCGGCCTCGCCTTCGGTGCCTCCAAGACCTATTTCCAGGGCACCGTGCGCCATATCCGCCGCGCCCAGGATGTGAGCGGGGTCTACGGTGCAGCCGGCGGCGGTGGCGCGGTCGGCAAGGGAGCCCAGATGATCGTCATGACCAACGACAAGGGCGCCCAGCTCGAACTGACAGGCCGCCAGGTCGGCCTGCAGGTCAACGCCGATATCAGCGGCATGAGCATTACGGTGAAGTAAGGTCGCTATTCCGTTCGCCATAATTGTCTGGAGGCCTGATTTTCAGAAATGGCGATCAGGCCCTTGGTCTCGAAAAGCTGTCGAAGAAGGATGCGCGTCCTTCCCATTCTCACTCGATTGTTCGCATTGCACCCAACAATTGGATGCGCGGGCAGTGCGTCAGTCGAGCGATATTGACAGCCCCGTGAGAAGCGGAGCGTAGGCGGCGAGCCTGCGGGATGCGAACTCGGTGAAGAGCCGCACGCGCTTCGTCTTGCGTGTCTCCCCCTGTGTGAGAAGCCAGAGAGTTCCGTACATGTGCAGGTCGGTGCCCGGCACCCTCACCAGCAAGGGGTCGGCATCTCCGACGAAGCACGGCAGTGTCGTAATCCCAAGCCCCTGCCGTACAGCAACGATCTGCGCCTCGGCGTCCGTGGTCCTGAATGGCACCGCCGTGATGCGAACCTCACCCTCGCTGGCCCAATCTGGAATTCCGTGAATGCTTATGACGATCCACCGAATGGGATCGGGCGTGCCCGCACGCCACGCGGCCAGCCGATCGCGAGACATGTAGACGCCGCCGAATACATCCGGTCCCTTCAGGCCGTGAAGATTGAGCGGTAGGGTTTTGCGGTCGTAGACGACGCGGATCGCCACGTCGGCCTCTCGGTTGGTCAGATTCGCCAGCTCGCCGGACAACAAGATTTCCATCTCGATATCCGGATGCAGACGCGCGAAATCCGCGAAATCCGGCATGAGCAGGTGTGTTGCGAGGGGCGGCGCCAGCGTCACCCGCAGAAGCCCGCGCACGCTCTGGTCGCGCCCGAAGACGCGCGTCTCCAGCTGATGGGACGACGTTTCCATCTGGTTCGCAAGCTCGAGGACCTCCTCGCCCGCAGCCGTCAGGCGGTAGCCGGAGGGCAGCTTTTCGAACATCTGCGCACCGAGGCGTTCTTCGAGCTGTGCGATGCGTCGCAGCACGGTCGAGTGGTTCACGTCGAGGCGCTCGGCGGCAGCCCGCACCGAGCCTCCGCGTGCCACGGCAAGAAAGTAGCGAATGTCATCCCAGTCGATCATGGTGCAATCCGGCACCACACGGTGCGCTTTCCAAAGCCGGCATCTAACGCATCGCATAGCCGTATGGGCAGTCTTCATAGCTTATGTGGACGCTGGCGGCCAATACGGAACAGCGAACACCGATCGTCGCAGCTGGCGTCAGTCATCCGGCCCGGATGGATTTTGCACCACCCATGTGCGCGCTTCCACACTCAACGCCCGACTCCGGTGGGCCTATCTTGAAGGTCTCGGGGACATGCCCCGGACGACCAAGGGCGGAGCCTGGAAGGAGAAGTTATGGAAAAGCTCATGGGATCTAGAGTCGGATGATTTTAGGTCAAATCAACCTAAAATCTGAATCCGCTTTAGAATCAAAGTGATAGAGCATGATGTCGTCCGAAAACCGATCACACTTTTCGGCATCATGCTCTAAGCATTTCCCCAGCTTCCGCGCAGCTTCAACGAAGGATGCATGACATGAACAGACTGAATGGAAAGACCGCCGTGATCACCGGTGGCGCTACCGGCATCGGCCGCGCCGCTGCGAAGCGCTTCATCGAGGAGGGCGCCTTCGTCTTCATCTTCGGCCGCCGGGAGGAGGCCCTCGACGCGGCTCTGGCCGACTTCGGGCCTAATGCCCGCGCGGTGAGGGGCTCGGTCTCCGATCTGGCCGACCTCGACCGGCTCTACGCGGCGGTGAAGGCCGAGCGCGGAACCCTCGACATCGTCTTTGCCAATGCGGGGGCGGGAAGCCAGCTTCCGCTTGGCGAGATCACCGCAGAGCACATCGATGGAATCTTCGACACCAATGTGAAGGGTTCGATTTTCACGGTCCAGAAGGCGCTTCCTCTGATGGGCGAGGGCGGTTCGATCATCCTGACCGGATCGAGCGCCGGTACGACGGGCGCGCCGGGCTTTAGCGCTTACAGCGCGAGCAAGGCGGCAGTGCGCAACCTCGCAAGGACCTGGGCGGAAGATCTGAAGGGCACCGGCATCCGGGTAAATGTGCTGTCGCCTGGGGCGACGGCCACCGAACTGGCAAAGGAAGCGCTGGGCGAGGAAGGCCAGAAGGCCTATGGCGCGATGACGCCACTCCAGCGCATGGCCGATCCGGCGGAGATCGGAGCGGTGGCTGCTTTTCTCGCATCGTCGGACAGCAGCTTCATGACAGCCAGCGAAGTCGCCGTGGACGGCGGCCTGGCGCAGCTCTGACGCGCCGCGCCAGGCCGGTCGCTCCAGTAATCCGATTATGCACACATCCACGGAAGAAAATCAGATGGAACAATCTCTTAAAGGAAAAACCGCTCTCGTTACCGGGGCATCGCGGGGCATTGGCCGCGCCATCGCCGAACGTCTCGCAAAGGATGGTGCGACAGTCGCGCTGACCTACAATGTCAGCAAATCCGGTGCAGACGAGGCGGTCGCGGCTATCGAAAAGGCTGGAGGCACTGCCTTCGCGCTCCACGCTGACCTCGTTCACCCGGCGACCGTGCCGGCCCTGTTCGAGAGACTCGACGAAGAGTTCACCAAGCGGAACGGCAGCAAAGCCCTCGACATTCTGGTCAACAACGCGGGCAATTCCGGCTGGGTTGGGTTCAAAGACGCGACGCCGGACAGTTGGGACACCCTGATCGCGGTCTACGCCCGCGCGCCCTTCTTCATCGTTCAGGCCGCTCTGGATCGTCTGGCCGATGGTGGACGTATCATCAACATCTCTTCCGCGGCTGCGACGAAGCCGGTGACGGCCGCACCCGTCTACTCGATGGCCAAAGCGGCCATCAACAACCTGACCCATGCGCTCGCGTCCGAGCTGGGGCCGCGCGGAATTACCGCGAATGCCGTGGCGCCGGGCTACACGCGAACGGACGTGAACGCCACTATCCGAGAGAATCCCGAACTCGTAAAGGCGGTCGAGGCCGAAATCGCACTGGGACGCTTTGGCGAGCCCTCGGAAATCGCCGCCGTCGTGGCGTTCCTGGCTTCCGATGAAGGCCACTGGGTAACAGGCCAGACGATTGAGGCGAGCGGCGGCTACAAACTCTGACCGCGTACCCTGACCGATTGGCCAACTAACCAATTCTCTACTCTGCGAGACCGAGACCACCGGCGAATACTGCCTCATCCGGTCCCGCTGACCGGCCAAAGACCACCATCCGCCGAGCGGGCGTCTCCCCTGCTTAATCCCCGTCAGCTTACCGGATTGCGCGCCGTGACGATCCACGCCGCGCTGTCGATCACCACTGACCGCTCGCCGGGGAGGCCCGCGAAGGCGGCACGAACCGCGGCCGAGGCGCGGGCGCGGATGTCGTCGGGCTGATCGGCGAGCGCTCGCGACAGCGGACCGACCTCGAACGTCATCTTCACGGCGGCGTCGATCGCCGCGTCCCGCGTTGCGCCCTCGCCAAACGGGGCGGAAGCATCGAAGGGCACGATAGCGATATCGGTGAACCCAGCCGCCGTCAGGATGCGCGCCACCCGCCCCCGGTCGCCGAACGAGAACGGGCCGGGCGCTTCGGGATCGGGCGGCGCGGTCGGCGGAACGATGCCCTTGATCGCGCCCATCAGCAGGCTCACCCAATCGTTCTCGGCCGCGCCGCGCCAGCAGACGAAAGCGACCCGTCCTCCCGGCTTGAGCGCATGGCGCATATGGGCGAACGCCCCTGTCGGATCGTCGAAGAACATCACCCCGAAACGCGAGAACAGGATGTCGAACGTCCCCTCGGGTAGCTCGGTGCTGCTGGCGTCGGCCACGCGGAACAGGGCCGGCGTATCCTTTGGCGCAAGTGCGCGCGCTCGAGCGATCAGCGGTTCGGATATGTCCACGCCCAGAACATGGCCCGCCGCGCCGACGCGGGTGGCCAGAGCCAGAGTCGACGCGCCCGCGCCGCAGCCGACGTCCAGCACGCGCTCGCCCGCGGCGGGCGCAGCGGCTTCGATCGCAGCCTTGCCGAACACCGCCAGCCTGGCGTCGAGCCGAGCCTGGTGGACGACCCAGTGCTCCCCGCTTTGGCCATTCCAGTCGGCGAGCTGATAGGCGTTTTGCTCTGCCATGACATATCCTCGTTCTGGTTTGTTCTTAGCTAAAGCTTCGAGGGACTACCGCGCGTGCCGCAACCGGAGAAGGGAATTTCTGCTCTCAAACCAGCATCGACTGCTGAGCAAAGATACCCGCCATTGCGCCGTGCGATGATGCCAAGGTGACCGATGGCGGCGTAAGGGGGTTGGCGAGGTCGCCGGCGGCGTAGATGCCGGGCATGCTGGTTTCGCGGCGCTCGTCGACCTTGAGGATGATGCCGAGGGGCGTATCGATCGTGGCGAGGCCCAGTGATTCGTGCAGGCTTGCGGACGGCTTGTTGCGCGGATGCGCGAACAGGATGTCGACCGCGACATTGGGGCCGGTATCGAGCTTGACGGTGGCGTTATGGTCCCCGTGACGGGCGATCTCGATGATCCGGCCATCGACGACGGTCACATTACGGCGCGCCAGATCGGCCCGGATATCGGGTGCAATGTCATGGCCATCGGCGAAGACCGTCAACCTGTCGGTCCAATCGTGGAACAGCCTGACCTGATTGTGCGACTGCCGGCCGGACCAGACGAGGCCCCAATGCTGGCCGGCGACTTCAAAGCCGTCGCAATAGGGGCAGGGCACGATGGACGTGCCCCAGCCTTCGGCAAAGCCTGGGACATCAGGCATCTGGTCGATGACACCATAGCTCAGGATCAGGCGGCGCGCCCTCAGGGTTTCGCCATCACCAGTGAGGACGGAGAAATCGTCGATGGTACCGGAAATGCTGTCGGCCCGGGCATTGACCGGCTTGACCGTGGGATAGCGGGCCAGCTGCTGCCGCGCCTCGGCCAGGATGTCCAGCGGCGGCTTGTGATCGTGGCCGAGCAGACCATGCGAATGGCCGGCGAAGCGGTTGCGCTGCAGGCCGGTATCGAGAACGGTGACCTTGCGGCGGGCACGGCCGAGCTGCAGGGCGGCGGCGAGACCGGCAAAGCTGCCGCCGATGATGATGACGTGTTCCATGGTTATGGGTTCCGTATGTGGACGAGGGGTTGAGGCCCGCTTTCACATTTTAGATACTATGTGGTATCGTAATTCAGGAATTAGGATACTGTCAAGGACTGGAATTGTACGTGACCGAAAATAGCCAGGGCCGGCGCGGCCGGCCCGCCAACGGGGCGCTTGGCCAAACGATAGTCGACGCTGCGGGCGAACTCTTTGCGGAATTGGGTTTTCAAGCGACGACCTTGGACAAGGTCGCCCAGCGGGCGAAGATATCCAAGCTCAGCATTTATCGGCACTTCGAGAACAAGGAGGCGCTGTTTGGCGCAGCGTTTGCAGCCCGCTGCCAACAGTTAATACCACAGGCCCTTTTTGAAGGCGTCGACGGTTCGGCCGAAGATCAGCTAATGGCGGTGGGATCATCGCTGCTTCGCACGCTGTTGCGCCCGGACGTGAGCAGTGTCGAGGCCATGGTCATGGCCGACGTCACGAGCCAAAAGTCGTTGAGCAAGCTCCATTACGAAGCCGGCCCTGCCCATATCATCGCCCAGATCGAGGCCCTGTTGCGTCAATTGCACGCGAAGGGGGCTCTGAACGTGCCCGATCCTCTCCGGTCCGCGCGCTTGTTTGCCGCGCTTTTCAAAGGCTCCGATCTCTTGATTATCGCACGCTTCGATCAGGCGAGGGCAGAGGATGACAACGAAATCGAATCCTATTGCCGGTCCGCCGTTGCCATGTTCATCGCCGCGCATGGTGGCAACGACCACGCGGGCAGATAGCCTAGACGAGGCCGCAAAAGAGGGTGGCGATCATCCAATAACACCCGCTTTTTTGGGAAGCGCCATTCAAGCGCCGCTCAAATGGGTGAAACAGGCACGGCAGCGAAAATGGGCGCTCAGAGTCTGTCGCGACTTGGTCGTTAGGCTCGCTCGATATGGGCGGGTTCTTGCCCCCATCCTGAGAACGCTGGCTTTTTGCGCCAGCAATTCAGGTCACGTGTAGGCTTTGATGCTTGGCGGCTACGACAGCTTTGAAATGACCCGGTCGATCTCAGCCGGCCATTGGTCACCAGCAAATGCCTTGTAGGCAAGCGCCCCTTGCGATGCGCTGGACAGGACGGCGTCCGGTGCGAGATCGCGCAGTAGGCGCAGGCTGTTTCTCAACTCGGACTTCGATCCAAAGCCCTGCGGCCGGGTTTCCCATACTCCGTTGTTCATGTAGATCGTGTCGCCTGTGAGCAGGTATCGCTTGCCTTCGACCGACCGAACAAGGAAACAGACACTGCCGTTCGTGTGACCAGGCGTCGGAATGACCTCGATCGTACTTTGAAGCACCTCACGTTCGTCGAACAAATAATCGACCTTGGCCACCCGGCGGACCGATGGCTCTTCCAGCCGATGGCATGCCAGCTTCGAAGCGAATTCTTGCTTGATCTCCGCCAGAGCCGAACTCACTTCGTCCCTATGACTGAGATATTGCCATGAAACTCCGCCAAGACTTTTGATTTCTTCGCGCTCTCCTCGGAGGTAAGAGCTGTAAAAGAGAATGTTTCCGGTTTCCTTCACCAGAAGATAGGCGTGAGAATTGACACCCGAAAAAGGATGCTCGGCTTGGCTTTGCCACAGGTCTGGATAAATCTGCTTCATAACCGTCTCGCTTCGCGGCCTCCGGCGTATTTACTCTATTGTCGATGGCGTGGTGGGCGCGAATAGCCGGCGCCAACGGCGCCGGCCTGCATCGCGTCGCGCCACGTTCCTTACGAGGAAGCCGCCTGATACGCCTTGAAGTACACTTCCTTGTCCAAATCGGACAGCAGCGTCGGCATGACCGGGCTCCAGCCGAGTCGATCCTGAGTGAGTTGGCTCGACGGGTTGAGATCGAAACGCACGAAGCCAGCGAACCAACCGAAATGCGCGTCAGCCTCGGCCTCCGTCTTGGAGACAACCGGGACCCCCAAGCCTTTGGCAATCGCTACGGCGATGTCCTTAAACGGAATGGTTTCCTCGGCGACCGCGTGATAGCGCGCACCCGCTGTACCGCGTTCAAGCGCCAGGCGATAAAGGGTAGCGGCGTCGAGCCTATGGACGGCGGGCCAACGATTCTGCCCGTCGCCCACATATGCGGAAACGCCGGCCTTCTTAGCAATGTCGATCAGCATCGGCACAAACGCGTGGTCGCCTTCGCCATGAACCGAAGACGCCAGGCGAACGATCGAAGTATGCACGCCCTTCGCAGCCACCTGCGCCACGGCGTCTTCAGTCGCTGCACGCGGATTCCACTCCTCGCCTGTCGCTGGCAATGAATCCTCGGTCGTTCTCACAGTCTTCGGCAGGATGCCGATCGCCGATGTAATGATCAGTTTGCGGTTCGAGCCGCGGGCAACCTCGCCCATGGCTTCGATGACCCGCCGATCAAGCTCACAGTTTTCGACGAACTTCGAGATATCGTGGCCAAAGGCCGTGTGAACGACGCCGTCACTGGCCAAGACACCAGCGCGGACGCTATCGAGGTCGGCGATATCGCCGCGCTGGGCGACGCCACCCATCGATTGCAGTTGGCTCGCCGCGTCGTCTGAACGGACAAGGCCGAGCACCTCATGGCCATTGCCAACCAATTCCCGAACGACCGCGGAGCCGACAAATCCACTGGCTCCTGTGACGAAAACCCGCATCGCGAGCTCCTTTCATAGATTGTTGTTAGGCCATGGATGCTCAGGGATTTTGATCGCCGAACCAGTGGCACGACGGACTTGTATCAAATGCGAGACCATACGATCTATGCTTGAAACCCCGGAATAATTCCGCGATCATCCGGAATATCAGATTTGTCTGGTCGATTAATGCCTGCCTGAATTGGACGCCTATGGACCCGCTTTCCGACATCCTGTCTCTTCTGAAACCTGTGAACTACATGTCGGCCGGTTTCGATGGCGGCGGAGATTGGGCAGTTGTGTTCCCTGACCAAACCGACACCATAAAGTGCGCCAATATAGTCAAGGGTGCTTGCTGGCTGACGGTAGAAGGCGTCGATCAACCTCTAAGGCTAGAAACCGGTGATTGCTTCATTCTGCCGAGAGGCCAAACCTTTCATCTGGCGAGCAAGCTCGACGCCGATCCAGCCCAGGCGGAGGACGTCTTCGGTGGTGCAAAATACGGCGGCGTCGTCACCTGGAACGGTGGCGGTGACATCTTCATCGTCAGCAGCCGTTTCTCCGTCTCACAACAGCGCTTTGGCATGCTCCTGAACCTCTTGCCGTTCATCGTGCACATTCGTCGCGACGCTAACCAGGGAGAATTGCGATGGCTCGTGGAGCGCATGATGCAGGAGTTGCAGATCCCCAGCCCCGGCAGCCTGCTCAGCCTCCAGCATCTCGCCCATATGATTCTTCTGCAGGCTTTGCGACGACATCTTGACCGCGCTGACGCTGGACTGCTTAAGGCGTTGGCCGATGAAAAACTGAACGTTGCCATATCGGCCATGCATGAAAATCCCGCCTTCAATTGGACCGTCCAGGAGCTTGCGGATCTAGCGGGCATGTCCCGCTCAATCTTCGCAGAAAGGTTCAAGGATACGGTAGGCACGGCCCCAATAGATTATCTCATCCGCTGGCGTATGCTTCTCGCCAGTGACCGACTGACCAACGCGAGTGAACCAATATCGGCAATCGCATATTCATTGGGCTACGATTCCGAAGGCGCGTTCAGCACTGCGTTTAAACGCGTCATGGGTCGCTCGCCTAGGCAATATGGCCGGGCGCACGCCTGATATCGACTTCGGAAAATGGCTTATCGGTGAGCTGCCCGAGCGCAGGGCTCCACCTTCAACAGGCCGAGCAGGCAGCTATATCCACGGTGAGACCTGTCCGTCGTAAGCGAAGAGACACGTTCTATGCGGTCTACGGGATCGGACGCGGCTTCCTCTCCTTCGCCATCTCACCTACGCCAGCAATCCCGCCTATGTGTACGCAAGAGCGCGAAACCACCGCATGGCGTCTGAAAGGATACTCCAGTATCGGGACCAATCGACTTCTATCGGCTCACAGCAGTGGTAGGCGTAAGATGGGTGTTTTTGGATAGGCCCGGATAGGCGAAAATCACTCCCACTCGATCGTGCCGGGCGGCTTCGAGGTGACATCGTAGACCACGCGGTTGATGCCGCGGACTTCGTTGATGATGCGGGTGGCGGCGCGGCCCAGGAATTCCATGTCGTAGTGATAGAAATCCGCGGTCATGCCGTCGACAGAGGTGACGGCGCGCAGCGCGCAGACGAATTCGTAGGTGCGGCCGTCGCCCATGACGCCGACGGTCTGAACCGGAAGCAGCACGGCGAAGGCCTGCCAGATCGCGTCGTAGAGGCCTGCTTTGCGGATTTCGTCGAGATAGATGGCGTCGGCTTCGCGCAGGATTTCCAGCTTCTCGCGGGTGATGCCGCCGGGGCAGCGGATCGCGAGGCCGGGGCCGGGGAAGGGGTGGCGGCCGATGAAGCTGTCGGGCAGGCCGAGTTCCTTGCCGAGCACCCGCACTTCGTCCTTGAAGAGTTCGCGTAGCGGCTCGACGAGCTGCATCTTCATGCGCTCCGGCAGTCCGCCGACATTGTGATGCGACTTGATGGTGACCGAAGGCCCGCCGGTGAAGGAAACGCTCTCGATGACATCGGGATAGAGCGTGCCCTGGCCGAGGAAGTCGGCGCCGCCGAGCTTCTTGGCTTCTTCCTCGAAAGTCTCGATGAAGAGCCGGCCGATGATCTTGCGCTTGGTCTCGGGGTCGGAAACCCCCTCGAGTTCGCCGATGAAGCGGTCGGAAGCATCGACATGCAGGAGATGCAGATTGTAGTGCTCGCGGAACATGGCGACGACATTGGCCGCCTCGTCCTTGCGCATCAGGCCATGGTCGACGAGGATGCAGGTCAGCTGGTCGCCGACGGCCTCATGGATCAGGAGTGCGGCAACGGAGGAATCGACGCCGCCGGACAGAGCGCAGATGACGCGCTTGTCGCCGACCTGATCGCGGATCGCCTGAACCGCCTTGGCGCGATAGGCCGACATCGACCAGTCGCCCTTGATGCCGGCGATGTTATGAATGAAGTTGCCGATCAGCTTGGCGCCATCGGGCGTATGCACGACTTCCGGATGGAACTGCACGCCGTAATATCTGCGCTTCTCGTCGGCGATGAAGGCGTAAGGCGCGTTCGAGGAGGTGGCGACCACTTCGAAACCTTCCGGCAGCGCCGTCACGCGATCGCCATGGCTCATCCAGACCTGATGGCGCGAGCCGTTCGACCACAGCCCTTCGAAGAGAGCACAATCCTTGTCGACTTCCAGGAAGGCGCGGCCGAATTCGCGATGATGGCCGCTCTCGACCTTGCCGCCGAGCTGCATGCACATGGTCTGCTGGCCGTAGCAGATGCCGAAGACCGGGATGCCGCTGTCGAAGATGATCTGCGGCGCTCGCGGCGAGCCTTCGTCAACGGTCGAGGCCGGGCTGCCGGACAGGATCACGGCCTTCGGCTGCAGCCGCTTGAAGCCGGCTTCGGCGGATTGAAAGGGAACGATTTCGCAGTAGACGCCTGCTTCGCGCACACGCCGCGCGATGAGCTGCGTCACCTGGCTGCCAAAATCGACGATGAGAACGGTGTCTGGATGTGCTGTCTGGGTCATGGCGAGCCTTTAATGAAAAGCGCTTTCCCTGGCAATCGGGCAAATCACGCACGCGGTGATTTTATTGTCCCGATTGTCCTTACTTATGCTTGGCCTCCGGCCTCTCAGAACCAGAATACCCCGTCTTCCAGTGCCGTAAACAGTCCGTCGACGGCATAGGAGAGCTTGCGGTCGATCACATGCAGATATTCGGTCCAGTCGGAGATGTGCTGAAGTTCGACCTTCCCATCGGAAATTCCGCGCAGGCCGATCAGCGGCAGGCTGTAGGTCTGGCAGGCGCGCAGCACGGCGAAAGTTTCCATATCGACCATGTCGGTGCCGATGCGCTCATAAGCTTCCAAGCCGGAGATGATGTTGGCGCCCGTCGAAAGGCTGCCCTCGGCAATGGTGGGGATGCGCAGCGGCAATTCGATCGTTGCCGGCAGATCGAGGAAGGGCGTGCGGCCCCTCTCGAAGCCGAGCGGCGAGGCATCCATGTCGCGGTAGGATACCGAGGTCACCTGGTAGACTTCCGTCTGCTCCAGCTTGGCGGAGCCTGCCGAGCCGAGCGAAACCACGAGATCTGGAAGGTCGCCCTGTGCCTCGAGCTGGCCGATGGCGCGGGTGAGCGTGATCGCCGCTTCGACAGGGCCGACGCCCGTCATCAGCGGATCGATGCGCGAGCGCAGGAAGGGTCCGTACTCGGCTTCGGCCGCCATCACGAACAGGATCGATTTGCCCGACACCCGCTTCAATTCGAATTTCATCCGCTAATTCCCTCTCTGCCCCGGATGACCATCATCGTTCCCGTCATCGAGGCAATCAGTTTGGCCGGCCCGTCGCCGATGGCGTAGCCGCGGCCGTCGGCGACGATGATCGTCGTGCCGGGCTTGGTAACATCGCCACGAAACAGGAAGCGCTCGCCGCGCCCCGGCGACATCAGGTTGACCTTGAATTCGATCGTAAGGATCGATGCAGAGGGATCGATGACGCTGTAGGCGGCAAAGCCGCAGGCCGAATCCAGCGCGGCGGCAATGATGCCGGCGTGCAGGATGCCATGTTGCTGCGTCAGCTTGATATCGAAGGGCAGCTCTATCTCGACCGTACCGTGCTCGACACGCGTCAGTTCCGCGCCGATCGTCGCCATCGCTGCCTGCCGTGCGAAGCTCGTTCGGATACGGCTCCGAAAATCGCCGTTGGTCCCCGTCTCGTCTGCCCCTGTCATGCCGTCCCCTTTCGCGGGTGCGAAATTGGCACGGAGAGGCCGTTTGGACAAGGGACATCTATCGCGAAAGAAAACCTTTTGAACGCCGCCACTGAGTCTCCTTGAGGCATCGATGGCGATCTGTCTAGGCTGGCCGCTTGATCCTGACGATATGCTGGTCCCAGGCGACATCGCTATGCGAGCCGAGGAAATCACCGTCATAGGAGGAAACGGCAAAGCCATGCTGGGCCGGTGCGATCCCGGCTGCATCGGCGACGCTTTCCACCTTCAGCACCTTGCCGGTCCTGGCATCCAGCGTCACCGAGGTCCCCTCGACCGGCGATGTCACGCCGACGAGGTTTTCGGCGCGATTGACGGCAATCGCGCCGACGTAATTGCCGAGCGCCCGCGTCGTATCGTCGGGCAGGGTGACGAAACGCAGGTCCTCGCCCCGCGCGAAGTGGCCGACGAGCGGCGGCAAGTCGTTGCGGTGGCCCTCATACTGGCAGGCGAACCAGACCCGGCCGCTGGCATCGATATCGACATGGCGCGTCGAGACGTGGGCATATTGCGCCGGCAGCGTGTGTTTCTCGATCAGCCGGCCGCTGGCGGCGTCGATCAGCGTCAGCGACGGTTCCATGTGGTCGAGGTTGAGCTTGGTGCGGCCGAAATCCGGATGGGTCTCGATGCCGCCATTGGCGACGATCAGATACCGGCCATCATCCGAAACCGTCATATCGTGCGGGCCGACGCCATAGGTCTCGTATTCGCCGATGCGGGCGAAGCGGTTGCCGCTGTCATAAAGCCCGATGATGCCGCGGTTGTTGTCGAAATCGTTCTCGCTGGCATAAAGCAGCCTGCCATCGGGCGAAAACGTGCCATGCCCGTAGAAATGCCGGCCCTCCTCGGCGGAAATGACGATGGGCTCGGCCTTGTTCCAGGGGTCGAAGATCATCGCATAGGTGCCGGGGCGGCGCGCAAAGGCGACGGTCTTGCCGGTCGCCTTCGAAAAGGCCATGCCATGCGCGCGGGCGGGCAGGGCGACCTGATCGACGATGCGCCCTTGTTCCGTCACCGTGGCGACGGCAAACGAACCGTCTGCTCTCCGGATGCCCGAGGCGTAGACAGCATCGGCCCGCTCCAGCGCCATCAAGGCACCGGGCTTCAGCGTCGCGAGGAAGGTCAGCCCCGCAGCTTTGACGAAGGCTCTTCGATCGATGAGGCCGCTGCGTATCACGCTCAGTCTCCGTCTGCGAAGGAGAAGCCGGCCGAGAGGCCGATGGCGCCGCCGTACGCGTCGCTGAAGCTGGTGGCGAGGTCGCGGCTGACGGAGAGCAGCTTGTCGATCTTGGTGCGCTCCGCATCGTTGCCGATGGCCGCCTCGATATCCGGATTGATTGATGGCGCCGTCGTTGCAAGCTCGTTCAGAAGGCTATCGATCTTCGTGGCGACCGCGTGCTTGTCCGATGGCAGCAGGCTTGCCATGTCGGCCTTTTCCCAGAGTGCCTTCAGGCCTTCGATATTGCCTGATAACGAGGTCCAGGTATTGGCCGAGCGCCAGTAGATCGCCATCTTTGGCCGTGCCGTTGCCTGATCGCCCTTGTAAAAGGTCTCCAGCCGCCGGTCGCGGACATTGGCCGCCCCATGCACCAGGATTCCGAGCAGTGCCGTCACGGCCTCCTTGTTGTCCATGAAATCATCGCTGGATTTGCCCGGAAACTTCCAGGATGTCTGCACCCCGCCGGGGGCATCCCATTCCTCGGCGATTTCCCTGGCCGTATCTTCGATATTGCCGGCAACGGCCGCACCATAGCGGCAACGGAAGCTCTGCTTCTCCTTGCCCAGAACGTCCGAACCGCTGCCGAAGAGCACATATTCCAGCGCCGTCATGCTCATCAGCGCCACGCTCTTGCCGGCGACGGCCTCGACCGTCGTGTCCTGCTCGTCCGCCTTGGCGATCAGCGCCTGCACCTGCTTGAGGCCGACGCCCTTGCGGTCGGGATAGAAGAGGATGTGCTCGAAGCGGTTCTTTTTGATGATCGGGCCGGTATCGACGATCTCGATGCGCGACCAGCTCTTCACCGTATCGCCGAAGGCTGATTTGGCGCCGGAACGCGTTGCATCGGTGGGATCGGCACAAAGCGCCTTCATCGCGACGGTCAGTTTCGAGGCGGAGTCATGCATGGCACGGTAGCCGGGGCGGATTACGTCATCCACCGCCTTCTGCAGCACGGCTGGCCCGGCGGCCTCGTTCAGGCCGGCGCCAGTGGTCGTCGCATCCTCGGCATGAGCAGGCAGGGCCACGACGGTAAGCAGCAGGCTGGCGGCCAGAGCAATTCCAGCAAAAGTGCGCAGCGGTTTTGCGTCCGGAATTGCGTGAAAACAATGGGAGGGAGCATTTGCGTGACTCCGTTTAGAGCGGAAATGCTCCGGGTGTTTCCAGTGGCGCATCAGAGGGACTCCAGAAAGTTGATGAGGGCTTGCCGGTCTTCCTTCGAAAGATCGGCGAATGCATTGCGGGCTTTTTCGGCCTCTCCTCCATGCCAGAGAATGGCTTCTGTCAGCGTGCGGCCGCGGCCGTCATGCAGATAGGCCTGCTGGCCGCTGACGGTCTGTGTCAGGCCTATACCCCAGAGCGGCGGCGTGCGCCAATCGCGGCCGGATGCCACGCCCACCTGCTGCCCGTCCGACAAGCCTTCACCCATGTCATGCAGCAGGAAATCGGAATAGGGCCAAATGAGTTGGAAGGCCTGCGGCGAATCCTTGCCGTCGCTGCCCTTGATACCGTCTCGCGTCACGAATTTCGGCGTATGGCAGGCCACACAGCCGGAGCGGTAGAACATCTCCTTGCCATGCAGCACATCGGAGGAGCCTGTCCCGCGTCGGGCCGGTACGGCGAGATTTTCGGAATAAAAGGTGACGAGAGGGAGCACCGCGTCCGGCGCTTCCGTATCGCCAAGGCGCTTCTGCACGCCGGTCGGCACGCTCAGGCAACGCGTTTCCTTAGGGGTGCAGTCGCCATGGGAATTGGGACGGTCCGGCGTCGAAATGCCGATGTCGATCGAGAAGGCGTCGGCCACCTGGTCGCGCACGGTTGCATTCTGCGCTTTCCAGCCGAAACGTCCGAGTGTGAGCTGGCCGGTGCGATGATCGCGAACGATGGCGGGACGGCCGCGTATGCCGGTGCCCTTCTTGTCGTCCGGGTCGGCATTGGCCAGAATATCGGCATCCGGAATGGCTTCGATCAGGCCAACGCCGATCATCGGCGGCGCGATGCGCGCTGAAAGCGTGATGCTGGCGTCTATCGGCCCGTAGGCGAGATCGCTGACCCCGTATTGCGGTTTACGCAAGATCACGGTCTCCCCGCCGGCAAGCGTCACCGCCTCCTCGCTATAGCTGAGGGTTATCTTCCCTTCGGCGGCAAGACCAGGAACGGCAAGATCCTGCAGCTGAACTCCATAGGTCGAATCCGGGAAATTCAGCGCGTGAAAATCCCTGACGGCCTGCTCTTCCTCCGGCGTTGCGGCGGTCCTTGCCAGGCGCAGCACCATCGAGGTCGCGGCAGCTCCTGCTTCCTCAGGCGGATGGCCGCGCCCGTCGCGGATATGGCAGCTTTGGCAGGAGCGGGCGTTGAACAGCGGCCCGAGGCCATCGGAAGCCTGCGTGGAAGAGGGCGCCGAGACCCAAAGCTTGCGGAAGAGGGCATTGCCCAGATGAAAATCCTGGCCCTGTTCCTGGTTCAGACTGGCGGAAGGCTTGGAGAAGATATCGCGATTGACCTTGTCGATCGCGGTCAGGGCGCCGCCCTGCATCGCCTCATAGGGTTCGGCCTTGAGAAAATTGCCGGTTGGGCTGACAACATCGTGGACGCGCTTCAGTTCCTCGGGAGAAAGATCCGTGCGGCTGCTCGGAAAGGAGAGGATGTCGGCGGCGGCCAACGTGATCGAAAAAATCAAAAAACCCGCGGCGATAGCGGGCAAAAGGGTGCGATTGGCCGGTAAACCTGTCATGGGTAGCGGGGTGGCAGCGCCTTTACGCACTGCCACCTTCCCTCATTATTTCTTCTTGAAGACGGAGTTCGGGTTGTCCAGACTGTCCGAACCTTCGAGCTTGATCGCGCCGAGATCGAGAGCGGCGATCACGCGCTGGATGCTCTTCGTCTGGTCGAGCAGGCCGTCGATGGCCTTCTGGATGGTGGCATTGCCTTCCTTGTTGCCCTCGGCAATCATCTGGTCGTATTTCTCGACCGTCTCGCCGCGATGCACCAGCGCCTTCATGGCATCGAGCGTGGTGTCGAGCTTGCCTTCCATCTCCTTGTCGAGCGCCGGGTCCTTGGCCTTGACCAGATCATGCAGCGACGGACCGTTCATCCTGGTGCCGTCGATGCGGGTGTAGTTGCCGTTATAGGCAGACGCGATGCCGATGGCGTCGCCGTTATGCTCGTTATAGGTATTGTCGGAGAAGCAATCCTGCTCTTCTTCCGGATCGTGCAGCAGCAGGCCGAGCTTCATGCGTTCGCCGGCAACTTCGCCATAGGAGAGCGAGCCCATGCCGGTCAGGATGGCGGTGAGGCCAGCCTTCGGATCGGCTTCGACATGCTTGGTGGCTTCGCCTTCCGGCGCCCACTTGTCCGCCATGTCCTTGAGGTTGGCGACCAGCAGTGTCGAAGCGGACTTCAGATATTCGGCGCGGCGGTCGCAATTGTCATGCGTGCAATTCTTCGGATCGTAGTCGGTGGCCGGGCGTTCGCCGGCACCCGGTCCGGTGCCGTGCAGGTCCTGCCCCCAGAGCAGGAATTCGACGGCATGATAGCCGGTCGCGACATTGGCTTCGACACCGCCGGCTTTGTGTAGCGTACCCGACAGGAATTCCGGCGTCAGATGCGAGGCATCGACATCCTTGCCGTTGATCTTGATCGTCTTGTTGGCGATGACGTTCGCGACATAGAGTGCGTTTTCGTCGCTTTCCGTGCCGTAGGAGGCGTCCACATAGTCGATCAGGCCTTCGTCCAGCGGCCAGGAGTTCACCTGGCCTTCCCAGTCGTCGACGATCGGATTGCCGAAGCGATAGACTTCCGTCTGCGCGTAGGGAACGCGAGCCTTGATCCAGGCCGCGCGTGCCGCCTTCAGCGTCTTGTCGCTGGGCTCGGCGAGCAAAGCGTCGATCGCCTTGTCGAGTGACTGCGCCGCCGTCAGCGCGTCCTGATATTTGGCATGCGCCAGTTTTGTGTAATGCTTGAGGACGGCGGCCGGCTCCGGAGTGGCGGCAAAAGCAGGCAGGCCGGATGCGGCCGTCGCGGTAATGGCCACCGCAAGCGCGGCGCCGAAATTGATCTTCAGTTTCATGTTCCTCTCCTGTGACGGCGGGAGGCACCGTCAAAACTTGGTAATTTGTCTCATGTATGAAAAATAAACTTGTGTCAAATACTCTAGTTTAGAATGATTTTAAGACTGAAAGCCGCCGCGCTTTGCCGTCGCAAACGGAACGAATTTGCCCGCAAACATGCGGATACAGGTCTGATGGCAATCGTTGCTGGAGGCGGTCGAGGCTCTGTGACGGCAACGTAAGCGGGCTGGCGACAATCGGATGCCCGACCGCCGCCATACCCGTCATGCCGCCAATGCAGCAATTCCGTCGCGGACGGGCTGAGTTCGGCTCACATCTTCCGTTGCAGGCGGCAGAAAAAGAAGCCGTCCGTATCGGTGGAGGCCGGCGTCAATGTAATGGTCTTGCCGTCCGAGGAGCGGGGCTGCGGCGCGTCCTTGCCGAACAGCTTTTCCCAGGAGCTCAGGGTTTCCGTCACTTGGAAATCGGGATTTTGCGCCGCAAAGCGGTTCACCTGCACTTCGTTTTCTTCCGGCAGGACCGAACAGGTGACGTAAAGCAGCGATCCGCCTGGACGCACGAATTCGCCGGCCTGCGCCAGGGCTTCCTGCTGCTGGCTGATGCGTTCGTCGAGGTTCTTCTGCGTCAGCCGCCATTTCGTATCGGGCCGGCGGCGCCACGTGCCCGTGCCAGTGCAGGGGGCATCGACCAGCACCTTATCGAACTTGCCGCGCAGCTGGAGCAGGCCATTGCGCTCGTCATGGACCTGGACATTGCGGGTGCCGGCCCGCTTCAGGCGCTCGATGATCGGCGCCAGCCGCCGCCGGTCTGTATCATAGGCGTGGACCTGCCCCTTGTTGTGCATGGCAGCCGACATGGCAAGCGTCTTGCCGCCGCCGCCGGCGCAATAATCGAGCACCTGGTCGCCTTCATCAGGCAGGACCAGATCGGCGACGATCTGGGAGCCCTCGTCCTGTACTTCGAACCAGCCTTTTTGAAAGGAGAGCTCGGCGGTGACGTTCGGAAGGCGCGATGCGCCTTCTCCGGCGGGAATGCGGATGCCGAAGCGGGCGACCTTCGATGCTTGGGCGCCTGCGCGTTCCAGCGCCTTCACGACTTTGGCGCGGTCGGCCTTCAGCGCGTTGGCACGCAGGTCCAGCGTCGGGCGTTCGGAAAGAGCCTGCGCTTCGGAGAGCCAGCCGTCCCCGAAGGCTTGCTGGAAGGAGGGCTCGACCCATTCGGGAATATCGCCCTGGATATGGAGGGGAGCGTCTTCGAGCTTGCGGGCTGCAAAGGCAGCCAGTGCCTCGGCGCTCGGGGCTTCGGGCGCGAATTTATCGCCGTCGAGCTCGGCAGCCAGAGCCTCGGGCGTCAGGCTCCATTGGCGAAAGAGCACGGCATGGGCAAGCGCCGAAGGGCTGTCGTCTCCCATCAGCCAAGCGTGGGAAAGCCGCATGCGCAGGGCGTCGTAGACGATATTGCCGATCGCGGCCCTGTCTCCGGATCCGGCAAAGCGATGAGCAAGGCCCCAGTCCTTCAGGGCATCGGCTACCGGCCGCTTGCGCGTTTCGATATCGGCAAGAACTTCGATAGCCCCCTGTAATCGGCCACCCAGACGCATTCACACTCTCCTGCCTGCGCAGACCCGGAACCCGTTGGAGCTCATCTTGGGAATCTGCGCCCTACCAAAACCGCTGACGGCTCGCCAATCCGCGCAAATATGCCCATGGCGGCGGATTTTGAGACGTCTCAATCGCGTGGTAGCCGCGATTGGCCGAGAGAGCAAGCGTCATGCCGATTTGCCGTATTGTTCCGGCTGCCGGCGATTACTTCGAGGCGACGACCTCGTAGCAGACCTTGGCGGTACCCGAAGCGACCATGCCGATGTTCTGCGCGGCGGCACGGGAAAGGTCGAGAACGCGGCCGCGAATGAAAGGTCCACGGTCGTTGATGCGGACGACGACGCTGCGGCCATTGTGCCTGTTGGTGACCCGCAGACGTGTGCCGAAGGCGAGCGAGCGGTGAGCTGCAGTAAGATTTCTGGAACTCATGCGTTCCCCGGAAGCAGTTCGGGAGCTTCCCCCGTACCATGAAGCGCCACCGCAGCCAGCGGATGCAAATGCAGGAGTCGAAACGACAGCAAAGGAGGCGGATATAGTTGCGGCGATCGCCAAAGAACGTATGATTTTCTTCAAACCGATTTTTCCCTCAAGCTATTGAACTTGCGCCTGCGGTAGGCGGCGGGGCTTAAATCCGGCCAAAAGTGGCGAAAAAGTGCCATGTGAAATCACGGAATGTTACAGGCTGTAACATTTCTGGATGGCGCCAGATACTGTGACTAATCGGTAAGTTTGCTTGATTGTGGAAAAAACCTAATAAAATCAGTTAAAAATGAAATGATTTTTTCTCCATCCATGCTGCAATGCGGGATATCACAAAAAATAGAAAAATAATTTTCCAGATCCGCCATAATTGCTGCCGCATTTGTGCAATTTTAGAGGTCGTTAACCATAAATGCGGAGTAAATTGAACTAAGAGGGCCGGCCAAGTAGGAATTTTCATGCGATTTTTCTCGATGTGAACGGCCGTTTCTCAGCCGCACCACCGCCCGGAGGACCAGAGTTCGGCAAGCGACATACGATATTCAGGGTAGCGGAAGGGGAAACCGAGCGCGCGTAATTTCGCATTCGAGACCCGCTTGTTCTCGCCGTAAAAAGAGCGCGCCATCGGCGTCAACTCGGCTGTTTCGAAAGGCTGTTCCGGCGGTGGTTCGACACCCATCAGGCGGGCTGCCTCGACAATCACATCCTGCGGCGGCGCGGGTTCGTCGTCGGTGACATTATATATGCCGCCGAGCCTGCGCTCTGACAGGAAGCGGGCACAGAAACCGATATCCTCGACACGGATGCGGTTGAAGACCTGGTTCGACTTGATGAGCCGTCGCGCCGTGCCTTTTTCCAGATTGCAGAAGGCGTTTCTGCCCGGGCCGTAAATGCCGGAAAGCCGGAGCACGGCGACGGGAAGACCGAGCCTGATGCCGACGCGCATCCAGCCGTCCTCCGCCTCGACCCGCTCGACCGAGCGGTCCGCGACCGGATGCAGCGGCGTCTGCTCGCTGACCCAGGCGCCCTTGTGGTCGCCATAGACGCCGACGGTCGAGAGGTAGCAGATCCATTCCAGCTTCGGCATCAGCGCCTTGAGATTGAGCTGCGCCAGCCGCAGCAATGGATCGCCCGACTTGCCCGGCGCGATCGATTGCACCAGATGCGTCGCCGTTGTCATCGCCTCGGCCAGAGCCGGGTCGAGCGTCTCTCCATCGAAGACGAAGGCTTCGATGCCTTCCTTCGCCAGCAACGCCGCCTTGTCGCCGGAGCGGCTCGTGCCGGTGATGCGGATACCGGAACCCGCGAAAACCTTGGCGATGGCCGTTCCGGAATAGCCGCAGCCGAAAATCATCACATGCATCACCGTACCCCCGCCAGTTTCCATTCGGCGCGAACCTCTTCGTCCGCTTCGTCATGCCTTTGTGCCGCAAATGCGGTGAACTCGCCAGCCGTCATCAGCCGCGATAGCGCCCAGACGGCCATCCCGCGCACGACGGGCGAGGGATCTGCGGCCAATTCGCGACACCTCTCTATGAGGGAGCGTTCGCCTGAATTGCCGGCTGCGATCAGCACATTGCGGATGAACCGGTCCCGGCCGATGCGCTTGATCGGCGAGCCGCTGAAGAAGGTACGGAAGGTCGCATCGTCCAGGCCAAGCAGGACGGCGATCGACGGTTCTCTCAGGTCGTCCCGCGCAACGAGCTTCATTTCCGATGCGTCGCTTGCGAACTTGTTCCAGGGGCATACGGCGAGGCAGTCGTCACAACCATAGATGCGATTGCCGATCAACGGCCGAAGCTCAGGATCGATCGGCCCCTTGTGCTCGATGGTCAGATAGGAAATGCAGCGGCGGGCATCGAGCTGGTAGGGCGCAGGGAAGGCCGATGTCGGGCAGACGTCCAGACAGGCCCGGCAGGAGCCGCAATGGTCGATCTCAGGCTCATCCGGCTCCAGATCGGCCGTGGTGAACATAGAGCCTAGAAACAGCCAGGAGCCGAAAGCGCGGCTGACGAGATTGGTATGCTTGCCCTGCCAGCCGAGGCCGGCCGCGCCTGCCAGCGGCTTCTCCATGACGGGTGCCGTATCGACGAAGACCTTGACGTCCTCCTTTGACCGGGCCGCGAAGCGCGTCGCGATCTCCTTCAGCCGTCCCTTGATGATATCGTGATAATCGCGGTTTCGCGCATAAACAGAGATCGCCGCCGTGTCCCTCCTCTCCAGAATGCCGCGAGGATCTTCGTCGGGACCATAATTGAGGCCGAAGACGGCGATGGAGCGGGTTTCGTTCCAGAGCACGCGCGGATCGGCGCGCCGCTCGCGTGTCTCCTCCATCCAGCCCATGGTGCCGTGACGGCCCTTGTCGAGAAAGTGGCCAAGCCGGATCGCTGCCTCGGGAATGGCGTCCGGCCTGGTGATGCGGCAGAGATCGAAACCCTGCGCGAACGCTTCCTGCCGCAGGAAGGCGGTCAATGCTTTCCGGCGCTTGTCGGCTTTTTCCGCTTCACGATCATCGGGCATAGCGAGCCCTCGTCAGAAATCCAGATCGGCGTAGTGCGAAACCGGGGTAACACCGCGCACGCGCTCCGCCAGGATCGGCCGGAAGGATGGGCGCGACTTCAGCCGCTGATACCATTCCTTGGCGACCGGCGATTCCGTCCAGTCGATCTCGCCTAGATAGTCTAACACGGAAACCGATGCGGCGGCGGCAAGATCGGCATAGCTCAGCCGTTCGCCGGCCAGCCACTGCCGCGAGCCTGCCAGCCAGGACAGATATTTCATATGCTGACGGATATTGCCGCGCGCCATGCGCATGACCTTGGAATCGGGTGCGCCGCCGCCCTGTTCGGCGGTCATCTGCAGCTTGAAGACGCGCTCGCGCGTCAGCGGCCGCGTCACATCCTGCTCCATCTTCTGCATGAACCATTCCGTCAGGCGGCGAATCTCAGCCCGCTGGAACGGATCTTCGGCCAGAAGCCGGCGGTCACGCTTCAGAACGCCGTGCGTCTCGTCGAGATACTCGGAAATAACAGAGGCGCCGCAGAGCGCCCGCATGCTGTCGTCGACATAGACGGGCAGGGTGCCGGCCGGATTGAGCGCCAGGAAATCGCGTCGCTTTTCCCAGGTCTGCTCCTCTATCAGTTCCGTCTGATAGCCATATTCCGTCAGGATCAGACGAACGAACCGTGAGGAGGATGACATGGGGTGGTGATACAGCGTCGGCATTGGTACTCGGGTGTTTCTGATTGATGCTATGGAGCTTTTTGGTCGCGATACTGCGACCCTAGTCATTTGTCATCGGTTGAAGCTATAGGATCTTGGCCTAGTTTGCACAAGCGAATCGGGCCGCCCTGCCGTTTGACAAAGGACACGATATGGCTGAACAAATTATTATCGCGCTGGTTTTAGGCCTTGTGGAGGGGCTTACGGAGTTCATTCCGGTCTCTTCCACCGGCCATCTGATACTTCTCGGACATTTTCTCGGCTTCCAGTCGACCGGCACTTTTGAAGTTTTGATCCAGCTCGGCGCGATTCTCGCCATTCTGCTCGTCTATTTCAATCGGCTCGTCCAGATCGCCAAGGCGCTGCCCGTCAGCGTCAAGGCCCGTCACTTCGTTCTGGCTGTTCTCTTCGGCTTTCTTCCGGCCGCCGTCATCGGCGCGCTCGCCCATGACTTCATCAAGAAAGTGCTGTTCAACTCACCGATGGTGATCTGCATCTCGCTGATCCTCGGCGGCATCGTCTTACTTGTCGTCGATAGAGTCCGGTTCAAGCCGAAATATACCAGTGCCTATGAATTTTCCTGGCCGCTGGCGATCAAGATCGGCTTTTTCCAATGCCTGGCCATGATCCCCGGGACGTCGCGCTCCGGTTCCACCATCGTCGGCGCCCTGCTGCTCGGTGCCGACAAGCGTTCGGCCGCGGAATTTTCTTTCTTCCTGGCCATGCCGACCATGGTCGGTGCCTTCACGCTGGATTTGTGGAAGAGCCGCCACGACCTCAGCATGGCCGATGGCCAGTTGATCGCGATCGGCTTCGTCATGGCTTTTATTTCCGCGCTGTTCGTCGTACGCGCGCTGCTCGATTTCGTATCACGCCGCGGTTACGCCCCTTTCGCATGGTGGCGCATCGGCGTCGGCACGGTCGGCCTGATCGGGCTCTATTTCGGTTGAGCCGATCGTCCCTGCAGCAACCGCTAAGAAAATGAAGGCCGGTGAAAACCGGCCTTTTTCATGCTCGATCAGTTCGAGGAGGAAGAGGTGTCGATGGAGCCTGTCGTGCAAGGATCGACGCCATAGGTCGGCGCACATTCGCCCTTGATCGAGGCGATGCTGCCGCGGGCGACGAAAGAGCCAGCGAGAATCACCAGTGCCGCGCACGCAAACAAAAGCGCGATAGACTTGCCCATCGAAGAATGCCTTTCCGCAGAAGTGTGAAGCGCGCCACGGACCGGTTCATTGTCCAAGCCTGAGACGCGCGGCTGTGTTAGTCAGTGAGATGAGCAATAGCAATAAATCTTCATGTTAAATTTGACGTTAATGCTACTATTTCCGCACTGCGTCTTTTAGGCAACGCTAAGCTGTGAATCATCGCAGTGCCGTGCGCCATATATGGCGCGCAAAGGTCGCCGTAACGCATTTAATCTGCTGCATGATTTTGTCTTGAAATCGATCCCGATCGAGGAAATATGCGGAAGGTCTTTTCGATCTTCCGAAGCTCGATTCCGCCTTTGGCAGGCCAAAAAAAACCGCCCGACGAGGCCGGGCGGCGCATAATTCTCATCGAATTGCCGAATCGTCAGGCAGCCTTGCCCGAACCTGTGAACTGACCCTGCGGCCGATAGCGCACCAGATAGGACGGCAGCACGGAAGCGAGCAGGGTCGGCAGCAGGCCGATACCCTTCAGCGTGCGTCCTTCCGCTTCCGCCTGCTTGGAAACGACATTGTCGCTCTTCAGCAGGGTCACCTGATCGGCCGTGATCGGTGGCTTGATGAGCGGCACCAGCGAAGCGATCGAGCCCGCCAGCGAGGCGAGGCTGAAGGGGATGGAGACGAGCGCCTTCTTCCGGCTGATGACGGAAAGGGTGGTCTCGAGACATTCGCGGAAGGACAGCACTTCCGGACCGCCGAGCTCATAGGTCGTGCCGGCCTTCAGCTTGCCGTCGACGGCGCGGGCAACGGTCTCGGCGATGTCCCCGACATAAACGGGCTGGAACTTCGTCTTGCCGCCGCCGATCAACGGCAGGAACGGCGCCGTGCGCGACATGTCGGCAAACTTGTTGAAGAACTCATCTTCTGGTCCAAAGACGATCGAGGGCCGCAGGATGATTGCATCCGGCTTGATCGACAGGATCGCAGTTTCGGCGCGAGCCTTGGTGCGGGCATAGGCCGAAGCCGAATTGGCGTCGGCGCCGAGCGCCGAAATATGCGTCAGCGAAGCGCCGGCGCCGCGCGCAGCTTCCGCAATGGCCTTGCCGCCGAATTCCTGCGCGGCTTCGAAGGTATTGCGACCACTCGGCGCCAAAATGCCGACGCAGTTGACGACATGCTGAGCGCCTTCGACGGCGCGGTCGATGGAGTTGCGGTAGCGCACATTGGCCTGAATGATCGAAATCTGGCCGAGATTGCCGAGCGGCTGCAGGAATCCGGCAAGATCGGGACGGCGCACGGCGACACGGATGCGATAACCGCGCTTGGCAAGCGCACGCACGACGTGCCGCCCGATGAAGCCTGATCCTCCAAACACGGTCACGAGCGGCGGGAGGTTGGACAGGGTCATGGCAGGCTCCTCGAAAGGCTTTATTGGGCTGATCTGGTTTCGTCTTAGCCGATCCGCGCGCCGAGGTGAAGTGCTATCGCGCTGCATTGCAGCCTCGGCTTTTCACTGGGTTCAGATGCCTTCGACGACCACCATTTCGGCGTCCGCCACCTGCTGGCGGATTTTGGCTGCGATCTGGTATTCCGGCGAGTTGTAGCAATCGACGGCATGCTGCAGCGACGGAAATTCGATGACGACGTTGCGGCCGCGCGCCTGTCCTTCAAGCGGTGTAAACGCACCGCCGCGGGCAAGGAAGTTCGCGCCGTATTTCTCGAAGGCAGACTTGGCGGCTGCGACGTAGTCCTTGTAGCGCTCGGGGTCGCGGACATCCACGCGCGCGATCCAATATCCCTTTGCCATATGTTCCTCCCTGCTTGCTTCTGTATCTTAGAGCGCGGCATCCATTTCGGCGAGGATGGCGTGGGCTGCCTCTTTCGGATCGGCCGCCTTGACGATCGGCCTTGCGACGACGAGATGGCTCGAGCCGGCCTTGATGGCATCCGCCGGAGTCATCACCCGCTTCTGGTCGCCCTTGTCGCTGCCTGCCGGTCGGATGCCGGGGGTTACCAGCGCCATATCCGGACCGATGATCTTGCGCACCCCGGATGCCTCTTCCGCCGAGCAGACGATGCCGCCCATGCCGGCCAGATGCGCCTGTTCGGCCCGGCGCAGCACCAGCGTGTGCGGATCATATTCGTAGCCTGCGGCAATGAGATCCTGTTCGTCCATCGAGGTCAACACGGTCACGCCGAGCAGGCAGAGGTCGGAGCCCTTGGCGGCTTCGACGGCCGCTTTCATGGCTTTCGGATAGGCATGCAACGTCAGCATCGACATGCCCATCTTGACGATATTCTCTACGCCGGAGGCCACGGTGTTGTCGATGTCGAGCAGCTTCATGTCGAGGAAGATCTTCTTGCCGCTGGCGGCGAGATCGCGGGCGAATTCCAGCCCGCCGGCAAAGGCGAGCTGATAGCCTATCTTATAGTGGAGGATATCGTCGCCGAGGGCACCGACCACTTTTTCGGCCTCCTGAAGGTTTGGAACATCCAGTCCAACGATCAAGCGGTCGCGTGCGGTCATCTCAAGCCCATCCCATCCAGTCTTCCATGGGTGTCCAGTCGCATGAGACGGCGCGCTTCGCAAGATCGAAACAGAAAAGATTGCCGCCGCCCGGCGGCTGATCGCCCTGCCGCGCGATCGGTTTTCCTTGCAGATGACATTTCAGCAGCGTGCCGACGCCGCCATGGCCGACGAAGGCGATCGGCATTTGCGGATCATGCCGCGCGAGCACGTCCTCGACGTTGGAGATGATCCTCGCCTGCGCATCGATGGCGCGCTCCCAGCCTTTGAAGCTTTCATGCGGATGGGCGAAGAACCAGTCGGCTGCTTTCTCGAATTCGGGAGGGGTCAGGAAACCCGTGGCGCTGCGGTCGTTTTCGTGCATGGCCTCGATGATTTCGACAGCCGCACCGCTTGCCGCCGCCAAAGCCTCGGCCGTTTCGATCGCCTTGCGTTCGCCGCTGGAGACGATGAGGCCGAGCTTGCTGGCCCAAGGCCGGCTCGCCGCCAGCCGCGCTCGCTCAGCACCTGTTTCGGACAGCCCCCATTGCGGCACCGGCACATCCGGATCGATGCGCACCTGCGGGTGCGTAATATAAAGAGCGTACATGGATACCCTCGACGACCGTCTCAGCCGCGGCTGTAGACCCAGAGCTGGGCCGGTGGAATGTTGCGGACGATGAAATCGAAATGGCGAATATGATAGCGATCCGGCTTGGCGATGATCGGCGAAACCGGTCCATACGAGATCTGTACCACCGGACGGCCGGGCGGCATGCGATCCAGCAGGCTTTCCAGCAACGCGACACGCGCCTTCATCGGGAAATTGAGGAGGGGAATGCCCGATACGACGGAATCGAAAACCTGCCCGCGCAGCACGCCAAGCGTCGTATCGAGATCGAAGGCATCGCCGTTGATAAAATTGACGCCGGGGTAGCGGCGCACGAGGTGATTGTAGAAGTCGGTGGAATATTCGATGGCGACAAGATTTTGCGGCTCGACGCCGCGTGCGAGGATTGCCTTCGTGATGGCCCCCGTGCCCGGTCCGAGTTCCAATACGGGCAGGCCCGATTGCGTGTTGATGACGCTCGCCATCTTGCGGGCGGTGATCGAGGAGGTTGGAACGATCGAGCCGACGGTTTTCGGCCCTTGCATCATGCCCTTGAAGAAGCGAATCTCCTCGTCGAATTTCTTGCCCAGCCGTTCTTTGAGACGCAGCGCCATGCTCTCCCCCCACCAAATGTTACGGTCGCGACTTACTACCGTTTCTCTCAATCTTGCAATGCGATGACGCAATAAAAAGAGAAAATGTCGCAATCCACAAAGGACCAAATAAAAACGCCCCTGCGTTGAATAAACGCATAAAAGGGCGTTTTTGTTTCGCCAGAGCCAGATGATTTCTGGTCCGTTCGACCTGAAATCATCTGACCCTTGAATCGAGAAAGTGGAGTATGGTGTCGTCCGAAAAACCGCTCACACTTTTCGGCATCATGCTCTAAACGCGCATCGGCATCAGCACATAAAGCGCGTCGTCGCCGGCCGTGTCGCGGATGAGCGTCGGCGAACCGGCATCGGCCAGCAGGAACACGGCAGAATCGCCTGAGAGCTGTGCGGTGATGTCGAGCAGATATTTGGCATTGAAGCCGATTTCCATCGGATCCATCTCGTAGCCGACGGCGACTTCTTCCGTTGCACTGCCCGAATCCGGGTTGTTGACCGTCAGCAGAAGCTGGCCGTCCGACAGCGCCAATTTCACGGCTCGGCCACGTTCCGACGAGATCGTCGAGACGCGGTCGACGGCCTGCGCGAAGGTCTGGCAATCGACGCGCATTTCCTTGTCGTTATTGGCCGGGATAACACGCTGATAATCCGGGAAAGTGCCGTCGATCAGCTTTGAGGTCATGACGATGGAGCCGATGGTCAGACGGATTTTGGCGTCGGAGACTTCGACGGTCACGATCGTATCCGGTGCATCCACAAGCTTCTGCAGTTCGCCGACCGTCTTGCGCGGGATGATGATGCCGGGCATGCCCTCGGAGCCCGAGGGGGCGCTGACATCGGCACGCGCCAGGCGATGGCCGTCGGTGGCGACGGCTCTCAGCTTCAGGTCGCCGCCGCTTTCGATCGTGTGGAAGAAAATGCCGTTCAGATAATAGCGCGTCTCTTCGGTGGAGATCGCAAACTGCGTGCGGTCGATCAGCATCTTCAGATCGGCGGCTTTCAGCTTGAAGGAATGGCTGAAGCTGCCGGCAGTGAGATCCGGAAAATCCGATTCCGGCAGGCACTGCAGCGAGAATTTCGAGCGGCCCGAGGCGACCGTCATCGAGCTGCCATCGGTGTTGGTGGCAAGAAGCACCTCCGAGCCGTCTGGCAGCTTGCGCACGATGTCATAAAGCAGATGCGCGGGAACCGTGGTGGCGCCGGCCTGTTCGACATTGGCGGGCGTCGCCTCGGTGATTTCAAGATCGAGGTCTGTCGCCTTCATGTCGAGGCTGGTGCCTTCGGCCTTCAGCAGCACGTTGGACAGGATCGGGATCGTGTTGCGGCGCTCGACCACGCGATGGACGTGGTTCAGCGACTTCAGGAGGTTCGACCGCTCAATTGTTATACGCATGGATGCTACCGCTTTCGACCGTGACTTGCCGGGCGGCCCGAGGCGCCCGAGCGACATGTTTTCGGACGAGGCCCGAAAGATTGGACAGGCAACTTGGCAGACTTCTCCATCCGAATGCAAGAGGCATGGGCGATTTGCCGGGCGGCAATTCGACATTTCGTCGACAATGCTCCACAGGAATTGCGCCGCTCTTGCCGTCGGCACGCGCCTCGCCCATAAAGGCCGGGAATACGAAGTGAAGTCAGGACCGGCATGAACGAAGAGCAATCAGGCGGCGGAACGCGCAGTTTCCGCCTGCACAACAACCAGATTCCGGCCCGTCCCCTCGAACCGGCGCTCTATCTCGTCGCGACACCGATCGGCAACCTCGGCGATATCACGCTGAGGGCGTTGGAAACGCTGGCCGGCGCAGACGTTCTGGCCTGCGAGGACACGCGTGTTACTCGCGTCCTGCTCGACCGCTACGGCATCCAGAACAAGCCCTATGCCTATCACGAGCACAATGCCGATGAGGCAGGCCCGCGGCTGCTGCAGGCGCTGGAGGCCGGCCGTTCCGTCGCACTGGTGTCGGATGCAGGCACGCCGCTCGTCTCCGATCCGGGCTACCGGCTGGCAACGCAGGCGATCGAGGCTGGCTGCAAGGTTGTTCCCATTCCCGGTGCTTCGGCGCCGCTGGCGGCCCTCGTCGGCTCCGGCCTGCCGAACGATGCTTTCTTCTTTGCCGGTTTTCTGCCGGCAAAGGACAAGGGCCGGCGCGATCGGCTGGCGGAACTTGCGGGCGTTCCCGCAACCCTCATCTTCTTTGAATCGCCGCATCGCATCGCCGCCACGCTTGCCGCCGCCGCCGATGTGCTCGGCGGCGAGCGCAGGGGCGCGGTCTGCCGCGAACTGACGAAGACCTTCGAGGAATTCCGCCGCGGGTCGCTGTCCGAACTCGCCGCGTTCTATGACGCCGTCGAGAATGTGAAGGGCGAGATCGTCTGGCTCGTCGGCCCGCCGGCGGAACGCGTTGCGGCGGAGGCCGATGTCGAGGCCATTCTGGCCGATCTTGCCGGAACGATGCCGACAGCCAAGGCGGCAACGGAGGCCGCGCATCTTACCGGTCTGCCACGAAAGGAGCTTTACCAGCGCCTGCTCGACATGAAGGAGCGTCATGAGTGAGACAGGCGAACGGCTGAAACGGCAAAAGGCCTGGCGGCGTGGTCACATTGCCGAATATCTTGCCGCCGTCTTTCTTATGCTCAAGGGCTATCGGATCGTGGCGATCCGCCATCGCACCAGGCTCGGCGAAATCGATATCATTGCGCGCAAGGGCGATCTCGCCGTCTTCGCCGAGGTCAAATCGAGACGCGATGAGCAGGAGGCGATCGACGCCGTTTCCTTCTCTTCACAGAGACGCATCCGTGCGGCCAGCGACCTTTGGCTCGCCCGGCAGCCGGATTTTGCCCGCCTGTCGCAGCGCTATGATATCGTCGCCATATTGCCCGGCCGATGGCCGCGGCATTTTCCGGACGCCTTTTGAGCGCGGCGTTACAGCAACGTCACAAAATCAGCCTATTGCCGGGCCGATAAGCGCTTGCGACTTCCGCCGCGCTCGCAATCCTATTTCGACAGGTCTCAATATGATCCGCAACACCGTTTCCGCTTTCGCCGTTCCCTCGCAGGAGGAGCGCAACAGCTTTGCTGCGCTTGAAAAGACCCCTGCCGTTCATGCCGGGAAGCTTTCGTCGCTCCCCTGTCTGAATGCGGTGCGCGTCGGCGGGACGGGTGCCAAGATCGAGGCCCTGTCCTTCCCGTTCACGGCTGCCGCCTGGAATCTCGAGCGCTGCCTGTTTGCGGAGGAAAGTGCTGCCAAGCTTCGGGGAACTGGAGCGTCGCTCATCCTGTTGTCCGAGATGGACCAGGGCATGGCCCGGACCAAGCAACGCGATCCGACCGCCGTCATCGCCGACGAACTCGGCATGAACCATGCCTATGGCGTCGAGTTTCTCGAACTCAGCCTCGGTTCGGAAATCGAGCGTTCCTACTGCCGCGACGATTTCAACGAGAAGGGCTTTCATGGCAATGCGCTGATGGCCTCCGTCGCCCTGAAGGATGCTTTCATGATCCGTCTACCGGGCGAGGCTGTATGGTTCAACGACAGCAACGAGCAGCCGCGCATCGGCGATCGCTGTGCCGTCGGCGCTGTCGTTAAGACCGCAGCCGGCCCTATGGTCGCCGTTTCAGTGCATCTCGAAAGTGTCGCGACCGCTGCCTATCGCGAGCGGCAGATGGCGGCGTTGATCGACGAGGTTGAAGGTTTCGCACCCGGCCTCCCGATCCTGATCGGCGGTGATCTCAACACCGGCAATCACACCGGCGGCGATTACTCGACCGATACCTTGTTCGCCATGGCCGAAGGCCGCGGCTTCGAATGCCACGGCGGCCCGCTGGATCAGACGAGCACGCGCCCGAGCCTGATCACGCGCTTTCCCGATCGCACCATGAAGCTCGACTGGTTCCTTGCCCGTGGTTTGAAGATCGGCGAAAGCCACCTCGTTTCCTCTCTGAACGAAGAGGGCAAGCCGCTCTCCGATCACGACATGATCCTCTGCACAATCGAAGGTTTTTCCGCCTGATCGCTACAATCGTTAAAATGCGCTGGGTTTGATGAACCCTGCCGTTACCCCTTCCATGCGATGGATCTTAGATACGCATGGAATTTTGGGGGATTGCATGGTTCTGAAAATGATATTGGCGAGCATGGCGGCCTTTGCCGCGCGTGCCGCGCCGGACGTCGTCACAATGCCGCGGTCGAAAAGCTTCATCGCCGGCGCCAGCGGCGACATGGAAATGAAACCGTCGCCGATCGAGCCGTCTTGGATCCTGGCGGGCAACCCCGTTGCCCGCATCGCCGAGCATTCGCGCGGGCAGGACGATGCCGCGTTGACGGCGCTGTGGGATTGTACGGCAGGCGAATTTCGCTGGTATTTCGGCTGGGACGAAACAGTGATGATCCTTGAAGGCGAAGTGCATATCACCACGGAAGACGGTGTCGAGCGCATGCTGAGCGCCGGCGATGTCGCCTATTTCGCCGGCGGCACTTGGGCGACATGGCGCATCGACAGCTATCTGCGCAAGGTCGCCTTCTTACGCAAGCCGTTCCCGAAGCCCTTGAGCATGGCCTATCGCCTGCGCAACTTCGTCCGGCAGGGCGGCGCACAGGGACTGGCCGCCTAAGCGCGGCCGGCCCTGGCAAAAGACGTTCCGCACGAAGGCATACCTGACGGAAGTCCTTGAATGGCCGTTGCGTTTGGAGGCGGGCCGACCTACATCTGTCCGCAAATTCGAGCGAGGGCTGACTATGGCTGGTATCAAGAATGTTGCGGTCCAGATGGACCATGTCCGGAGCATCAATATCGCGGGCGACTCGACCTTCGCCATGAGCCTCGAGGCCCAGAGCCGCGGCTACAAGCTCTTCCACTACACGCCCGAGCGGCTGAGCATGCGAGACGGCAAGATCTATGCATCCGTCGAGCCGATGATCCTGCGCGACGTCAAGGGCGATCACTTCGAGCTCGGCGAGCCGGAGCGCGTCGATCTCTCGACCATGGATGTCGTTCTGCTTCGGCAGGACCCGCCCTTCGACATGGCCTATATCACCTCGACGCATCTGCTGGAGCGCATCCACCCGAAGACGCTCGTCGTCAACGACCCGGCCTGGGTGCGCAACTCGCCCGAAAAAATCTTCGTCACCGAATTCGCCGATCTGATGCCGAAGACGCTCATTACGCGCGATGCCGGCGAAATCCGCCGCTTCCGCGAGGAGATGGGCGACATCATCCTGAAGCCGCTTTACGGAAATGGCGGCGCTGGCGTCTTCCACTCGACGCGCGACGACCGCAATCTCTCGTCCCTGCTCGAAATGTTCGGCCAGCTCTTCCGTGAGCCCTTCATCGCCCAGCAATATCTGCCTGATGTCCGCAAGGGAGACAAGCGCATCATTCTCGTCGATGGCGAGGCTGTCGGCGCGATCAACCGTGTGCCGGCCGAGCATGATGCCCGCTCCAACATGCATGTCGGCGGCCGCGCCGAGGCGACCGAGCTGACGGCGCGCGAGAAGGAAATCTGCGCCCGCATCGGACCGGCGCTGAGAGAGCGCGGCTTCCTGCTCGTCGGCATCGATGTCATCGGAGATTACATGACCGAGATCAACGTGACGTCGCCAACGGGTCTTCGCGAAGTGAAGCGCTTCGGCGGCGCCGATATTGCCAGTCTGCTGTGGGACGCGATCGAATCCAAGCGGGCCTGATCGGCACCTCCCTTCCACATTTTCCAGCTGAATAGTCGAATTCCCCCAGGGACGTAGACGCTTCGACGTGCCAAGGTGGAGTTTTTGTTCGTTTATTGTTCTTGTTCCATTCCTTATCTTGTGCCAGATTGCAACTCGAAGTTTGTCGATCGGAGTAAGTAACGGCAAACGGGTTGGGCGACAGGGGGCAGGGAATGGTAGCGCGTGTCAGTACGGTCGCGTTTCAGGGCATTGAAGGCGTACCCGTCGAGGTGCAGGTGATGATCGCGCCCGGCAAGGTGCTGATGCACATCGTTGGCCTGCCCGATAAAGCCGAGGCAGAAAGCCGGGAGCGGGTGCAGGCGGCATTGCACGCATCCGGCCTCGCGCTGCCGCCGAAAAAGGTCACGGTCAATCTCGCGCCGGCGGACTTGCCGAAGGAGGGAGCCACTTCGACCTTGCCATCGCGCTCGGTCTGATGGCGGCGCTTGGCGCGATCCCCGCCGATGCCCTGTCGTCCTACACGGTCATCGGCGAACTCAATCTCGATGGCACCATCGCGCCTGTTGCCGGCGCGCTTCCCGCGGCGATCGCCGCCAATGCCATGGGCAAAGGACTGATCTGCCCGGCCGAAAGCGGCCCGGAAGCCGCCTGGGCCGGCAAGGAGATCGATATTCTGGCGCCGCGCAGCCTGATTGCGCTCGCCAACCATTTCCGCGGCACGCAGGTTCTATCGCGGCCAGAACCCTCCATTCGTGCCAGTGCCGCCAATCTGCCCGACCTTGCCGATATCAAGGGCCAGGAAAGCGCCAAGCGCGCCTTGGAAGTGGCGGCGGCCGGCGGGCACAATCTGCTTTTTGTCGGGCCGCCCGGTTCCGGCAAGTCGATGCTCGCCTCGCGCCTGCCGTCCATCCTGCCGCCCTTGTCGACAAACGAGCTGCTGGAGGTGTCGATGATCCATTCGATCGCCGGCCAGCTTTCCGGCGGCAAGCTCTCGGATCGGCGGCCCTATCGCGCGCCTCATCACTCCGCCACCATGGCGGCGCTCGTCGGCGGCGGTATTCGCGCCCGGCCGGGCGAGGTCTCGCTCGCCCATCACGGCATTCTTTTCCTCGATGAGTTGCCGGAGTTTTCGCCGCAGGCGCTCGATGCGCTGCGCCAGCCGCTTGAAACCGGCGAATGCGTCATTGCGAGAGCAAACCACCGCGTCTCCTATCCGGCCGGCATCCAGCTCGTCGCGGCAATGAACCCGTGCCGCTGCGGCATGGCTGGCGAGCCGGGCCATACCTGCGCCCGCGGGCCACGTTGCGCTTCCGACTATCAGGGCCGGATTTCCGGTCCTCTGCTCGATCGTATCGACATCCGCATCGACGTGCCTGCGGTCTCGGCCGCCGATCTCATCCGGCCGACGGTGGCCGAAAAGAGCGCCGATGTCGCGCTGCGCGTCGCCCGTGCCCGTGAACGGGGCAAAGGGAGCGTTTCGAACGGGCCGGCATGAAGGATGTCAGCACCAATGCCCGCTGCTCCACCGCGATGATCGAAACCATCGCCGAGCCCGATGCTGCCGGCCTGCAATTGCTGCGGGATGCGGCCGAAAAGATGAAATTCTCGGCCCGCGGCTATCATCGCATTCTCAAAGTTGCACGCACCCTTGCCGATCTGGACGATAAACCGACCGTCGGACGCATCCATCTCGCGGAAGCCATCTCCTACCGCATTGCCGGCGAACGGCTGACTGCGGCGGCATGAGCTTGAAGCACGTCGCACAAAAGCGCGACGCGATTTTTCTGGTAGGCAGCTTCAGCCGCCAAGTCCCTCGAACAGCGCCGTCGATAGATAGCGTTCGGCGAAGGAGGGGATGATGACGACGATGGTTTTGCCTTCGCTTTCCGGGCGTTGGCCGATCTTGATTGCCGCCGCCAGCGCCGCGCCGGAGGAGATGCCGACCGGCACGCCTTCGAGCTTGGCCACGAGCCGCGCCAGCTGGAAGGCCTCGTCATTGCTGACGGTGACCACCTCGTCGTAAACATGGGTGTCGAGGATCTTCGGCGCGAAGCCGGCGCCGATGCCCTGGATTTTGTGCGGGCCGGGATTGCCGCCGGAGAGAACCGGCGAATCCGTCGGCTCGACGGCGATGACCTTGATATCGGCTCTGCGGGCCTTCAGCACCTGGCCGACGCCGGTGATCGTGCCGCCGGTGCCGATGCCGGCAACGAAAATATCGACCTTGCCGTCGGTGTCGTTCCAGATCTCCTCGGCCGTCGTCTTGCGGTGGATTTCCGGATTGGCCGGGTTTTCAAACTGCTGCGGAATGATCGCGTCCGGCAGCGACGCGGCGAGCTCTTCCGCCTTGGCAATCGCCCCCTTCATGCCCTTCGGTCCCTCCGTCAGCACCAGTTCCGCACCGAGCAGCGCCAGCATCTTGCGGCGCTCGACCGACATGGTCTCCGGCATGGTGAGGATCAGCCGGTAGCCCTTAGCGGCGGCGGCAAAAGCAAGCGCAATGCCGGTGTTGCCCGAGGTCGGCTCAATCAGGACGGTCCGGCCGGGAGCGATCTTGCCCTGTGATTCCAGGCTCTCGATCATTGCGACGCCGATGCGGTCCTTCACGGAGGCGATCGGATTGAAGAATTCGAGCTTTGCCAAGAGGTTGGCCTTGACGCCCTTCTCCTTCGCCAGCTTGTCCAGACGGACAATCGGCGTGTCGCCGATGGTCTCGGTGATCGAGGCATAGACGCGGCCGCGGCCAGGTTTACGGGTGTCGGACATGGGTAGCTCTCCCTATATTGGAATTATGCAACGACAATAGGAGCAAACGCCCGCGGAAACCAGAGTACGCACACGCCACTCGCGCGAGGCGCGTGAGAAAAGAATCTCCTACAAGCCTTCTTTGAGAATGTTTTTTTCAGGCAGCACGCGCTGCAATGAAGGCGGCCGTGGCGGCGAGGATGCTGGCGGCGGCCCGGTTCAGAACCTGCAGCGCCCGCGGCTTCTTGAGAAGGGTTCGCGCCCGCGAGGCAAGCAGCATATAGGGCACGAGAACGATCAGAAGAATGGTGAAAGTCGCCGCCACAAGGATCGCATATTCGCGCAGGCCGATACTGCCGATATCGATCAATGTCGGCACCAGCGCCACATAAAAAAGCATGGTCTTGGGGTTGCCGAGCGTGACAAGCAGTCCGGAGAGGAAGGACATGCCGGCGCTGCTGGATTTTTTGGCCGCGATATCGGCGGCGAGCAGGCCGGCGGTCCAGAGCTTCCAGGCGATATAGCCGAGATAGAGCGCGCCGGCGATCTTGATGACGACGAAGACCTCGGTAAAGGCCTGCGCCACGAAGGCGAGGCCGAGAATGACCGCCGTCAGATAGATCGTATCGCCGAGCACAAGGCCAAGGCCCATGAAGAAGGTCTCGCGAAAACCGGAGCCGAGTGCGCGCGCCACGATCGCCGTGATGCCCGGGCCGGGAATGGCGGCGGCAATGAAAAGCGCGCCGCAATAGGCAAGCAAAGCCGCGAGCGTCATGAAGATCTTCCTCCTGAGATGGTATTCGGCTCTATCGCACCACTTCTGCGTTTTCAAGCGATTGCGCCGGCGCTGCGAACATATTACCAAGGCATTAATGGCACGTCGAAACTGCTTTGCCCAAGGATATCATGTCTCTCGCATTGCTCCTGATCGATCTTCAGAATTCCATCCTAACCGGCCTTGGCGCGCCGAATCGTCAGCCGGCTATCGATGCCGCGCTGGAAACGGTCGTCGCCAAGCTCGCTGCGTTGAAACACAGCGCCCGCGCTGCCGGCGTTCCGGCTTTCATCGTCCAGCATGACGGCGCTCCGGGACATCGCCTGGTCAAGCGCAGTGAAGGCTGGCAGCTGCGCCGTGAAATCGCACCGGAGGCAGGCGATGTGGTGGTGCACAAGACGAGCTGCGATTCCTTCTTCGAGACGGATCTGGAGGCGCGGCTAAGGGCGCGGGGCATTACCCATCTCATTGTCGGCGGCTGCATGACGCAGTTTTGCGTGGATACGACTGTGCGGCGTGCCGTTTCGCTCGGTTTCGACGTGACGCTGATTTCCGACGGGCACACCACTGCCGATATGGGCAAACTGAGCTTTGAAGACATTGTCACCCATCACAATATGCTGCTTGACGGTTTCGATGCCGGACCGCATGAAATCAAACTAGTCCCATCCACGGAAATTTCCTTCTGAAGCCCTTTCCCCGCCGGAGGCTCTATGCCGCATCTGACCAGTATGATCGCCTTTGCCTTGATTGCTCTCGGCATGGTGCTGACACCTGGGCCGAACATGATCTATCTGGTCTCGCGATCGATCTCGCAGGGGCCAGCTGCAGGATTGATTTCGCTCGGCGGTGTCGCCTGCGGCTTCCTTTTCTACATGTTCTCGGCTGCACTTGGCATCACCGCGTTCGTCCTTGCCGTACCCTTTGCCTATGATGCGCTGCGGCTGGCGGGCGCGGTCTATCTTGGATGGCTCGCCTGGAATGCGCTGAAGCCCGGCGGCCGCTCGGCCTTTCAGGTGCGCGCGCTTCCCAAAGATAGCACACGCCGGCTCTTCACGATGGGACTGGTGACGAGCCTGCTCAATCCGAAGGTCGCGATCCTCTATTTGTCGCTGCTGCCGCAATTCATTGATCCTGGCACCGGCAGCGTCTTTACTCAATCCATTGTTCTCGGCTTCGCGCAGATTATCATCAGCGTAACATTCAACGCCATCTTCGCGCTGAGTGCCGGCTGGATCGCGATGTTCCTCACCCGCCGCCCGTCCTTCGCGCTGGTGCAGCGCTGGCTGATGGGCACGGTGCTGGCCGGTCTCGCCCTGCGCATGGCTTTCGAGGCGCAGCGCTGATGAGGCGCCTTTCGCAGAGACTGGCGACCTGCCTTCTGGTGCTCTCATCGCTCTGCGTCTCCGCGCCAATCGCCTCGGCAACCGAGACGGGTACGCAGACGATCGTCTTCATGCGCCATGGGGAAAAGCCTGAGGTGGGTCTTGGACAATTGAGCTGCCAGGGTCTTAACAGGGCTCTGGCACTGCCGCCGGTGCTGGCAAAGCTCTTCGGCAAGCCCGCAGCGCTCTTCGCGCCGGATCCGTCGAAGCGCAAGAAAGATTCCGGTACCTCCTACGATTACATCCGCCCGCTCGCGACCATCGAACCCACAGCAATCGCCCTCGGCATGCCTGTCGATACCAGCTTCGGTTACGATGATATCGAGGGTCTGAAAGCCGAGCTGAAGAAGCAGGATTATGCCGGCAAGCTGATCTTCGTTGCCTGGGAACACAAGCAGATCGTCGATCTTGCCCGTCAGCTGACGAGCGAGAATGGCGGCGACGCCAAGGCCGTGCCGAAATGGCATCGCGCGGATTTCGACAGCCTCTATGTGCTGCGCATCGGCGGCGGCAAGGCCGGATCGGGAGCGACTTTCGAGAAGATGGCCGAGGGCCTCGACGGCCGCCCTGAAGTCTGTCCGAATCCGGCTAAGTAGGCTCTAGAAGACTGGTCGCATGAAGCTACGTTCGTAGCTGACGATGCAGCGCGTTTCCTCGCCAAAGGCAAGAGCGGCCTGGCATTCTGCATCCTCGGGTATTTTCAGCCGATATTCCTCATAGGCAGCAAGGCTTGGGAAGCTGAAAAGCGCCAATGCGATATTGCTTGTGCCCTCATGCGGCATGAAATAGCCATGATGCGTGCCGCCCAGCCGGTTGACCAGCGGAATCCAGAGCTTGGCATAGTGCTCGAACTGAGCAAGCTTGTAAGGATCGATGACATAGCGCAGGTAGCAGGTGATCATTCGGCCGTCCTCTTGGAAAGATGACCGCTTCTATGCCAGGGCAGCGGGATCGTCCAGCCGAGATTCATACCCGCGGCAGCGCCCAGAATGATGATCGCGCCGACGATCTGTCCGGCGCCGAGCACATGGCCGAAGGCAAAGCGATCGACCACGATGGCCGCGATCGGATAGATGAAGGATAGCGCGCCGGTCAGGTGTGTCGGCAGCTTCTGGATGGCGCCGTAAAGCAGCACATACATCACGCCGGTATGGACGACACCCATGGCGACGAGGATCGACCATCCGCCGATATCCTGGGGCGCGGCCGAAAAATTGGTAAAAGGCGCCAGCATCAGTATGCCTGTCGAAACCTGGATCAGCGCGATAAGATGCGGCGGCGTACCCTTCAGCCATTTGGCGGCGGTCGCCGCCAGCGCATAGAAGAAGGCGGCACCCAGCGACAGCAGGATGCCGATCGCATAGCTTCCGGAGCCCACTGCCTCTGCCGGCTTGCCCTCGACGATGATCGCCATGCCGGCAAAGGCAAGTGCCAGCCAGAAGAGCTTGGTGAAGGTGATCCGCTCATTCAGAAACAGTGCGCCGAGTCCAAGCAGCATGAAGGGCTGCGTGTTGTAGACGGTCGTGGCGATGGAAATGGAAGCGTGGGAATAGGCGGCGAAAAGCAGCAGCCAGTTGAGGACAATGGCGATCCCACCGCCGACAGCGATGGAAAAGGTTTTGAGATTAAGAATGCCGGGGCGCAGCAGGCCCATGGTCCCACAGATGACGAGCAGCGTCAGTGCGCCGAAGAAGCAGCGCCAGAAGACGACCCCGGTCACGGCCTGCCCCGACATCAGCACGAACCAGCCGATCGTGCCTGAAATCAGCATCGCCGCCGTCATTTCCCCTGTGCCGCGTTTTATCTCGTTCATCACCTTGGCTCCGGTCTATCTACGCCAATCATATTGCGGGCCAGCGGCAGGTGATATAAGTTTAATGAGGCGATATCGCGCATTTGCCTAATTGAACGAGGTTTTTATATGGGTTTTCCTAACGCGGCTTTGAATCTCGATGATACCGATCAGCGGATGCTCGAGGCGCTGGCGCGCAATGCCCGGATCTCTCTGAAAGAGCTGGCTGAGGTGGCTGCTCTGTCGTCACCGAGTGCAGCGGAACGGCTGCGGCGGCTGGAAGAGCGCGGCATCGTCTCAGCCTTCACCATCGATATAGCGCCCGAAGCGATCGGGTATCCGCTGCAGGCGATCGTTCGCATCCGGCCGCTGCCCGGTCAGCTCCATGTGGTCGAACGGATCATTCAGGAGACGCCGGAATTCATCGAGTGCGACAAGGTCACCGGCGACGATTGCTTTATCGGTCGCCTGGTGGTGCGCTCTATGGGTGAACTCGACGGCATATTGGACAAGATTACCGAGCGGGCCGAAACCAATACGTCGATGGTCAAGGCGACCCCGGTCAAGCGCCGCCTGCCGCCGCTTTCACGCTAGAATTCCGCCATCGGCGACAGGATGAACGGTCCAGCAATATCGTCTGCCGCTTTGCCGCGTGCCATAAGCATCGTGTAACCCTCATAAGGTTCCGGCGACGCCTCGCAATCCAGCCGATCTGGCGAAAAGCAGATTTCGATACGCTCAGGTTCGACATCAAGCATAGACAGAATCGTCGCCAGGGATGGAATGGTCGTTCCCGCTATGTCGAGAAGCCAGAACGTCGCGCCGTCAAATGTCCATGCAATGATGGCGTTATCCGCGAGTGCTGTCAGGCGGATGGCGGAATTGAAGCAGGCATTCAGCAGAAACATCTCCTTCTGCCTGACGACGGCAAATTGAGCAGAAACCGGTTGGCGGTTCTGCAGAAGCGTCTTGATCAGGCGTAGATCGTCAGGCGAGTCCAAGGAGAGCTGCCGGGCAGGTGGGCCGGGTTTCCGGGGTTCGGGCGTCTTCGCAATGAAGATATGCTGCGGCAAGATTCGAAAGCCGTACCGCTCATACAACGCAGGCTTGTCGGTGAGCAGCAGATCGAGTTCGTAGCCTTCGGCGGCGGTTCGGGCAAAGGCGCGCTGCATGAGATCGCGATAGAGGCCTCGTTCGCGCCATTCCGGCCGCACCGCGCCTGATTGATAGCCTGCTGCCTTGACGGCCGTGCCATTGATCATCATCGGCATGGAGAAGGCAGTGAAATTGGCGACGCAGCGGCCTTCGCTATCGAAATAGCCGAACGGCATGCTTGTCGGGTCCGGGCCTCCGAACGAAGCCTGCATATCGACATCGATCGAGAATGTATCCTGCAGCAACTCGGCGAGCGCTTTCCAGGCACAGGGATCGCCGAAATAATCCTGCCGGAACGTCAGTCCAAGTTCAGACATCACACACCGGTCGAGCCGAAGCCGCCTGCACCGCGCTTGGTCCCGGTCGCTTCCGTTGTCTCGACGATACGCGCCTGGATCGCCGGCGCGATCACCATCTGGGCGATGCGCATGCCGCGGATGATCTCGAAGGGCTCGTCACCGAGATTGATGAGCAGCACCTTCACTTCGCCGCGGTAGTCGCTGTCGATCGTGCCGGGGGCGTTCAGGCAGGTAATGCCGTTCTTGAAGGCAAGGCCGGAGCGCGGGCGGATCTGCGCCTCGAAGCCTTCCGGAATTTCGAAGATGAAGCCGGTCGGGACGAGAGCCCGTTTGCCGGGCGCGATCGTCAGCGTAGCACCTTCTTCAACGGCCGCGCGCAGGTCCATGCCGGCGGCCCCCTTGGTCTCATAGGCGGGCAGCTCAAGGCCTTCGCCGTGCGGCAGGCGGATGAGGTTCAGCGTCGGGCCGATATCGGTGTGAATGGTCATGCGGCATTAGTTTGCGCGCGAACGCCCGAGGTCAATTGCATTTAGGCCTTTGAGTCGCTAGATACGGCGCCAATTCACAGGATTCACACGCATGGCCGAAAGTCTCGCCGAGGCGGTCTCCCGCCGCCGCACATTCGCTATTATCGCTCACCCGGACGCGGGCAAGACGACGCTCACCGAAAAGCTGCTGCTGTTCGGCGGCGCCATTCAGCTTGCCGGCGAGGTCAAGGCGAAGAAGGATCGCATGCAGACGCGCTCCGACTGGATGAAGATCGAGCGCGAGCGCGGCATCTCGGTCGTGACATCAGTCATGACCTTCGAATATGAAGGCAATGTCTTCAACATTCTCGATACGCCCGGCCACGAAGACTTCGCCGACGACACGTATCGCACGCTGACGGCCGTCGATGCCGCCGTCATGGTCATCGACGCCGCCAAGGGTATCGAGCCGCGAACGCTGAAGCTCTTCGAAGTCTGCCGCATGCGCGACATCCCGATCATCACCTTCATCAACAAGATGGACCGCGAAAGCCGCGATCCCTTCGAAATTCTCGATGAAGTCGAAGAGAAGCTTGCGCTGGATACGGCCCCGGTCACCTGGCCGATCGGCCGCTCCAAGACCTTCTGCGGCTCCTATCATCTGGCCGACAACACGGTGCGCGGCTCCGATACCGAGGTCGAGGCGACCAAGGTGAACGGCCCGCAGGCTGTTGCCGACAGGCTGCCGGAAAACGAGCGCCAGGCCTTCATCGACGAAACGGAACTGGCGATCGAGGCCTGCCGTCCCTTCGATCGGGAATCTTTCCTTGAAGGCCACATGACACCGGTCTTCTTCGGCTCGGCGCTACGCAATTTCGGCGTTCGCGACCTCATCAACGCGCTCGGCGCATTCGCGCCGCCGCCGCGTGACCAGGTCGCCGATATCAGGACGGTTCACGCCATTGACGACAAGATGACGGCCTTCGTCTTCAAGATCCAGGCCAACATGGACCCAAACCATCGCGACCGCATCGCTTTCGCCCGCATCTGCTCCGGCAAGCTGGAGCGCGGCATGAAGGCGCGGCTGTCGCGCACCGGCAAGCAACTCGGTCTCACCGCGCCGCAGTTCTTCTTCGCCTCGCAGCGCCAGCTTGCCGATACCGCCTATGCCGGCGATGTCGTCGGCATCCCGAACCACGGAACGCTGCGCATCGGCGACACGCTGACGGAAGGCGAATCCCTCGTCTTCCAGGGCGTGCCGAACTTCTCGCCGGAAATTCTGCGCCGCGTTCGTCTTGAAGACGCGATGAAGGCGAAGAAGCTTAAGGAAGCCTTGCAGCAGATGGCCGAAGAGGGCGTCGTGCAGCTCTTCTCGCCGGAAGACGGCTCTCCCGCCATCGTCGGCGTCGTCGGCGCCCTGCAGCTCGACGTGCTGAAGGAACGGCTGATGGCCGAATACGGCCTGCCGGTGTCGTTCGAAATGTCGCGCTTCTCCGTCTGCCGCTGGATCTCGGCCGACCAATCCGCCGATCTTGAGAAATTCGTCACCGCGCGCCGCGGCGATATCGCCCGCGATCTTGACGGCGACCCGGTCTTCCTCGCTCAGGACGGCTTCTCGCTGCGCTACGAGGCGGAACGTTATCCGGCTATCAAGATGGCCGCGATCAAGGAATATCACGCCGTCAAGGCGGCTTGACAGCGGGACATCTAGCCACAGGCGATTGGCCTGTGGCTCATGCCGCTACTCCTCTGCAGTATTGATCAGCTCCGCGTAGCGAGCCTCCGTGGCGTCATCCAGCGGAAACATGCATTCGACCCGCAGCTCCTGGGTCGTGATCATTTGCGGCGTTCCGACCGTCGTCACCAGCGAGAAGAATTGCAGGACATGCCTGTCCTTCACGAAGGAGAGGGGAATGATCGGCGCATTCTCGATCGCCGGCGATGCCGGCCATTCGGCATTGACGTCGGGATAGGCGAGCAGACCGTCGATGAGCTCCTTCGTCCGTGTATCGATAACGCGGCCGACAGACTCGCGGAAGACGCGCCCCAAAAGGCTTTCCGCCGTCTTCTCCCAGTCCGCAATGAAGGGCCGCATGCCCGATGGATCGAACATCAGATGCAGGAGATTGCGCGGTTTCGGTCGTGTGGCCATATCGGTGAACCGGCCGAAAAAGCGAAGCGTCGCATCATTGGTCAGCAGGACATTCCAGTAACGGTCCATCACGATGGCCGGGAATGGCTCGTGCTGACGCAGCATGCGCTCGAGCGCCTTGGTAACGCCCTGCAATTCCTCATCGTCAAAACTGCCTTCGGAATAGATCGGTGCATAGCCGGCGGCAAGCAACAGGGTGTTGCGCTCGCGGAATGGCACCTCCAGCGCGTCGGCGAGACGCAATACGTTCTGGCGGCCGGGCGTGCTCCTGCCGCTTTCGATGAAACTGATCTGCCGCTGCGAAATGCCGGTGTCGAGAGAAAGTTCGAGCTGGCTCTTTCCCCGTGTGTCGCGCCATGCACGCAGCTGCGGGCCGAGTTCGTTCGGCAATCTCAGTTCTGCGGGGAAAGAACTCATCCTGCAAAGCCTCGCTTCGTTCGTTCGTTTGGCGTGGCGGGGCCGTATTGGGCAGTCCCGCCAGCCTCATTTCTTATGAGAAGGCAATCGGCCCGACCGAGCCGTACCAGTGGCGCACTTTCGTCGGATCGGTCTCATCCATGTAGAAGAAATGCGTCATGACCGGTTTGACCACCGCCTGCGTGCGGTCATCGGGCGTCATGGTCACGGTCCCGCGGAACATTTTCAGCGATCCGCCGTCCCAATATTCGGTGACATCATGCAATGCGGTGAAACCGGTGTCGATGAAGGCGCGCAGGTTTTCACGAATGGCTTCGCGCCCCTTCCAGTCGGCAACGCCGAGATTGCATGTGGCGTCTTCCGCGAGGCAATCGAAGCCGTCCCCGAAGGTCTTGTCGTCGATTTCCCGCCAGAAGGCGAGCAGCCATTGCGGGGCTTCTTTCTTGATAAATGACATCATTGTCATGGATTTCTCCCGAGCCTGCCGTTGGAATGATGTCGTGGCCATCGACGTCATGCCGGGCGAAGGCTCTCTTTCGTTGAAGGGCTGAAAAAGCTCTTCCTGCAAGAAGATGATCTTTAGATACCCCGGGACGAATGCTGCTCTCAATTACATGCGATGTAATGAAGACCCAGCCAATCACGCTCCAAATCGATGAGGTCGATACGGATGCGTTTCATTTTGGAATAGTGCCTCCGCGATGTTCCATCCGATATAGCGCTATGCCATAGTGCCGGCCCGGAGGATCTCTTCGATCAGGACGGGCAGTTTTCATGATGAAATTCCTTGCGGTTCTTGCTCTGGCCCTTGCCGGCCTAATGCCGGTCGCGGCCGAGGCGCGAATCATCACCGATGCGGCAGGGCGCACAGTGTCGGTGCCGGACAAGATCAACCGCATTTTGGTGGCCGGACCGCCCGCTGCCGTGCTGGTCTATGTGCTGTCGCCGGAGAAGCTGGTGGGCTGGGTTCACGCGCCCGATGATGCCGCCAAGGCCTATCTGATGCCGTCCGTGCGGGTACTTCCCACGATCGGCCGGCTGACGGGCAAGGACGGCGCAATCGGCGCGCAGGCAATCAAGGATGCCAAGCCCGACATTATTCTCGATGTCGGCACGGTCGATCCCACCTATAAGGCTCTGGCCGACAAGGTGCAGTCCGAAACGCAGATCCCCTATGTGCTCGTGGATGGCAGCTTTGCCCGCACCGCCGCTACGCTGCGCGATGTCGGCGCGTTGATCGGCGTCGAAGACCGCGCCGACAAGCTTGCCGATTACGCCGATTCGGCAATCAAGGGTTTGAACGACAAGCTGGCCACGCTGCCGAACGATCCGCGCCCGCGTGTCTATTATGGCCGTGGTGCCGATGGCCTGGAGACGGGGCTTTCCGGCTCGATCAATCTTGAAATACTCGACGCCGTCGGCACGATGAACGTTGCCGCCGCCGCCGGCAAGGGCGGCCTTGCCAGGGTAACGCCTCAGCAGGTCGTCGGCTGGAACCCGGATATCATCATCGCCGAGACCCCTGCTTTCGCCGCCTCGGTGAAGAGCGATCCGCAATGGGCCGGCATCAAGGCCGTCAAGGACGGCAAGATCTTCGTACCGCCCTCGTTGCCCTTCGGCTGGTTCGATTCGCCACCCGGCGTCAACCGGCTGCTCGGCGTGCGCTGGGTGGAGAAGCTGCTCTATCCAAAACTCTTCCGCAGCGATTTTTCCGACGATGTGAAGGAGTTCTATAAGCTTTTCTACCAGGTCGATCTGACCGACGATCAGCTGGCAGCATTGCTGAAGGGCATGAAATAACCGCTCTATAAGGAAGGCACCCATGGTCCGGGAAAACGAAATTCGCGAAAACGAGGTGGCCGTCGATCCGCCTGCAGCCTCGGATGCGGGTCTCACCTTCATCGGCCGCATCTCCACGCCCTGGACATCGCGCATGGAAACGCCGCGGCAGGGCCGTCATGACGGCCCGATCTGCCGGATCGAGATCTTCGAGCCCTGGGTGGCGGCGCTGCAGGGCGTAGAAGCCTTCGAGCGGCTGGAAGTCCTCTACTGGCTGGATCGCTCCCGCCGGGATCTCGTGCTACAGAGCCCGGCCAACAGCGGCAAGGTGCACGGCACATTCTCGCTGCGCTCACCGGTTCGGCCCAATCCTATCGGCACATCCATCGTCAAGCTCGAAGCCGTCGAAGGAAACGTCCTGCTGGTGCGCGGCCTTGATTGCCTTGACGGCACTCCCCTGCTGGATCTGAAGCCGGACCGCACCCTGTTCAAGCCGATTGCGCCGCCGCAGCCCGGAGATTTCCAGACCGGCGACGGCGAGACGGCGCATTACTGCCAGAAGCGCGATGCACCTTCCCCTTGAGGCGGTTTCTCGCGCTGATTTTCACGGATAGTCTCCATTGTGACCGGCGCGACCATATCGCTCAACCGATGATGGGCTACCGAAATCCTATTCGCCGCGCGGATAGCGCTGGTTCTCTTCCAGCACGTTGAGGTCCATGTGATTGCGCATGTAGCGCTCCGATGCCTTCTGCAGCGGCTGATAGTCCCAAGGGTAGTAGGCGCCGTTGCGCAGCGCCGTGTACACCACCCATCGCCGTGCCTGGCTTTCGCGCACGGCAGCGTCGAAACTTGCGAGGTTCCAGCGTTCCATGGCCTGCGCTGTCAGTCGCTTCAACGTTTCGGCATAGGCCGGATCGTAAGCGAGGTTGCTCAACTCCTTCGGGTCCGCGTCGATGTCGAAGAGCATCGGCGGGTCCTTCTCGCAAAGGGTCAGCTTGTAGCGGCCGTCCCGCAGGCCCACGAGCGGCGCTTCGGAACCTTCTGCCGCATATTCCATCGGTACGGGGCTGCGGCTTCCTGTGCCGAGGGCGAGCGGCGTCAGGTCTTCGCCATCGGTCCAGCGGCGGAGCGAGGCGATGTCGATGCCGGCAAGGGCGGCGAGGGTCGGCGTCACGTCGAGCGTCGAAACCGGCTGATCGATGCGCTTCGGTTGCCAGCCTGGCGCCGATATCATCAGCGGCACGCGGGCCGAGCCCTCAAAGAAGTTCATCTTGAACCAGAGGCCGCGCTCGCCGAGCATGTCGCCGTGGTCAGAGACGAAGAGGATGATCGTGTTGTTGGCCATGCGGCCGCGCTCGAGCGTTTCGAGGATCTCGCCGATCTTCTCGTCGACATAGGAGATATTGGCGAAATAGCCGCGCCGTGCCCGGCGGATCTGCTCCGGGGTGATATCGAAGGCGGTGTGGTCGCACGCCTTCATCAGCCGCTGCGAATGCGGGTCCTGCTGGTCGAAGGGGATTTCGCCGACTTCCGGGTCGAGCGCCGGGCAATCCTCATAGAGATCCCAGAAGCGCCGGCGTGCGACGTAAGGGTCGTGCGGATGCGTGAAGCTGACGGTCAGGCACCAGGGCCGCTCGTCATGCCGGCGCGAGAGATCGTAGAGCTTGCGGGTCGCGTGATAGGCAACCTCGTCATCATATTCCATCTGGTTGGTGATTTCGGCCGTGCCGGCTCCGGTGACAGAACCGAGATTGTGATACCACCAGTCGATGCGCTCGCCGGGTTTAGTGTAGTCCGGCGTCCAGCCGAAATCGGCCGGGTAGATGTCGGTCGTCAGCCGCTCCTCGAAGCCGTGCATCTGGTCCGGGCCGACGAAATGCATCTTGCCCGACAGCGCCGTCTGATAGCCGGCGGCGCGCAGGTGGTGGGCGAAGGTCGGGATGTCGGAGCAGAATTCGGCGGCGTTGTCGTAGACGCGTGTGCGGCTCGGCAGCTGCCCGGACATGAAGGAGGCTCGGGCGGGCGCGCAGAGCGGGCTTGCCGTATAGCTGTTGGCAAAGCGCACGGAGCGCTTTGCCAGGGCTTTCAGGACCGGCGCATGCAGGAACTCGGCCGGGCCGTCGGGAAAGAATGTCCCGTTGAACTGATCGACCATGAGGATGAGGATATTCGGACGGGACATGTGAAGCTGTTTCCTTAGGATCAGAGGCCGATGGCAGCTTTGACGGCGCCGAGGCCGGGCTTGCCGCCCATAGTGGTGACGCCGGCAAGCCAGGGCGTCAAGGCATCCGGATGCGCCTTCAGCCAGGCAATCGCCGCGTCCTTGGCGCTCTCGCCGCCGAGGATCGAGCCCATCAGCGAATTCTCCATGCCGATGTCGAAGGTCAGGTTATGGAAGAGCTTGGCGGCATTCGGGCATTGGGCGGCCCAGCCGGTGCGTGCCAGCGTATAAACCTCGGCGCCACCGTAATTCGCGCCGAAATAGGTATCGCCTCCGGAAAGATAGGCGATCTTGAAGCGCTCGTTCATCGGATGCGGCGCCCAGGCGAGGAAGACGATTGCCTGCTTCTCCTTCGAGGCGCGCTCCACTTGCGACAGCATCGCCTGCTCGCTCGATTCCACCAGTTCCCAGCCTTTCAAGCCGAAATCGTTGGCGTCGATCATCTTCTGGATATTGGCATTGGCCGGCGCGCCGGGCTCGATGCCGTAGATCTTGCGGCCGAAATCCTCGGCATGTTTCTGCAGGTCGGAAAAATCCTTGATGCCCTTCTCGGCAGCATAGGCCGGGACCGCGAGCGTGAACTTGGCGCCCTGGAGATTGCGGTTCAGCACTTCGGCCGCCTTCGCCTTGTTGAGATCGTCGATGAAAGCCTTCTGCGCCGGCATCCAGTTGCCGAGGAAAATATCGATCTCGCCTGTCTTCATCGCCTGGTAGCCGATCGGCACGGAAAGCGTCTTGATGTCGGGCTCGTAACCGAGGGCGGTGAGCAGCACGCCGGTCACCCCGTTGGTCGAGGTGATGTCCGTCCAGCCGGGGTCCGAAAGGTGGATCGTCTTGCAGCTATCGCCATCGGCGCGGGCGATACCGGCAAAGGAAAGGACGGAAAGAAGAGCGCCGGCGGTCAGCCGACCCATTGCAGACATGCGCATGACGATGGTTCCCTCTTGTTATTGGATTATTTTATTGAACATCACTAGAGTTCTCGCTGTGAAGCGGGCATTTTTCGATAGCTGGTAAAAGGAAATTTTATGGCTGAACGTTTGGTGGATCTCGGCTGGCTGCGGATATTTCTGGAGGTCGGGCGCTCCGGCAGTCTCTCCGCCGCCGCTTCGACGCTCGGCCTGACGCAGCCGGCCGTCAGCTACCAGATCCGCCGCATCGAAGAGCAGATGGGTGTCTCCCTATTTCGCCGCCAGCATCGCGGCGTCGAGCTTTCGCCGGAAGGGCAGCGCCTGTTCGAGATCGTCGAAAAGGCGGTCGGCGGCGTCGACAATCTGGTGCGCAGCTTCCGCGTCGAGGCGGAGCGTCCATCCGTCCGTCTGCGCACGGACTATGCCTTTTCCGCTCTCTGGCTGATACCCCGTATGCATGCGTTCCGGCTTCTCCACCCGGAAGTGGATATCCAGATCGTCGCCACGCAGCGGCTCGATCGCGGTGCGCCGGAGAGTGGCGATATCGCCGTCTTCTTCGGCACGCGCAGCGAATTCGGTCCGGCGGCGACGCTGCTTTTGCCGGAAAAGGTCGTGCCGATCTGCACCAGGGGTTTTGCCGATCGCCATGGCCCGTTCACCGATCCCTCGCAGCTTGCAGGCACCACGCTCGTCCATCTCGATTCGGAGATACCGTCGGCCTGGTTCGATTGGGAAAGCTATCTTGCCGCCTTCGGCATTGCCCGGGATGCCTATGCCGGTCGTGGCGACCTGCGCTTCAATACTTATTCGCTGGTCGTGCAGGCCGCTCTCAGCGAACAGGGCGTTGCCATCGGCTGGATAGGGCTTGTCGATTCCCTGCTCGCCGCGAGGACGTTGGTAACGGCGGGTCCTATGCTGGAGGCGCCGGAGCGCGGCTACTGGCTGCTGCCGCCGGCCGCCGCAAACCCAGAGGCGGAACAACTGGTGCAATGGCTGCTCGCCGAAGCAGCCGCCGGATAATCATCAATCATGCTCTATTCCGTCGTAAGGTCGGCCAGAAATGTCTCGCACCAGCGCGAGACATCATTCTTGAGCAAGTGATCCATCATGCCGCGCCAGCGTTCCTGCCGCTCTTCCAGCGGCATGCTGATGCCGCGCGCCATCGCATTGGCTGTACCGTCGACATCGTAGGGATTGACCAGCAGGGCGCCTTTGAGTTCACGCGCGGCGCCCGCAAAGCGGGAGAGCACCAGCACGCCGGGATTTTCCGGATCCTGTGCCGCGACATATTCCTTGGCGACGAGGTTCATGCCGTCGCGCAACGGTGTCACGAGCCCGATCTTGGCGAGCCGGTAGAGGCCGGCGAGGATCGGGCGGCTGATCGAGCGGTTGATATAGCGGATGGGAACCCAGTCCACCGTGCCGATAGCGCCGTTGACCCGGCCGGCCTGTTCGGCAACCGCATGCTGCATTGCCTCATATTCCGGCACTTCGGAGCGCGATTTCGGGGTGATCTGCAGATAGGTGACGCTGCGCTGATGCGCCGGATTGTTGGTGATGAAACGTTCGAAGGCATCGATGCGCTGGGTGATGCCCTTGGAGTAGTCGAGCCGGTCGACGCCGAGGATCAGATCGCGGCCTTCGATGCTCTTGCGCACCTTCTGCACCATGCTGTGCGAAGCGGCCTTGCGGGCAAAGGCGGCAAAACCCGCCGTCTCGATACCGATCGAATAGGCGCCGCCGCGAAAATCATGGCCATGGGCGCTGAAATGGCCGGGACTTTTCTCGATGCCCATGCCTTCGCGCCTCAGGCAGCCCGCGAAGTTTTCCAGATCGTGATCGGTCTGGAACCCGAGCAGGTCGTAGGAGGAGAGGCCCCGCATGATCTCCTCATGCACCGGCATGGCGAGCACGACATCTGCCGGTGGCCAGGGAATGTGCAGGAAGAAGCCGATGCGGTTCTTCAAGCCCATCTGCCGCAGCTCCGCCGCCAGCGGAATGAGATGGTAATCGTGCACCCAGATGATGTCGTCGGGTTCGATCAGCGGCGCAAGCCGGTGGGCGAAGAAGCGGTTGACGCGGAAATAGCCGGTCATTTCCTTGCGGGCATATTCGGCAAGATCGAGCCGGTAATGGCAGATCGGCCAGAGGACGCGATTGGCAAAGCCCTGATAATATTCCTCGACATCGGTCTGCGTCAGGTCGGAGAGGGCATAGGTGATGTTGCCGTCCTGCGTCATCTGCAGCGGCTCCGGTTCCACGTCGCCGCTCGATTTGCCGGACCAGCCCATCCAGATGCCGCCGCGCTCGGCAAGTGCGGCCTGCAGCGCCACGGCGAGGCCGCCCGCGGCTGCTGCGCCCTTGTGATCGGGTACGGAAACGCGGTTGGAAACGATGATGAGACGACTCAATGAATTCTTCCTTTCGAGAAGGCCAAAGCAATTCCGGGAAAAGTGCGCAGCGGTTTTCCGTTCGGAATTGCGGGAGACTAAGAAGCTGGCCGGGTGATCGACGGATTACTTGACGAGCGTTCCCAGCACGTCTCTTAAACGCGCGGGCGAGCCAATGGATGCACGCGCCAGCGTTTTTCGGTCGCCTTCGCCGATGCGTACGGATTGGCCACCAAGGCGGTTGGCGGCGGCAAACATCGTCTCGTCGGTCACGTCGTCGCCGATCGCGACCGGACGGCGTCCCTCGAACGGCTCTTCAGCGAGAAATGCCTCGACGGCATGTCCTTTGCTGGCATGCGCCGGGCAGATTTCGATCACCATCTTGCCGCGCTGAAGGGTCCAGTCGGAGCCGGCTTCTTCCAGATGGCGTTGCATGGCCTCGGCGATCTCGGCTTCGCTTGCCGGAGCATGCCGGAAGTGAACCGCGACCGCAGCCCCCTTGTCCTCGAAGATGGCGCCGGGCCAGGCCATGGCCTGACGCTGAATGACCTGTTTCATCTCCTGAAAGGCAGGCGGAATATGCGCTCGCCGCAGCCGTCCGGCCGCATCGCGGCGTTCCCCGCCATGCAGGCCGGCAACGGGAAAACGGAAAGGAGCGAAGAGCGGATCGACGAATTCGATGGCACGGCCTGTCACCAAGGCCAGGGCGCCACCGAGCTGGCGGGAGAGGGCATGCAGCGTGCCGGGCAGATAGTCCGGCACGACGATCGCTTCCGGCCTTTCGGCAAGATCGAGCAAGGTTCCGTCGATATCGAGGAACAAGGCCCAATCCTGGGGATACAATGAGAGTGCGGTAAGGGCCGGCTCGTTCAGCGGCCTCGGCTTGGCTTCACCCTGTTCGGGCTGTTCCTGAGAAGACATGCTGGGTTAGCTAAGGCGCTCTTCCCGTTTGGCAAGGAAAAAAACGAACGGTTGAAAATCAAAAGGGGCCGCCTCAAGCGACCCCCCATGAGCTTTGGCCCGTAACTGGCCTGAAGCGGCAAACGCTTCGGGAAGGTGTTGGTCAGAGCGAGGGCTGCCTCGCAACGTTCACCACCATTTCCATGCCGTATACAAAGACCGAAATCTCACTAGACATTGGATCACCTTCCTTTCGTTACGTTTCAGACAAGCTAAACGTAGCTCAAAATTGGCCCGATGCAAGTGGTTCGACTTTGGAGAGTTTCACATTGTCGTCGCGTTGAAATGTCTTGGCTCGACACCTCTTCGAGGAAAGCCCTGCTACAACGGCCTTCACGAAGGAAATGTTGCGATGCAGAATGTGATCGGACGAAGCGTCAAATATCTGTCATCTTGCGCTGCAGGCGATGGAAAATTAAGACTTTATTACCCATTCCGCATAAACAATCATCCAAGATTTGCCATTCTCCCGCGGGGCAGGAAGACAGCGGGAATCGGAGTATAAAGACGCATGTGTCGCTGGGCAGCCTATCGTGGAGAACCCCTCTATCTGGAGGAGCTGGTATCCTCGCCTGCCCACTCCCTGATTGAACAATCCCATTGCGCCACACGCGCCAAGACGGCGACCAACGGCGATGGTTTCGGCATCGCCTGGTATGGCGATCGGCCGGAGCCCGGCCGCTATCGCGATATCCTGCCGGCCTGGTCCGATTGCAATCTGAAGAGCCTAGCGCGGCAGATCCGTTCGCCGCTCTTCCTCGCCCATGTCCGTGCGGCCACCGGCGGCGGCACGCGGCGCGACAATTGCCACCCCTTCGTCCTCGAAAACTGGTCGTTCCAGCACAATGGCCAGATTTCCAATTTCGACCGTCTGCGCCGGCCGATGGAAGCCATGCTCGACGATCGGCTTTTCCATGCCCGCAGCGGGACGACCGATTCCGAGCTGCTCTTCCTGCTGGCGATGCAGTTCGGTTTGGCGACCAGTCCGATTGCGGCGATCGCACAGACCATCGGCTTTGTTGAAGGATTGTCGATCCATCTGACCGGCTCTGTGCTGGTGCGCTTCACGGCAGCCTTTTCCGACGGCAAGTCGCTCTATGCCATCCGCTATGCGACCGACCGCAAGGCGCCGACGCTCTATGCTTCGCCCGTCGGCGCGGGATACTGCCTCGTATCGGAACCGCTGAACGACGACATCGATGCCTGGCGCGAAATTCCCGACGGCAGTGCCGTTCTGATTGACGATAGCGGCGTCCATGTCACGCCCTTCCAGCCGGAAGAGCGAGCAGCCGCGGAGCGCCAGCCGATAGCCGCTATCCCTGCTTGAATCGTTCAGCGATCAGGGCTGCGAGCCGCGCCGCCACTTCATCCTTGTCGAGGTCCGGCCATTGCTCGGCGCCGTGGTGACTGATGATCTTCACGCGATTCCGCGCGCCGCCCATGATGCCGGTCGCGGGTGAAACGTCGTTGGCGACGATGAAGTCGGCGCCCTTGCGCTCCAGCTTCGCGCGCGCATTGCTTTCGACATCCTGCGTCTCCGCGGCAAATCCGATGACGAGTTTCGGCCGCTGCGTGTGGTGGCCGACCGTTTTCAAAATGTCGGGGTTTTCCGTGAGTGCCAGAGTCGGAATGGATTCGCCCGGATGTTTCTTGATCTTCTGATCGGACGCGGAGGCCACCTTCCAGTCGGCGACCGCCGCTACCATGACGGCGATGTCAGCCGGAAGGGCTGCAAGAACGGCATCGCGCATTTCGTCCGCGCGTTCGACATGGATGACGTGCAAGCCGACCGGATCGGGTATGGAGACCGGGCCTGAGACGAGGGTGACATCGGCGCCGAGCGCCGCAAGCGCCGCGGCTATCGCATGGCCCTGCCGTCCCGACGAGCGGTTGGCGATATAGCGCACCGGATCGATCGGCTCATGCGTAGGTCCTGAGGTGACGACTGCCTTCTTGCCGGCGAGGGGCTTCGCGCCGCCATCCAGCCGCTTCTCAACGGCTGCGACGATATCGAGCGGTTCCGCCATCCGTCCTGCGCCGCTCTCGCCGCTCTCGGCCATTTCGCCGGTCATGGGGCCGACGAAGGCAATACCGTCGCTGCGCAAGATCTCGACGTTGCGTCTGGTGGCCGGATGAGCCCACATCTTCGGGTTCATTGCGGGGGCAGCGAGAACTGGCCGGTCGGTGGCCAGCAATATGGTCGAAGCGAGATCGTCCGCCAGCCCGTTTGCCATCTTGGCGAGCAGATCGGCCGTTGCCGGCACGATCAGCACGAGATCGCAGTTGCGCGCCAGCCTGATATGGCCGACATCCTGCTCATCCTGCCGCGAAAACAGATCGGTGAAGACATGGTCGGCGGCGAACGCGCCGACGGCAAGCGGTGTGATGAACTCCTGCGCACCCGATGTCATGACGGGCCGCACACTCGCGCCGCGCTCGCGCAGCCGGCGAATGAGATCGAGGCTCTTATAGGCCGCGATACCGCCGGAGATGATGAGGAGGATGCGCTTATCCGCGAGAACCATGCCTGAACCCGTCGCCTGTTCTTTGTCCGTAAGCCTAAGCCTTTGGCGTGTCATAGGCAATCGCAGCATCCTCTCATTATGGTTGTGATCCTTCCTTTCGAGCCATTTTCGACAGGGGATTACAACGGTCTCACGCCCTTGTCATTTGCTGAGGGTCTTTGTCTCGGACAACAGTGAACAGGTTAACGACCAAAGGAGCAACGCCTTGAAACTGATGAAAGTCGCGATGATCGCCCTGCCAATTATGGCCGCTGCCATGCCGGCCTTTGCCGAGCATGCCTATTCGCCGCAAGAGCTGAAGAACAGGGAAATCGTTCTGGATTTCTACCAGAAGGCGCTGAACGACAAGGATTTCGACGCAGCCTCCAAATATCTCGGCAAATACATCCAGCACAATCCTCTTGCCGCCGATGGTCCCGAAGGACTGCGCGGTTTTCTGGAATACCTGAAGAAGAACTATCCGCAGTCGAAGAGCGAGATCAAGCGTGTGATGGTCGACGGCGATTATGTGATCCTGCGTGTCCATGCCGTTCGCCAGCCAGGTGACCGCGGCAGCGCCATCGTCGACATCTTCCGCGTCGAGGATAACAAGATCCAGGAACATTGGGATTCGGTGCAGCCGATCCCCGAGACGTCGAAGAACAGCAACACGATGTTCTGAGCGGAAGCGTCGCAAGGGAAGTAGGAGCGGCGGCCCGTCCTCATCTATTCAAAACATTCCAGCAACATGATCCTGCAAGCAATTATGTTTGCGGGATCATGTTCGCGTTTCGAAGTTGCCGATACCGGCAACAATAATTGCGTCGTCAAAACGTCAGGTACGCGTGATCGACAGGCCGCCGTCGACGAGCGAAGCCGTGCCGCTGACGAAACTTGCGTCATCGGAGGCGAGATAGAGGACCGAGCGAGCGATCTCTTCCGGGCCGGCGACGCGCTTCAGCGCATGCAGATTGGTAATGAAAGCCTGCTTGTCGGCGGTATCGTTCATTTCGCGGTACATATCGGTATCGACAGCGCCCGGCAGTACGGCATTGACGCGCACGTTCTGCGGGCCGAATTCGGCGGCGAGTGCCTGCGTCAGGCCGATCAGGCCCGATTTGCTGGCGGCATAGGCGGCAACGCCGGGAAAGCCGACCGTATGGCCGACAAAGGTCGAGGTGAAAATTACAGAACCACCGCCGCGCTTGATCATTTCGCCAATTTGGTGCTTGGCTGCGAGGAACGACGCGGTGAGGTTGATCGCCAGCGCTTCGGCAAAACCTGCCTCCGAAACCCCTGTGCTCGGGCCGGCCTCGCCGAGCGTACCGGCATTGTTGAAGGCGATATCGAGCCTGCCGTAGCGCTCGACGGCGAGAGCGACCAGCGCCTTGTGGTAGTCTTCCGAGCGTACATCGCCAGCCAAGACGGCTGCTTCACCGCCGGCGGCCTTGATCTCGGCGGCAAGGCTTTCCAGCTCTGCGCCACGGCGAGCGCCGACGACAACCTTGGCGCCCTCGGCGGCAAAGAGCTTTGCCGTGACGCGGCCGATGCCGGAGCTGGCGCCGGTGATGACTGCAACTTTTCCATTCAAGCGATTCATTGTTCCATCTCCTGTGTGAGGACGTGTCTTTCGGTTTGTCCGATACGTGGAACATGGCCTTTTCCGATCGTTCGGATTAGTCTGCAAAAAGAGGAATTCGAATTCGGAGTTTCCGAACGATGCTGAAGATCGACGGGATCGTGACATTCGTGACTGTAGCCGAGGCCGGCTCGATCAGCGAGGCGGCGCGTCGGCTGCGTCTGTCGAAATCCGTGGTCAGCGAACGCCTGTCGGAAATGGAAAAAGCATTGGGCGCTACCCTGCTCCATCGCACGACCCGCAAGCTGACCCTGACGGAGGATGGCGCTGCCTTTCTGCAGCGCGCGACCCGCATCGCGCAGGAGGTTCGCGAGGCTGCGGCCGATCTCGCCGAGCGGCGCGGTACGCTGATAGGACCTCTGCGCATCGCCGCACCCGTCACCTTCGGCCGCCTGCATCTGGGGCCGGCTCTCTATCCGTTTCTCGCCGAGCATCCGGAAATCGAGCTGACGCTCGATCTCGATGACCGCCGGGTCGATGCGGCCTCGGATGGCTATGACGCGATCATTCGTCATGGCTTGATCGCCGACTCGCGTCTTGTCGCGTGGAAACTCGCCCGCAGCCGCCGCCTTCTTGTGGCGTCGCCGGACTATCTCAGCCGCCACGGCAAACCCGCGTCGCTCTCCGATCTCGAAGATCATCGCGGCATTTTTTTACACCAATCGCGGCGTTGCGGACTGGCGTTTCGAGGGACCGGACGGCGCAGTCGTCATCCGTGCGAAGCTGGCATTGGGTGTCAACAACGGCGATATCCTCCACGATGCCGCGATTGCCGGACTTGGTATCGCCTTGTTGCCGGCCTTCATAGCCGGACCATCGGTGAGGGAAGGTCGGCTTGTCGAAATCGATGTCGGCTATCGCCCCGAGCCGGAATTCATCTTCATGGCCCATCCGGAGGGGCGCAATCCGTCGGCCAAGCTTCGCACTATGGCCGATCACCTGAAAAAGGTCTTTGGCGATCCGCCTTATTGGGAGCGGGGCACGTAACTAGGCAATCAAGCTCATGAGATTGGCGATGACGGGCGATCTCTGCGCCTTGAGGCTGGCAAGGCCAAGACGCGCCACGAGCGGCGGCCCGTCGATCGGCCGATAGGCGACGCCGTCGAGCTTGATCTGCGCGATCGAGGCGGGAACGATGGAAACGCCGAGATTGGCGGCGACGAGATTGACGACGGAGGGGATCTGCGGCGCTTCCTGCGTCACCACGAGGTCGAAGCCGGCTTCGCGGCAGGCCGCGACGATATCGTCATAGAGGCTGAGACCCACCATGCGCGGAAAGAGAATGAAGGGTTCGCCGGCCAGCCCCGAGATCGGCACGCGCTCCTTTTTCGCCAGCGGATGATGTGCGGGCAGCGCGATCAACATCGGCTCGTCGGCAAAGCGCTTCAGGCGCACATCCCGCGGATCTTCCAGTCCCGGCCGAATGAAGGCCGCGTCGATCTCGCCGCGCATCAGCCGCTCCATCAGCGCATTGGTGTTCATTTCGGTCAAAGACAGCCGCACCTCCGGCCAGTGTCCGCGGAACTCGCGAATGGCTGATGTGACGATGGTGTTGAAGGCGGAAGAGGCGGTGAAGCCGAGCGACAGGCGGCCGATTTCGCCGCGATTGGCGCGTTGGGCGGCGAGCTTTGCCTTCTCCGCCGCATCGACCGCCATTTTTGCTTCCGCGAGAAAGGCCTCGCCTGCCGCCGTCAACTCTGCGCCATGCGGCACGCGGTGGAACAGTTGCGCACTCACTTCGTTTTCCAGGTCCCGGATCTGTTGGCTGAGCGGCGGCTGGCCGATGCCGAGATTGGCCGCGGCGCGGGTAAAGTTTCCCGCCTCCGCGAGCGCCAGAAAATAGCGGATATGACGCAGCTCCATCGCTATCTCCAAAAGCTATTGAGATCGCCTCTTCCATATATTGGACTAATGAAGCCGATCTGACTAGATTCCGGAGCAAGAAAGGTTGGGTGTCCCGATGTCTCGCGCTGCTGGCAAGCAGGAAGCCACTGCTTCCGAAGTTCCGTCCCGTCCCGAATTGACACTCGTCAGGATTGCGCCGCCGGCGGAGTCCCGCCAATTCCTGATACGCGGTACGCCTGCCTTCCGCCATGCGACCATCGCGCTGTTTCTCTCCGGTTTTGCTACTTTCTCGCTGCTCTATTGCGTGCAGCCGCTGATGCCGATTTTCTCCCAGGATTTCGGTGTCACACCAGCGGCTAGCTCGTTGTCGCTGTCACTTTCGACCGGCTTCCTGGCCTTTGCGATCTTCGGCGCGGCCGCCGTTTCCGAAAGCCTCGGCCGCCGCAGCCTGATGTTCATTTCGCTGCTGGGCGCCGCGATCTGCACGATCGTCTGCGCGGTGTCGCCGAGCTGGCACATATTGCTCGTCGTCCGCGCGCTTGAGGGCTTTCTTCTGGGCGGCGTGCCGGCTGTCGCCATGACCTATCTGGCGGAAGAGATTGAGCCGCGCGGCCTTGGCGGTGCCATGGGTCTCTATATTGCCGGCAATGCCTTCGGCGGCATGGCGGGGCGTGTGGTAACGGGTTCGATCGCCGAATATCTGAGCTGGCGACCGGCGCTGGCAACCGTCGGCATTCTCGGCCTGATCGCCGCCATCGGCTTTCTCTACCTTCTGCCGCCGTCGCGCAATTTCATCCCGCGCAAAGGCTTCGATGCCGCCTTTCATGTGAAAGCCTGGAGTCGACACTTCACCAACGCTGCGCTGCCGCTGCTCTTTGCCATCGGCTTTCTCGTCATGGGGGCCTTCGTCACGGTCTATAATTATGCCGGCTTCCGCCTCGTCGCCGCGCCTTATAATCTAAGCCAGACCGAGCTGGGCCTGATCTTTACCGCCTATCTCTTCGGCATTGCCGCCTCTTGGGCAGCCGGTTTGCTCGGCGATCGCATCGGCCATTTCGTCGTGCTGCCTGTCGGCGTGCTGATCGCTGCACTCGGCGCAGCGGTGACGCTTTGCAGCTCTCTGCCGCTGGTCATTCTCGGCATCGTCCTGGTGACGATCGGCTTCTTCATGACCCATTCCGTCGCAAGCGCATTGGTCGGACGGCTGGCGCGTAGCTTCAAGGGCCACGCCTCCTCGCTCTACCTGCTCGCCTATTATCTCGGCTCCAGCATTGCCGGCTCCGTCGGTGGCTATTTCTGGCTTGCCGATGGCTGGAACGCCGTGGTTGCCTTCATCCTTGTCATGCTGGCACTCTGTCTCGTCAGCGCCCTTGCCGTCGCCAGGCTGGCGCGCCGTTGAGGTAGGAGGCTGCCATGGTCCGCATCGATCATCTCGATCATCTGGTGCTCACGGTCGCGAGCATCGAGGAGAGCTGCGATTTTTATGCACGCGTCCTCGGTATGGGTGTCGAAACCTTCGGCGAGGGCCGCAAGGCTCTGACCTTCGGCAACCAGAAGATCAATCTGCACCGCGCGGGACGTGAGTTCGAGCCGAAGGCTGAACGGCCGACACCGGGCTCAGCCGACCTTTGCTTCATCAGCACAACGCCTCTGGACGATGTCATCGCTCACTTGCAAGCCGAAGGAGTCGCGATCGAAGAAGGCCCTGTTCCCCGCACGGGCGCGACCGGCCCGTGATCCGGACCAGAACCTGATCGAAATTTCCAACGTTATTTCCTGAGATTGCGCGTCGGCAGCGGCTTCTTGACAGAGTTCGCTTTCGGCTATATTAAACCAGCAAGTTAATTAACTTATCGGTTTATAAAGTGCTGTGGACACGTTAAGCATCACCCTTTCGGCGCTTGCCGACCCAACCCGCCGGGCGATCCTCGCCCGGCTGGCGAGCGGCGAGGCATCCGTTTCCGAACTGGCTGAACCCTTCGACATGTCGCTGGTTGCCGTTTCCAAGCACCTGAAGGTGCTGGAAAAAGCGGGGCTAATCTCGAAGGGGAGGGAAGCACAATGGCGGCCCTGCCGGCTGGAGCCTAAGCCGCTCCGGCAGGTGGATGATTGGCTAGAGAGCTACCGTCAGTTCTGGAACGACAATCTCGATCGCCTGGAGACCTATGCGGCGCTATTGCAAAAGGGAGGAAAGAATGACCCCGGCAACTGAGGACGGCAGCATGCAGCCGCCGCGCGAGATCGTGCTGACCCGCGAGATTGCCGCGCCGCGTGCCCTGCTGTTTCGCCTCTGGACGGAACCGCAGCATCTCATGCGCTGGTGGGGACCGCAAAACATGACGGCCCCATCCGTTTCCATCGATCTGCGGGAAGGGGGCGCCTGGCGGCACTGCATCTTGACACCGGAAGGCAAGGAATATTGGAGCCACGGCCGCTATCTGGAAATCGCCCCGCCCGAGCGCCTCGTCTTCACCTTCGCCTGGGAAAACCAGGAGGGTAAGCCCGAGCATCCGATGCAGGTGACCGTTGAATTTCATGAGCTTGGCGAGAAGACGCGTCTCGTCTTCCGCAAGGTCCAATTGCCTGACGATACCGAGCTGAAGCTTCAGACCGGCGGCTGGGAACAGGCCCTCGACAAATACGTCGCCTACGCAGAAGCCACCTCAAGGGAAGGATGAGAGTGATGAAGAAGACCTATCATGGCAGCTGCCATTGCGGCGCCGTCAGCTACGAGGCCGATCTCGATCTGCAGGGTGGCACCTTCAAATGCAATTGCTCGATCTGCAAGAAGAAGCGCAATTGGCTGGCCGTCGCCACACCAGCCGATTTCCGCCTGATCTCGGGCGAAGACAGCATCGGCGAATACCAGTTCGGCCCGCGCATCCTGCATCATCTCTTCTGCAAGACTTGCGGCATCAGCTCCTTCAACTGGGGTGAAAATCCCGCACTCGGCGGCAAGTTCTATGCGATCAGCATCAGCTGCCTGGACGATACCACCGATGAGGAGCTTGCCTCGCTTCCCGTCGGTTATTTCGACGGCCGCGACGATCGGTTCGATCGCGCGCCGGAGGAAACGCGCTATCTTTAGCCGCTCGGCGAGGATTCCCAGTCTTCGAAACGCAGCCTCCGGATGCGCTGAAACTCTCTAACGTTATGGGTTATCAGGATCAGATCGCGAGCGACCGCTTGACCCGCGATCAGAACATCATAGGTGCCGATTGGTGTGCCGAGGGAAGCAAGGGCCGCCCGAATTTCGCTGGCCACACGGGCGTCGTGCCTATCGAAATCCAGCGTCTCGAACTGGAGGGCTTCCACACGCGCAAGATTCTCGGTGACACGCTGGCCCTTGTAGGCGCCGTAGAACAACTCGTGTGCAACGATGGCCGGAATGGCGAAATCCTGCGGCTTGTGCCGGCGAAGTTCACTCACGAAGCCGGAGTGTCCTTTCATAAGGGCGATAACGGCATTGCTGTCGAGCAGATACTTCACTTAAAGATATCCAGCTCGGGGCGTTGCTGTTCAGCCGGTTGCTCGGTCGCTGCTTCTACAAAGTCATCATCCACTGGCCCAATGACGGTTTCCAGCCAGTCCCAATCTTCGACGATCGGTTCCAGAATGATTGCCTTTCCTTGCCGGCGAATGCGCACTTCCTCGCCATCGAGGCGGAATTCCTTCGGCAAGCGTACGGCCTGCGAGCGGCCGGACCAGAAGATCTTTGCGATGTCCATGCCATAGCTCCCTGTTTGAGATATGACATTGATATATAGCATCCAAGGAGCGATTTCAATTCGGCGCGTTACGATCCGGCTTTCGTGGCGAGCCAGATCACATGACGCGCGCCTGTCTTGCCATTGGCGCGCGTGTTGACCACCTCGGCCGTAAAACCACTGTCACGCAGACGTTTTGTAAAGCGCTCGTCAGGTCCCGACGACCAGACTGCCAGCACGCCGCCGGACCGCAGCGCATCGCGCGCCGCCTTGAGGCCCTGATAATCGTAAAGACCGTCATTGGCCTCCGACGTGATGCCATCCGGCCCGTTGTCGACATCGAGCAGAATGGCATCGTATGTTGCCTTGCGGGCACGGATGAGCGGACGCACGTCACCTTCATGGATAGCGACGCGGAGGTCATCGAGACAGCCGTCGAAAACCGTTGCCATCGGCCCGCGTGCCCAGGTCACGACAGCCGGAACAAGCTCCGCAACCGTCACCTTGGCATCCGCATCGAGTTCGCCGAGGGCCGCGCGCAAGGTAAAGCCCATGCCGAGGCCGCCGATCAATATATGCGGCGCCTTGCGGCCCTTGATCTTTTCGCAGGAAAGCGTGGCAAGCGCGCGCTCAGAGCCGCTCAGACGGCTGTTCATCAGCTCGTTGGTGCCGAGCATGATGGAAAATTCCTGGCCGCGCTGCTTCAGGCGCAGCTCGCCGCCACCGGGGATTTTCGCAGTGTCGAGCAAGGTCCACGGGATCACGGGCAACTCTCCAGGGCAGCTCCGGGAAAAATGCGCAGCGGTTTTCCGCCCGGAATTGCGTGTAATATAGGTCGTTTCGAATTGCCCGGGACCATAGTCTCTGGACGCTGCTAAGAACAGACGCACTTATCCCAAACAGATATAGGGCACATCCTTTTTCGCAACTTCGTCCAGTGCCTCCTCATAGCCGGCGTCGGCATAGCGCATGACGCCGAGAGCGGTGTCGTTGGTCAGCGCGTGGTCGAGCCGTTCGTCGGCGGCAGGCGTACCGTCGGCAACCACGGTGACGCCGCAGCTCGTCATGTAGCCGGCATAGCCGCCGCCGCCGGAATGGACGACCACGAGATCGGCCATGGACGAGCAGAGCATCATGGCGTCGATCAGCGGCCAGTCGGCTATGGCGTCGGAGCCGTCCTTCATCCGTTCGGTCATGATGTTCGGATGCGCCATGGCGCCGGCATCGAGGTGATCCCGCGAGAAGGCGATTGGCCCCTTCAGCTCGCCGCCTGCCACAAGCTCATTGACCCGGCGCGCAAGCGCTGTGCGCTCGCCATGGCCGAGCCAGGCGATGCGCGCCGGCAGCCCCTCGAAGGGCACATGCTGGCGGGCCAGCCTGATCCAGTTGGTGATGATCTTGTTGTCCGGGAACATTTCCAGCAGCAGATCGTCGATGCGGGCAATATCGCTTTCCTCGCCCGAGAGCGCCATCCAGCGGAACGGGCCGATGGCGCGGCAGAAAAGGGGCCGCAGATAGGCTTCGGTGAAGATCGGGATATCGAAGGCATTGGCGACGCCGCCTTCCTTCGCCTGGGTGCGGATCAGGTTGCCGTTATCGAAGACTTCGGAGCCCTTTTTCTGAAAATCCAGCATGGCCTTCACATGCTCGACGATCGAGGCACGGCTGGCCGCCATCAGCTGGCCCTGGCCGTCGTCGCGTAAATCTTTGACCTGGGCGAGGCTCATTCCCTTCGGCACATACCCATAAACGAGGTCGTGCGCCGAGGTTTGGTCGGTGACGATATCGGGCACGATGCCGCGCCGCGCGATCTCGGGGTAGATCTCCGCCGCATTGCCGACCAGCCCGACGGAAAGAGCCCGCTTCTCCTTGACGGCCGCATCGATCATCGCCAGCGCAGAATCGAGATCCGGGGCGATTTCCTGCAGGTAGCCGATGTCCTGGCGCTTCCTGGCGCGCTCCGCGTCGATATCGACGCAGAGGATGGCAGCCCCTGCCATGCGGCCGGCGAGCGGCTGCGCGCCGCCCATGCCGCCGAGACCGGCCGTCAGCACGAAGCGACCGAAGAGATCGCCGCCGAAGCGGCGTTCGGCGATGCGCATGAAGATTTCGTAGGTGCCCTGGATCACGCCCTGGCTGCCGATATATTGCCAGGCGCCGGCCGTAAGCCCGCCCCAGCAGATCAGGCCCTTGCGCTGCAGCTCGTAAAACACCTCGACCTTCGCCCATTGCCCGACGATGTTGCAGTTCGCCATGATAACGAGCGGCGCCTTGTCATGCGTGCGGATGAGGCCGATCGGCTTGCCGGACTGGATGAGCAGGGTCTGGTTCTCATCCATTTCGGTGAGCGCCTTGACGATACCCTTATGCGCCGCCCAATTGCGGGCAGCCTTGCCGAGGGCTGCATAGACGACAAGGTTGTCGGGATCTTCGCCGACCGAGAGCACGTTTTCGAGAAGGCGCAGCAGGGCCTCCTGCCGCCAGCCCTTGGCACGCAGCTCCGGCCCGCCCGGAATGGGGAATTTCGGGTGACGTGGATTGGTTTTCGGCATGGTCCTCTTACCTCTGTCGTTGTGGTCTTCCTTCTCCCCGTCCGGCAGAAGGTGGCCCGTCCTTCGACCGGCTCAGGGTCGGGATGAGAGCGGCTCGGCATATACCGTCTGCGCTTGCCGCTCAGACATTCGCTCCTTGGTCGCTCACCCCCTCATCTGTCCTTGCGGACATCTTCTCCCCGCCGGGGAGAAGAGGAGTGCTCTTCAATACTCGTTCATTTCGGCGGCAGGCCTTCAACGAAATTCAGCGCGGCCAGAAGCAGCCTCTTGCGCAGCATGTCGTTGCCATAGGCCTCCGGCCCGGCGCGCACCCATCCCTGCATCTGCCGGCCGCCCATCAACATGGGTTTGACGTCATGCTGCTCCAGCGCCCAGGCATCGTTGCCCTTGCCGAGACGGATCAGCATCCCGTCGACACGAGCGCCGCATAGCAGATGGCCGTTGAGCAGAAAGGCCCAGCCGCCGAACATCGCCTTTTCGCTGAGCCCGGGGCGTTCCCCAAGCTCTTCCCTCAGCAATTCCTCGAGACCGGCATCACGGGCCATTCAAGCCTCCTGCGCTTTTCAGTCTTTCTTGCCGGCCAGCGCGTATTTCGCGATCTCGATGCCCATCGCCTTCTCGACGGAAGGATAGACCGTGGGGTCGAGCACGCTGGCAGACAGCGGAATGATGTCCATCGGCACATGCAGGATGAAAACCTTCATCCCTTCTTGCAGCTGGCCGACGCTCAAGGGCTCGCCTTCCGGCGATAGTGTGGTGATGACGGAAGGGAAGGTTGCGAGGCGCTTGCCGCCCGCATCTTCGACAGCCATGTATTCGTTCATCACATGCATGGTGGCGGCCGCGTCGCCGCTGCCGACTGTAACGGTGCCGATGTCGAAGGCTTCCTTCGTGTAGACGACGTCCTTCTTGGTGATGGTGCCTTCGGCCAGGATATGGCCGCCCGTCGTCTTGCAAATGGCGTCGATGACGGCGCTGCCGCCCTTCTTTTCCGCCTCGATAATCGCTTCGCCGAGCGAAAGCGCCATGGAGATACCGCCGAGTGCCGCATGCGTGCGGACGTACGAAGCGCGCAAGGGATTGCGGCAGGAGGCGATGAAGCCGCCGGACTGATCGGATGCGGCGCGCAGGATCGGCGAAATCTTCGCCGTCGCGCCCTTCACGACCAGTTCGATATAGCGGTTCTCCGCGCGGTTGCCGCCGACGGCGGTCTGGATCATCTGCTCGGGCGAACCGGCCATGCCGATCGAGCCCATGTCTCCCGTCGGATGGGCGCGGATATCACCCACCGCGTCCACCACCTTCGTTCCGAGGATGGCCGATGGCAGCCAGCCATTCAGCGTCGAGGATTTGCCGTTCTGGCCGATGATCAGGCCGGAAAGCTTCTCACCAAGCTCGTCCTGCAGCAGCTGCACGGCTTTCACGTAGTCGATGCCCTGCATTTCCCAGGGGGTGGTCGAGGCCGGCGCGCCGATGGCGGCTGCCGTGGCAATCCAGTCGTTGTCATCAAGCTCGTCGATCGACACCAGCTCCGGCTTGCCGACAGTGACGGCCGCATAGCCGAGCATGCGGCCGTGATCGGCCCAGCCGCCGCCGCCTGCGGCGTAAACGGAGCCGCCCTTGACGGCCGCTTCCACATCCTTGGCAACGAGTACGCGTCCCATCGGCTACTCCCGGTTCTGTTTGAGGTTCTTGTCCATGTCGCGCACCGCTTCGAAAAGAACGGCGGCACCCATGGCGATGTCGTCATTTTCGGCCCATTCTTCGGCGCAATGGCTGCGGCCTTCCTTGCAGGGCACGAAGATCATGGCGGCAGGCGCAACCTTGGCGATCCAGGCCGTGTCGTGGCCGGCGCCGGAGGCCATGCGGCGATGCTTGGCGCCGACCGTATCGCAGGCGCGCTCGAGCGTTTCGAGCAGCACCGGAGCGCCAGGGGTCGGCATGTTGTCGGAGACGCGCACCGGCGTATTGATCGTCACGCCATAACTGGCGGCGATGGTCTTCACTTCACTGTCGATCCAGGCGAGGAAATCTTCCATGTCGCTGCGGATTTCGGCGCGGCCGTCGATCAGCAGCACGACCTTCGAGGGCACGACATTAGCGGCATTCGGCTCGATGCGGAATTCGCCGACGGTCGCAGCAAAATGCCCCGGCGTCTTTGCCTGCTCGGTAGCACGTTGGCGAATGTCGAGGACCAATTGCGAGGCTGCCACCAGCGCATCCGCGCGGCGGTCCATCGGCGTCGTGCCGGCATGGTCGGCGCGGCCTTCCACGGTGATCTCGATACGGGTGATGCCGGCGATCGCAGTGACGATGCCGATATCCTTGTTCTCGGCTTCCAGCACCGGACCCTGTTCGATATGCAGCTCCAGGAAGCCGGCAAGATCCGGTCGCTTCTGCGAGAGCAGCACGGAGGGATCACCGCCGACCTCGGTGATGCCCTGCGACAGTGTGCGATCGCCGCTGACGCGGGAAAGCCAAGCCTCGGGGATTTGCCCAGTCATGCCGCGGCTGCCGATGCAGGAGACGCCGAAGATGCTGACTTCCTCGGCGAGGAAATCGACGATCTCCAGATCATGATCGAGTTCGATGTCGCGATCCTTCAAAGAACGTGCCACTTCGAGCGCCGCGATCGTGCCGGCAATACCGTCGAAGCGGCCGCCATCGGGAACGGTGTCGGAATGCGAACCGACAAGGATCGTTCCAAGGCCCGGCTTGGCGCCGGCGCGCCGGCCGATCAGATTGCCGGCGGCGTCGATACGTGTCTCAAGCCCAGCCGCCTTCATCCGCGCATCGATATAGGCGCGCCCCTGCAGGAAGAGCGGCGAGAAGGCGCGGCGCGTCCAGGGATGGCCGGGATCGGTAATCCCTGCCAGCGCATCGATATCCTCGGCGATACGATCGGCGTTTACGGGCAGGTTGTGGCGCTTGGCTTCGGTCATCGGGCTGCATCTCCGGCAAGAACTTGGCGAGGCAAGGGACGGACGAAGCTGCCGAAGCCGGGCTCGGCCAGCACCTTCTGTCCCTCGGTGATTTGCTTGCCTCTAAGATAGGCGATGGACACAGTCCAGGGCAGGCGAATGCCGTTATAGGGGCTCCAGCCGACGACATTGTTGCCGCTTGCCGCCGCGTCATAGATCATTTCGCGCGGTTCCAGCACGACGATATCGGCGTCCTTGCCCGGGGTCAGCGCGCCCTTGATGTGATCGAGGCGGAAATGCCTGGCCGGGTTTTCCGCCATCAGCCTCGCAGCCCAGGTCAGCGGCACGCCGCGTTCCAGAGCACCCTTGACGAAGAGCGGCACCATGACCTCCAGTCCCGGTACGCCGGACGCATTCGCCAGCATGTCCGGATTGGTCTTGCGGTTTTCCGACCAGCTGACGTGGTCGGTCGAGACGAGCCAGACATTGCCCTCCGCCACCTTGCGCCACAAGGTTTCCACTTCGGCGCGCGGGCGGATGGGCGGATTGATTTTCGCCTTGCCGCCGAGACGGCGCACATCGTTTTCCTCGTCGAGCGTCAGGTAATGAATGCAGCATTCGACCGTTGCTTCGAAGCCGTCGCGGCGATAGGCGCGGGCGATGTCGTAGCCGCGCCCCAGCGAGCAATGCACGACATGGGCCGGGCAGCCGGTGTCCGCACCCGTCTCGAAGATCGTGTGCATGGCGAGCAATTCGGTGATCGGCGGGCGGGAAAGGCCGTGAGCGCGGTAGTCGGTGACACCGCTTGCCTTCACCTGCTCCATGTAGGTGCGCACCGCTTCGTCGTCTTCGTTGTGGACGCCGGCGGTCAGGCCCGTCGGAGCGATGGCGGCAAAGCAGGCATCGAGCAAGGCAGGCGGAATGCGCGGAAAGCGCTTCGGATCGGTCCCGAAGGTGGAGAATTTGAAGGCGGCGACACCGGCCTCGACCATCTCGGCGATGCGCGCCGGGCCTTCTTCCGGATCGATCGTGCCGTAGAGGGCAAAGTCGACGCGCGATTGCGGGGCGGCATGGTCGATCTTCTTCTTCACCGCCGCTGCCGAGCAGACGAGATTGCCTTCGTCATAGGGCATGTCGACGATGGTGGTGACGCCGCCGGCCGCTGCCGAGCGCGTCGACCAGATGAAATCCTCCTGGTCCTTCTGGGAGAGGGAATGGACCTGCGCGTCGATCGCGCCCGGGAGGATCAGCGCCTTGCCGAGCAGGTGCCGCTCGCGTGCGGCCGGCGGCACGCCGATGCCGATCTCGGCGATCTTGCCTTCGCGCACGGCGACATAGCCTGCTTCCACGATACGATCAGGCAAAACCACGGTGCCCTGCAGAACAAGATCGAAATCGGCCATGTGCGTTCTTTCCGCCCGTCGGTTGGGCTCGTCGGTTGACTCAGATGGCGACGGTGTCGTGATAAAGCCGCTCTTCGACCCGCTCCAGGGAGCCGAGCGCGAAGAAATCATCATAGGCGATGATCGGCTTGTGGGCGATCATCTCTGAGACGAACGCCTCGGAGGCCAGTTCTTCTTCGATCGCCTCGACTTCGGCCGAAAGCGGACGGTCGACCTCGTAGAAATCCGCATGCTTGCGCACGACTTCATAAAGCATGCGCGCGACACCTCCCGGCTTGTCGCCAAGAATGTCCATTGCCTGCGCCGAAAGCAGGGCTTCCAAAGCCGCCAGGCGCTTCAGCGCCCGCATCTGCCGTTCGAAGCGTTCGATGACCAGCGGCAGGAAGGCTGCTTCGTCTTCCATGCCCGCAGCGACCACGAGAGATTGCGCGGAGACCGGATTGGACATGGAAAGAACGCGCGAGAAGATTTCGCCCGCGAGCTTGATGATCGGGCCGAAACCGGTGGCAATCTTCCCTTCCGGGACGAGGTTGACCGGCAGGCCGCGCCGCTGACCGTTGCCGAGCAGGACGCAGCGATTGAAGGCGTTGCGCGCGGCATGGGCCATGCAGATGACGGCCGCTTCCAGAAGCACGGTAACATCGAGCGGAAGCGATCCGCCCGAGGTCATGACGCGACCGTCGACGATGACGGGATTGTCGTCCGAGCGGCCGGTGGCGGCAAGAATCTTGTGGCCCGCCGTCAAAAGGTTTTCGATGACGGCGCCGAAGACCTGGGCGATCATGCGCAGGCTCAGAGGGTCCTGCACATGGGTGGCGACCGGCCAGGGCCATTCGTCCGAGGCGTTGCAGAGCCAGGCGCCGATCAGGGCCTCGCGCGCAGTGCCGACATGGCGCACGGAAATCCAGGGATCGCGCGAAGCGCCAAGCGCGCCGGCCGCCATCATGCCGGTCGCAAGCAGGACGCGGATCGAGGCAGCGGCATTACGGGTCGTCTCGGCAGCCGCGGCAAAGCTGACGGCATTGACGCTGAGCGAGGCCAGGCTGTCGCGCGGCATCATCCTGACGGGAGCGATGCCGGCGGCATCGAAGGCATCGGCCGCCTGCATGCGGCGGCCACGATAGACGGCCTCGCCGACGCCGGTCAGAACTGCGCCGATCTGACCCATCAGGCCGATATCGGCGCAGCCGATCGAGCCGGTGCGGCGTACCACCGGAATGACATCGGAGCCAAGCAGCTGCAGATAGGCCTGGATCAGCTCTTGCGAACATCCGACCTGACCGGTGAGCGCGGTGTTGACCCGGATCGCCATGGCATTGCGTACGACCGACATGGAGAAGGGGGCGCCCGTGCCGAAATGATGGGCGCGCACGAGGCCGAGATTGAAGGCATCGAGATCCTCGGGTGACCACTCGACGTCCTTCATGGCACCGACGCCTGTCGTAGAGCCATAGACCGGCATGCCGGATTGGATCGTGCTTTCAAGAACGCTGCGCGCCAACCGCACCCGCGCCATGCCGGCTTCCGATGCCGAAGGCAGTGCGGCGCCCGCCCCGATCCGCACCAGATCGCTGAACCCCAGGGGCTGTCCTGTGAGTTCGATGCCGGCTTTCTGACGCTCCATGTCTCTTGTTCTCCTTTTCCGCAAGGCTATGCGAGCCTTATCGACAATGGGATATCCCAAATGGCGAACACCTGATATGCCCGGCGAGCGAGAGTACACGCAAAGCAAGCAGCCGCATCATGCATTATAGCCGGAAGAGAGACATCCGCTCCCGTCGCGACGGCCGCTTTTGAATTCAGGGCGGCCCGATTATTCGGACTCGATCAAGGCAGGATTGACGAATGGGCGCTGCAGCCGTTTCTATGCGGAACGATCCATTCAACATCCGGAAAATCATTGCGATGAAGATTCCTGAACTGCCTTTTACAGTAACCAATTGGGACGAGATTGTTCCCACCAGGCACGCGGGCGAAAGCGGCCATGCGCTCTGGAGGACGTTGAACATCGGAGACATCCGCGTTCGGATTGTTGAATATACGCCCGGTTATGTTGCCGATCACTGGTGCGATCGCGGCCATATCATCTACGTGCTCGAAGGGGAGTTGATTTCCGAGTTGAAGGATGGGCGGGTATCGATCCTCAAGCCGGGCATGAGCTATCAAGTGTCCGATTTTGGCGACGCCGCCCACCGGTCATCGACAAAGACAGGCGTCAAGTTGTTCATTGTCGACTAGAGCGGATCATTGCTTATCGGAATCGGTTTGGGATTGAACTAAGCCGCTGATCGCGGCGACTTGCGGCGGTCTTTGAGGAGAGCGTCCTGACTGAGAGGATGGTTGTGTTGCAACCCACCCTTCAGACAGGAGGCCCCGATGGCTGAGATGAGCCCTCT
>Ga0209026_1000237_pt1 | contig 73153 bp, 62 predicted proteins | sample AraplaCL_Col_mCL_FD_184262 | JGI IMG/M metagenome (GOLD analysis project Ga0209026, IMG submission 184262) | Arabidopsis root microbial communities from the University of North Carolina, USA - plate scrape CL_Col_mCL (SPAdes) (version 2) | ecosystem: Host-associated > Plants > Roots >...
CGCTTGTAATTGCTCAGGCTGGTGGTGTGGTTGTTGCCGTCGGTGAAACTGGCCAGCTGGCCGGCGCTGTTGAAGGTGTAGCTCATCAGCGGCTGGCCGAAGCGCGCGCGCGACAGCAACGTGTCGTTGCTGGTGTTGTAGGTGTTGAGGCTCTCGACCTCGCCGGTGGTGAGGTTGGTCACCTGTTGCGGCAGGTCCAGCACCCACAGGTTGGTGTCGTTGAGGTAGGTGGTGGCTTCCTCGATCGGGCTTTGCCCGGCGATCGAATTGGAGCGCTTGGTCTGTGTCACCTGGGCGTAGACATCGAACGCCTCCGCTTGCCAGGTGTAGGTGTCGCCGTCCTGGGTGATCACGCGCTGGTTGAGCGGTGAATATTTGGTCACCTGGTCGGCATTGAGGGTATCCAGCAAATTGCCGCCAGCCGCCGCTGGCAGTGACGCGGTGGTCGGCGGCGCATAACTGCTGGATTCCGAACGCAGCAATGCAGACGAGCCTGCTGCGCCGGCGTAGTAGTCCATCGACAGCAGCTGGCTTTCGGTGATGTCGTAGCGGTTGCTGAAGGTATGTCGCACCGTGCTGCCGTCCGGATTGACCACATCCGTCCAGATCGTGGTCGGGCAACTTCCGGTGCAATCGGCCCAACTGTCGTTGGCCGGCGAATAGTTGTAAGTCCACGTCCAGGTCGGCAAGCCTGCGCCGGAAAGCGTCCGCTGAACGACTGTGAAGCTGTACCAGGCATCGGGTACATACGTATAGCTGCCACCGGTGTCCTGATCACCGTACTGAGTGCCTATGCAACCACGAGGCACAAGTGATCGCCCATGCTTGATCGGCTGGATCGAGAACGTGCCCACCAGACCGGAGGGGTGCGTCATCGTGCCCGTCGTCGGACCGAGGTTGGCGGGAACCGCCAGCGTGATGCAACTGGAGAAGGTGCTGCTGGAAGCCAAGGTCGCCGCATCGAAGCCCGTCAGGTTGTAGCGCCATTGGGTGCCATCGGGCAGGGTGACGGCATTGAGGGAGGTGCCAAGGGCCCAGGGGGTATAGGCATACGTCCAGGTCCGGGCTGCGCCGGACGAGGGCTGCAACGTCACGCTCTGAACGAGCTGGGTGCCCGACACGTACGTCACAGTGAGCGCGCGACCATCGCTCGCCGTGATACCCGTCAGATGCCCGTTGGCGTCGTAGCTGTAGTTGAGTGTGTTGCCAAATCGATCCTGGACTTTGCTGACCAGGAGCAAGCCAAGGCTTCGCGACATGCCATCGGTAGTGGATACGGCATGCGCCATGGTCGAACCGGACAACACGCTGATGAGCGTTTCGACGGATGTGTTCGCGAAAGCCACCAGGCTGCTGGAGGGGTGCGAATTCACGCTGGCACCGCTGGAATAGAGCGGACGCGTCATGCCTTGTGCGCCGCGATAGATCAACTGGTCGAACCAATACAACGTGCCGTCGGGCGCCTGACCCAAAAAGCCCTCACCAGGCTGGCCATTCGACGTGGTTGGAAGGCAGCTGAAGCGCCAATGACTCTTGGTGACCGCGGGATAGGTGCTTTTAGTAGCGGCGTCGACGTTGGAGAGCATGTCCTGGCCTGACTCGCCGGGAAGCACGAGGTGATACCCCTTCCACCACTCATAAGGCTCCCACGGTTCAAGCGCGGAATCACCCAGTTGTCTTACGAATGTGGGAGGCACGTCGAAGTGGCTGCACCGTGCATTGAGATCGATACCCGGCGCCGTGGAGTTGTCGATCTCCCAACCGTAGATCTTTTGTACGTTCTGGGTATACGAGTTGTAGTTCCACATCGGCGTGCCGGTCGGGTCGCTCGTCGACGGGGGGATGCCTGCTGTCATCGTTTCCAGATGGGGAAGAACCAGTGCCCAGTCGCCGAAAACGGGGTCGCCATATGTTCTGCTGGGTCGGTCGCCCTCAGCGTCGTACTGGCGAACCAACTGCAACAACGGGCCCGTACCCGTCAGACTGATGTCCGTCTGGGTAAAGGACAGGGTTCCGTCGTAGAGACCGATGTTCTCGCCAAATGGGTGTTCGCCCAACGGCTGAATGTCTTCATTGACCCGGATGAGCTGCTTGTATTCCGTCTCGGGACCCGATTGCGCGTGACAAAACGAACCGAATGAAAACAACAGCACTGCCGACAGGCAGATCCCTTGCCAAACGCGCATCTATAGCTCCCCTATACCTAAGCGTTGCGCTCAGGCCGTAAATCGGAGATTCCGACTCAAGTGGATCTATTGTCAACTAGCAAGTTTTTGCGAATCGTCTACGGGCGGGGCTGTAACGTATGCGGTGGAACAAGGCACACTCCGCACTCTGCTCTGGACGAACCTGGAAAATTGTCCTAACTCCTTCTCCCTTTTCTCTCTAGCTGGTCGTAAAATATTGCGACTCGCCATGGAGGGAGTTTTATGAAGGCTTGGATTGCAGCACGGCTGATGTTGTTGCCGGGGACAAGCACGGTCGCCGCGAAACGCGCACCCATCGTTTCTCACATTCATAGCGCTGGCTTTGGCTACCCGAGCGACATCGAAGGGCCGCCAAAGCAATGGGCGGACATGACGCGCCGGCCACGCTCGTCGGACTTTCCTGCAGTGACGTCACCGCCACCATCAAGACCCTCGAAGGGCTGAAGCCCAAAGACGAGTTCGAGACCGCTGCCATCCACATGGCCAGGCATGCCAAGTAAAAAAACGAGGATGAGTTCACTTCCTGGTGGCTGAAGAAGTGAACCTCGTTCCCCATGGAGTTCAGCTATGGATGCGACCCACTCCAAGAGTGCTTTCGTGTACGGACAGGTCAGGCGCGCTCTGCAATCAGGACGCTACGCCCCTGGGCAACGGATCGATCCGGCCACGCTTGCCGCCGAGTTCCACATCAGTCCCACGCCCGTTCGATTCGCCCTGTACCGACTGGTCGGCGAAGGCATGGTCGCCGACCACGCCCGCAACGGAATGCACGTTCCCTTGCTCACTGAGGTCGCCATGCGCGATCTTTATGATTGGATGGAGCGCCTGTTGTTGATGGCGTGCGATATCGGTGTGGCGCCGATGTTCCGAAAGACCAGAAAACTGGAGCTTTCGCGTGCCGACGACGATCTGGTGAAGCTGACCTGGCAGCTGTTCGACGCGATCGCCGGTGCGACAGGCCACTGGTCTCTGCACCATGCGGTGAAGCGGGCCAACGACCGGCTGGCACCGATACGGCGGGCCAAGCATGGATTGTTCGATCACGGCTTCGAAGAGCTTTCGGAACTGAACCGGCATTGGCAAACGCGCGACATCCCAGCCCTGAAGTCCGCGCTACGCGACTATCACGAACGTCGGAAGCAACTCGTCCCGAGCATCGTGGCCTTGCTGAGTGACCGCAGCGACTACCTTCACTAGGCAGCCTCCAATCCAGTGCTCTCTCGTGGGGCATCGTGGCGGATGACAGCCCTTGCAGGCGCGATAGCATCTGGGCAAGCTGCGGCGGGCAGAGGTCGACCCATTACAGACATTCCCCAATCAGGAGACGCGGGACATGATTCAGGATTTGGATATGCCCAAGGCCTTACTCGGACAATCGCACGGTGGCATGACATTGGCCCAGGTCAAACAGGTCAACGACCCGGAAGAGCTTGGTCGAGTGACCGTGCTGTTCCATAGTGAGGGAAGCCCGATGGAGTCGGGTTGGCTGCAAGTGATGAATTTCTATGGCGGCCTGGATTGCGGCGCGTTTTGTGTACCGAAGGAGGGTGATTCGGTGTTGGTGGCCTTTGCCGGCGGCGACTTGAAACAAGGTTTCGTGCTTGGGTTCCTAGGGAACGGCAACATCAAGCCGCCGTTGGAAGGTGCCGCGCGACAGCAAGACGTTCGGGTGATCAAGACTCGTCAGGGCAAGCAACTGATTTTCGACGACAGCAAGGAAGGTCAGCTCACCCTGATCGACGAAAACCAGAACAAGGTGCAGATCGACACCGCTCACAACCGCGTCGCGGTAGAGAGCAAGGGCGACGTCACCATCACCGCGGCCAATACGATGATCTTGAAAGCCGACCAGGTAGTGATTCAGAACACTGACGGCTCAGTGAAGCTGGATCTTGGTGCAGCCTCTCTGCAGGCCCAGGGTGGACAGAGCATGAGACTCAGCGCCGCCATGATCGACATCAACTGAGGGGAAGCTCATGGGAAAGCCAGCCGCGCGCTTTGGCGACAGCATCGTCAACGCCGCCGATATCCATATCGTGTTGATTCCGTCGCCGGGAGGTCCAGTGCCGACGCCCGGGCCTTTTCCTTTCAACGGCGGAATCACGGTCAATACGAGCCTCAATGTGCGCATCAACGGGCGTCCGGCCGCAGTAGTGGGATCGATGGCGCAAAACATTCCGCCGCATATCCCTTCCAGCGGGGCCTTTCAGATACCTCCCACCAATTTGGGGCGCGTGCTTGCCGGAAGCGCCTCGGTACGTATCAACGGGCGCGGCGCGGTTCGCGCAGGCGATCCCTGCGAAACCTGTCACGACCTGCCGCCCGTTGGACCGCAGGCGCCCATCCCAGCGGTGGTGGTGGTGGGCATGTCGAACGTATTGATCGGATAAGTGGGAGCCACGATTCCTTTCATTTGAAGGTCCGCGTCGGAGTTCCTTGGGCTCCGTTTTCGGACATGGGTAATGTCTGCTTTCGATCCGAAGCAGACCTGACGCAAAGGCATTAATAGGAGCTCGAATGAGCCGGGATTTGAGATTTCTGACTGAAGATGGTCCTGACACTTATTGCCAGTCGGGGTGCGAGAGCCATCCCGCAACCGATATCGGGTGCTTCGTGGAAGGCACGCCGGTATGGACGGACCTTGGCCTGGTGCCCATCGAGCAGCTCGAGCCGGGGCACATGGTGTTGTCGCGGGCCGAAGCAACGGGTGCCCAGCAGTACAAACGAGTGCTGAATACCTTCGTGCACGAAGACAAGGAGATCTGGCACCTGTCGTATTACGACCCGCGCAGGGAAGATATGGGGTACCTCTACGCGACCGCCAATCATCCATTCTGGATGCAGGATGCCGGCTGGGTAGCACTGGAAGATCTGGAGCCGGGTCAGAATATGGAATTTAGCGATGGCACCGTCGCTGTAGTCTACAAATGTGACGCTCTGTATCGGACTAGCGAGCCAAACATCGGATTCGTCACCACTTCATTTGCTGACAAGTATTTTGGCTTCTGCGTGGATCTTGCGCATGGCTTCCGCTGCCTGAGTTCCGATGGAGACGATCTGATGCATCACCTTCAGCGCGACGCCCCCGAGATGCATCGACGGGTGTTCAACATCGAAGTGGAAGATTTCCATACTTATTATGTGGGCGAAGACGGTCTTTGGGTCCACGACATCAACGGCAGCGGCGCACATCCGCAAATTGATCGAACGGAAGGCTTTGGCGAGTCAGTAAGGTAGCTATTGAAGTGTCCGTTTGCCACTCATAGTGGACATAATCAATGGGCGGTTCCACGTCGTCCAACGCCAGCGCCAAGTCTGATTCAGGGGAAACAATGCGCAGCCATACAATCCTGTTTTGCGTCGCCGCCGTTGCCGCGGCATTCGCCGGGCAAGCTCTGGCCGCCGACATTCCGGCCAATAACGGCGCAACTGCCAAGTGGATGATCGAAAAAGAAAGAGCTTGGGCAAACATGGCTTGCGGAGGGGAATGGGTCGCCACTGAGATCCTTGCCGACGATTTTCAGGGGACAGCTCCTAAAGGTATACGTTATGGCAAGCCAAAAAGCGCACCGACGTACGACCCCAAAACTCAATGGTCGACTGATTGCCGCCTGGATCAGGCCGACGTACGGTTCTTCTCTCCTGATGTCGCGGTTGTTTACGGAGCAGAATCAAAGACAGTTGCTCTACCGGACGCCAACGAGCACGAGCGGCGCTGTCTGGTGTGGAGCGACATGTGGCTCCGGCGCGAAGGGCGGTGGCAGATCATTGCGGTGCAAGACAATCGGGTTGAGTGCCCCGCCAAGTGACAACGCCCAGCTCATCACTTGGGTTGGACTGCTGCGCGGACGAACTTCTCAGCTGGCCTCCGCTTTCGACGGCGGATTCAACCGATCGACGCAACACACTGCTGTCGTTCGCGAGGAGCTGAATCTTCCGATCGAGCCAGCCGGCGGAATCGGATCAAACGAAGTGGTCCTCTACACGCTCATTCTTTTAATTTGTGACTGTCCCCTGCAGTTAGATCCAGACCGTAAATCTCTCGCAGCTTCTGGATGTGCTGCAGTGTCTTCGGCGTGAAGGGCTTCTTGTTCTCGAAAGCATGCAAGGCGATCCCTTCGATCAGATCGCCCAATGAGATGTCCATGGTCTCTGCAAGGCTCTTGAGCACTTTCAATATTCGCTTTTCGATCCGTACGCCAGTCTGCACGCGATCGATTTTCTTTTCGTCATTCATGATGTAACCGTCGGTTGCGCACATTCGAACTTAGCTTCTGGTCAAGAACTTCCGGAACAGAAGGCTCCTTGGACCCCGCTCTGAAAACGACTCTTCCTTGTAATCCATGCTTCGATAGAGGGCAACTGCAGAGACAAGATCCCGTCCTGTGTCGAACTCGATTGTTCGACTGCCCCTTCCTGCAACGAAACGTTCTGCGTGCATCATCAAAGCACGTCCAATTCCGAAGCGTCGTGCTGACGGAACAACCCAAAGGCGATAAAGCCTGGCGAGTTCGAAATCGGCTTGAAAACTGACCACGATCATGCCCTGTACCGAGAGTTCGCGAAACGCGAAGATCGCGTAGGCATTCTGCAGATCGTGCGTAGTGAGCGACCCCTCCGGCTGGTCGTGGCCGCTCTCGCGAAGCTCGGTGGTCATGTAGGCACTGATGCGATGAAAGAGACTGCTGTTCGCCGCAGCCTCCAGAAAATCTATCGAGCTGTCAGAAGTGATCGCCTCGGCCATGGTGGTTGCTCGAATTTGGATTAGTGCGGTTGCTCGGGGAATGAGAAAGCATGCTGGTAATCGCCTGTTGCCACTCTGGCCCTTGCGCCGTGAAAAACTGTTCGAATTTGGCGAGATACGTGGCGTCGCCGTTTTTCAATGCCGTTCGACTACACCACACGTGAACGCGCACTGTTGCCGGGTCTTTCTGGCTCAGGGAAATGTCGTAGCGTGATACGCCTGTTTCTGGAATGAAGATCAGGTAGCCGACCTTGCCCTGTTTTGGCTCATAGTGGTCCATAACCCAGGTTGCAGAACCCCACTCTGATTTCGTCTGGAACACGGCGCCGGCCTCCTGGCCGCCGCCGTCGGGGCGCACAAATTCCGGTCTCCAGTCGGGTGCCCACTCTCGCTCTTTCAGTGGTCCGAAATAAGGTGTGAGCGCCGCCACTGTTCCCGGCAAGTCGAAATCGAACTCGCGTTCCGCATACATGTGTGCCGCTCCAGTAGAGGACGACGGATTCCATGCGCTGTGAATTCCGTGCGCGCTAAGCGCACCTTGGCCCTCCTTCGCATGGCTTTGCGAATGGACTGTCGCCATTCCCAGGCCGATCGCAAGAGACGCAGCTATGGAACCGATCAGAATTATCTTCATGCTCATTCAAACCCCACGGCAAGGTAGGTGGTTCTCGACGATCCAGTTGACGTTGTTGCTATTTGTTACCGTGGTACCAAGGTAGTAGGCAACAGAGGGATTGTCAACGCCCCTCTGTGGCTACCCGCCAAAAGCAGGGACTGACGTTGCTGTCGTCGTTGTTTAAAGGCCTTGCGTGGCAGATGCCGATGTCCTTGGCAGCGACGGGTTCAACGATATCGTTGGAGTTCCCCTTCGCCTTGATCGTGCTCTGGATACTGCCGGCGATGCCGGTCACCACGATGGTGTCGAGTTCGATTGCCGCAGGTTTGGACTCTCCGCCGGCCGGCGGTTTGGTCTTCGCGCCTTATAACGCTGCCGCCGGCTCGGCCGCGGCGGGTTTCGGCCGGGACTGCTACGGCGCCTGCCGGGCCGACGCTGCATGGGTTGCCCTGATGAAGAACAAGGCTGCACTGCATGCCACGGGCAATGGGCGCATGCGCTGCGAATGCCGTTGCACGAAAAGCGCGCACGACGGTTGTGTACTTAGTACGCAATATAGCGTACGGTGTACACCTATGACTAGAGATCGCATCCTCGCCGCCGCAAGAGCCGTCCTCGACCGCGATGGGGTACCGGGACTTACTGTCCGGAAGGTCGCCATGCGGGCCAAGCTATCGCCGATGGCCATGTACCGACATTTCGCGGATAAGAGTGCATTGCTCGACGCCCTGATGGATGACGGTTTGGCGGCGTGGGACGATATCGCGTCCTCCATAACGGCCCGCCATCCGATTGCGTGGCTGCAGGAGCTGACCGAAGCGTTCCTGGATTTCGCGCTGACAAAGCCGCACCGCTTCGACGCCGCGTTCTTTCTACCCGCACCCAATGCGCGCCGATTCCCGGACGACTTCGCAGCCGGTCGCTCGCCCGTGATGGCGATGATCATCCTGCGGATCGACCAAGCCAAGTCCGACGGATGGTTGGGCAACAAGCCGGCGCTCGAGGTTGCGCTGTCGCTCGCGGCTCTGGCCCAAGGCCTTGTCTCCATGCATCGCGGCAACCGCTTTTCGAGCGAAGAACAATTCAAAACCATTTTTCGCACGGCGCTGCGTCACTGCCTCGAATCCTATTCAGTCAAACCTCTTGGGAGAGAATGATGATCACCGTATTGACCCGGCTGTGGAGCGTTCGATATCAAGTCGGTGCGTTGTTTTTCTTGGCGCTGATCGGGCCGGTCGTTGGGTCAACTCCCGCGGCGTCCGCGGCCGCCCGAGAGCAGAAGGGGCTTCCGGCCTCGACAGAGCTCGCGATCGTGGGCGCGAAAATCTACCCGGCACCGGACGCTACGCCGATCGACGACGGCGTCGTCCTCGTGCGCGACGGTCGGATCGTGCGAGTGGGTTCGCGCCAGACCGTTACGGTTCCTCGAACCGCCCATGTGATCGACGCCCGCGGCTCGGTGCTGACGGCGGGCTTCTGGAACAGTCACGTCCACCTGATGACGCCGGATCTTCTTGGTGCCGCCGCGGCGAAAGCCGGCACATTGCAAGACGCCCTGGAGACGATGCTGACCCGCTGGGGCTTCACTACCGTCTTCGACATCGCCTCATCAACCGATAACGCGATCGCGTTGCGGCACCGCGTGGAAGCGGGCGAGATCGCAGGCCCCATGATCCTGACGGTCGGCGACCCTTTTTACCCCAAGGGCGGGACACCGATCTACGTGCGCGAATACCTGCGTGCGCATGGCGCGCCCGATGAGGAAGTCTCGACCCCTGAGGAGGCCGCGGCCCGCGCCGCTCGCCAACTCGATCGCGGAACCGATGGCGTGAAAATCTTCGCCGGCGCGATCGTTGGCGGGAAGATCGGTGTTTTGCCGATGCGGATCGACATCGCCAAGGCCATCGTCGACGAAGCGCACCGCCGCGGTAGGCCCGCCTTCGCTCACCCCTCCAACCTCGCCGGGCTGAATGTGGCGATCGACTCCGGAGTCGATATCCTGGCCCACACCACCGCGATGGACGGAGGTGGACCCGGAGGGTGGCCGCCGGAACTGATCGCCCGGCTGCGCGCGCACAACATGGCTCTCATTCCGACCATGACGTTGTTCGGTGTCGAGGCGAAGAAGTTCCACGAAAGTCCCAATGACCTCGCGAAGGCTATTACGGTCATCACGGCAGAGGTCAAGGACTACGCCAGCGCCGGTGGCCAGATACTGTTCGGTACCGACGTCGGTTATATCGACGTCTTCGACACTACTGAAGAGTACAAACTGATGTCGGCCGCCCTCGACTGGCGCGCAATCCTGGCCTCGCTCACCACTGCGCCGGCCGCGCGATTCGGTTTCGCCGCGCACAAGGGGCGAATTGCGAATGGCATGGATGCCGACTTGGTGCTGCTGAACGGCGATCCCGCCAAGGACCCGACCGCCTTCGCCCGCGTGCGCGACACGATCCGGGCGGGGCGGGTGATCTGGGGTGCGGATCGATAGAGATGAGCGTTGAGCCGATGCCGGAGAAAGACCCGTGGCCTGCGGAATGTCTCGCCAGACCTCGCCGTACGGAAAGAACAATTCCCGTGTTCATGGCTCCGGATGCATCAGCGAATCAACTCGACGTCCTCCGCGGGCTCGCTTTATCAGCACCCTGGCGGCCTGAGCGTCCGCCATGCGGCGACCACATTCCGACCCAGCTTCCCCCTCTGGGTAGTTGCGGTCGCTGGATTCGAAGCCGATCAGTGTACCGGCGACCCGGTCACTGACGGTCGGTTCAGGCACGCAGTAGAACTGTCGATCCGGATCGGGATTCACAAGTCAGGTCGTGGTGTCGACGCGCTTGCTTATGGTTCTTCCCCTATCTGGGAATAGGCGTAGGAGGTCAAGCCGAGCCCCTCATCCGCGGCCCACGGCTGCCAGACCTCATCCGTATTCGCTATCAAGACGTTGCCCACGGCCATGGTGGTACCGCGCCAAAGACCCATTCTCGAGTCGACTGGACCGCTGCAGATAACCTTCATCTCGAGAGCGCTTTCGTCCCATTGATACACGTTGAAAGCGAGATGATGGCCGCTTGTAAAAGGCTGTATTACGACAAGGTGTCCGTCGCCCTTCAAATCACCCAATAGCCATGGTGCGCCACCCGTGGAAAAGCCCTGCTTCGCATCGGGTGCCTTGTCGGAAAGAGCGACCAATGCGCCGTTTACCAAGCCATAGACCACAAACTTGACGTAGCCACCGTCGCTATATGCCTCCACGATTTCATCGCGGCCGTCGTGGTTGATATCTCCAATGAGCCAATTTCCATTGTTGTAAAACTGTTGGCTCAACAACGGAGTCGCTGGCCCGAGCATGGCAAATCCAGTCGGTTTCCCCTTCCACCCATACACTGCCACTTCAACGCTTGGGCCGTTGTTCCATAGCTGCACAAGCTCCGCGGTTCCGTCACCGTTGATATCGCCAAGCAAGACAACTTGCGGGCTGTAAAAACCCTCACCCAAATTCGATTGTGGCGCCAGGTTGACAAGCCCCGGTTGCGGTTCTAAATCTGCGTCCCACCCGTAGGTATTGCTAGCAAGATTTCCGTTATTGAAAATTTGCACGAGTTCGTCATGACCATCGCCGTTGACGTCTCCGATAAACCACGATCCCCCCTGATCTTGGTTGAAATTGGATTGCGATGAGAGCGTCGTCATCTTGCTCTCGGCCTTGGACCAGCTGAAAACATTGATCCCCAGTGGACTACTGGATCCGTGCGGCCATATTTGGATAACTTGGTCGCTATTGTTGCCCACGACATCTCCCACGAGCCACGCAGCAAATCCCGCCCCTTGATCAGTGGACGGATCGGGCGTGAGATTCACCACGCGCGAGGAGGGGTTTGGCGGGCTCGGCTGACCCAACACTGTGAGCGTCAGCGAACCGCTGGGGCTGGCCTGGACAAGCTCTGCAAATCCGTCTCCATTGACATCGGCACTTAGCCAAGTTCCCGCGGCGGTATTGCCAGCCACCAGATCGGCGTTGAAGAAGTCGATGACCATTTCTCCCGGAAGAACTTGGGAGCTGTTGCTTTCACTGTCACGCGCTGCTTGAACGGACATGTCGATCTCCAAGTCGGTGATAAAGAAATATGGGCCAAGCCTTAGCGAAGCCGGTCGCACATGTCCGGGCTTGAAACGGATATCAGTCTTCCCCTCGACGCACGCAAAATCGGCGACCCCGACTGGCATCGTACGCCGATCGTTTGAGCCATGTGTGCAACGGGCTGTTTCTGGCCGATGGCTGCCCTTGCGGCCCCTATGACGACCGAGCAAGCTACGAAAGGTAGAGTTCGACCCACTGCTGCTGGTCGCGGAGTCGACAAGGGGAGTAATTTTCTTTTTACTTGTTCAAGGCGGGCGACTACGTCGCTGCTTAACTCCTGTGGTGTGCCATTTAAGGAGATATCTCATGTGGTATGTCTTCGGATTTATCGCGTTGGCAATGGTTATTTCCGTCATTCGCTCGAATAGAAAGGCAACCAAGCTGAAAGAGGCGCAGCACGAATACGAAAAAAGTGAATACGCACTCGGAAGGGATGCGGCACGCGCGCAATGCAAGCATGAGTTCACCCAGTTTGGGCAAACAGGAGTCCCCGGGGTCATCACATTGACTACGAAATGGTGCCGCGTCTGCAGGAAAGATTTAGGTCCAGCAAAACTCAAGAAATCCATCTTCGGAAACCACTGGGAATAACGAAAACTTGAAATCGTGTGGCCATGGCCGCGTTAGATGCCTAACTTTTCCGCAATAAATTTCCGCGCGAAAAGCGGTGCGTGGCTTAACTCCAACGTCGACCGGTTGAATCCGCCACCCAAGGCAGACGTCGAAACCGATGTGCGGTGCTCTTAAACCAACCGTCCGTGATGGTTGAGTGGTGCTACACCGGAAGGCGTGTCTCTATCCAGGCGACTATGTCGGCAAGCACTTCCTCCTTGCCAATATCGTTGAGCGGATCGTGGTAGCGGCCTTCGTAAACCTTGATCGTCCTGTCTTTCGAACCCGTGTGCTCGTAAAAATGCCGACTGCCGCTGAGCCTAGCCACCTTGTCGGCGGAGCCGTGGATGATGAGCACGGGAAGCGTGATTCGGGGAAATGCCGTCTTCAGTCGCTCGTTCGCGCGCACGATGGCGGCCATCGTGGCGAACGGCTCGCTTTCATGGGCGATCAACGGGTCTTCGTTCATCGACTTCACGACCCGGGGATCGCGCGAGAAGTCTGCGTTCTTCAGCGCCAGTGCGCGCGCATGCGGCGCAAAGTAGCTGATGCCCTTCAACAGCGCGAGGGCGATGTTCGGCGCGGGGACTTCGAAAGCGAAGTCTTCGCAGATGAGACCGGCGAGTTCGTGCTGATGCTCAAGCGCGTGAAGGCACGCGGTAATGCCGCCCGCGCTGTGCCCCAGCAAGATGATCGGCAGACCGAGCTCGCGCGATTTCGCGAACTCGATTAGCTTGTCCAGATCATCGACATAGTCCTCGAAGCGCTCGACATAGAAGCGCTCGCCGTCGGACTTGCCGCGTCCGGACAGATCGAGCGCATAAACCGCCATTCCCTTTTGCGCGAACTGCTCGCCACACCAGGCGTACGTGCCGCTGTGCGCGTTGAAGCCGTGGCAGATCACGATGACGGTGCGCGGCTCTGCCGACGGCCGCCAGGCGCGGACGAAGAGATTACCTGCGCCGCCCTGGATGGATTCTTCCGTGGCTTTGAACATGATCGTTCCGTCTACGCCGGATCAGTGGCCTTCGACCGCGAAAAGAATGTCCGCGAATCCAGGCGTAGTCTTCTCGCGGTTCCAATCGCGTTGCAGTTCGCAGATAAGCTGAACCCAGCCCACCGGCTTGCCGCCCGCCTGGACGAGACGCTGCACCCCAAGCTCATGTGCTTCGGGCGAGGTGCCGCCGACGCAATCGATGACCGGATAGACCTCGAAGCCGTCCTTAATGGCGTCGAGTGCGGGATGGACGAGGCAAACTTCGGTCCAGAGCGCAGCCATGATGAGCTTCTTCCGGCCCGTGGCTTTCACGGCCCGCACGAAATCCTCGTCCTCCCAGGCATTGATCGAGGTACGGTCGATGGGATCGACACCATCCAGCACTTCCACGATCTGATGGATGGTGGGCTGATTGCGACCCGTCTTCACGTTCACCGTGGAGAGCACGACTGGCAATTCATAGAGCTTGCCTATGCGAGCGAGCGCGGTGATGTTGGCGACCAATTCGCGTTTGGGGCGGGACTGTATCGATGAGACCTGCACCGGCTGAAAGTCGATGATCACCAGCGCGGCGTTTTGCGGCGTGAGAAGGTGATCGATGAGTGGATCGCGAATGGTTTTGAACGACGCCATGACTTACTCCTGCTTGCGGGAGGGCGCATCTGCGGGGACGAGGTATGTCGTATCCGTCGGGCCTTGGCCGGTGATGTAGACGACCGTCGGCAGGTCACCGGTGAAGGCGAAATGCGGCTGGCCCGCGGGCTCGGTGTAGAAGCCGCCCGGCCCGAGCGTGCGGGTCGCGGCCTCGTTAGCCTGCTCGCCGTATCCGAAATGCCATTCGCCGGAGACGACGAGCGCAGTGCGGTTGTCGCGATGTCGGTGCGCGGCGATCCGCATGTGGGCCGGGACGCGAATCTCGATCGCGTACGGTCCAGGCACGTTTGGATTTCCTGAGAGGACGGTTGTCTGGATGCCGCCCAGCCCGGACGTCCCCGCACCCGCGCCGATTCGCGCGTGCGCGTCGACCTCGGCCGGCGTCAGCCGGGCTTGCGCGAGTGCGGCATCGGCATCGAGGAAGGCGCGAATGGCCTCAACCGTCGCCCGCGGCTGTTCTTCCATCAGCCAGTGCCCGGAATCGGCGATCACCACCTGGTGCACGTCGTCAGCGGCAAAACGCATCACGAACGCCATGGTGGACCCGAAGGAGTGATCGCCGCCGATGGCGAGCACCGGCATCTGCAGGCGGCCGAGTGCCGACGACGCGCGATTGTCGATCGCGTCCTGATCGAAGGCCGCGAACTGCCGGAATCCCGCGTGCATGCGGCCGGGCTGCGCATACAGCGCTGCGTAGTGACGGCGCGAGCTTTCCGGGAAATGCTCCGGCTTGGCCGAAAACTCGTTCCAGAAGCGATCGAGATAGATGCGCTCGCGCCCGGCCACGAGGCGCTCCATGTCGGGCCCACCGAAGCGGAAGTGCCAGAGCAGCGGATTCTTGAGAATCTCATCCCAAGGGCCAATGCCGGGAACCGGCGCGTCCATCATCACCAGCCGCGTCGTGCGGTTCTGGTAGGCCTCGGCGAACGCAAACGCGACCATGTTGCCGATGTCGTGGCCGACGATGTCGGCACGCTCGATGTGCAGCGCGTCCATCACGCCGGCGATGTCTTTCGCTTGGTTTTTCTTCGTGAAGCCGTCCGTGGCGCCCGCCGAAAGGCCCATGCCGCGCAAGTCCGGCGCGATCACGGTGTGGTCGCGCATGATATCCGCCGCCAGCGGGGCCCACATGTCGCCGGTGTCGCCATAGCCATGGATGAGCACCACGGCCGGACCCGTTCCGCCGATGCGAACATGCAGGGTGGTTCCGTTGGTCCGGATTTCCTGCGTGCGGAAGCCGGTCGGGAAGTCGAAAGTGTCGGCTAGCGCCGGGAGGGTCGACAGGGACAGGGCTGCGACAGCCCACACGCAGATCCGGACCAGATTGGGCATTCCCATGGACGTTCCTCCCCAAAAGCAAAATTGCTCTTTTGAGTCTGGCCGTCGGAGTGGGAAAGGTCTTGCAGATCTCTAACGAGTTTTCGCGAAAACCGCCGCAGCGTTCATTGAACTTGCTTTCGCCAGGCGCCAGGGCTCGCCCCGACGACACTAGTGAAGACGCGCGTGAAATGGCTCTGATCGGCGAAACCGCACGTGGCGGCGATGTCGGTGAGCGATCGATCGGCATCCCGCAACAGCGACTTGGCGTACAGCACACGCTGCAGCAGCAGCCAGCGATGGGGCGGCATACCCATGCTCTGCCTGAAGGCCCTGGCGAAGTAGCCGGATGAAAGCCCGCACGCGCCAGCGGGCTCGGACAGCGACATGTCCTCGCCCAGTCGCGCGATCATGAGCTCGGTGGCGCAGCGGAGCTGCCACGGCGCCAAGCCGCCGCGCCTTCCTTGCTCCGGCAGGTGCATGCCGCCGAAAGCGACTGCGAAATAGGTGTGCGTTGCCAGCAGCAGGTGATCCGCATACATCGCCCCAATTTCGCCTGGGCGCTCGAGCGCGGGCAGGAGCGCTTCGCCGAGGTGCCAGACCGTCTCATTGAAGACACCGCGTTCGCAGGTGAGTGTGCCGATTCGCGGTGCGCCCTGTTCGTCAGCGATTTCATTGAGCGCGGCGCGCGACACATAGAAGTGCAGCGCGTCGAAGGGGCTCTCCAGGTTGGCGGTTGGCTCCTGTTCTAGATCGACGATGCTGGTGGTCCTCGCGCCGTAGCCACCGCGATAGACGGAACGCCCGCCAAGGAACAGTTCGCGTCTGGGCGAGTCTCTCAACTGCAGCAAAACCGAAAACGCGGCTTCTATCGGCAACGGGGATGTCAGGCCGTGTCCCGGCGTGTCGCGCCGGACGCGCGTCACTGCCAGCTTCGACTTTCTCAGGGTACTCGTGACGAGATGCGAACTCGCATCGACCCGGAAGCATCTCGTCAGGCCGTCACCGTAGGCGCCTGTCATCGGCTGCATAGGATCTCTCTTCGGCCGGAGGTTGCGGCTCGCGAATTGAGGGTGTGGTGGTTTCCGAGCATACATGACCTCTCAGGAGAGGACATGTAGCTTGGGCCGCAGCTTAACTCAGGCATCGAATACCCGCTCTGGCCGGTTGCGGCCGCTGGATTCGAAGCCGATCAGTGTGCCCGCGGCTCGGTCACTGACGGTCGGTTCAGGTGATCGAGTTCCGCGGTGGCCGCCGTCGGCCGAAGAAGCTCGAAGCTGAGTCCGACGTGGCGAGACGACCATCACGCTCCCGGAATAATCACCGGATGACAACGCAATAATCATTTGAAAATCAAAAATTCCGCCTCCTACGCTGCCGGCGTCATGGGACTGCCATGACGTAACCGCAGGAGACTGAAATGAACACGAACGAGAACGTCCGCACCAACACGCCGGAAGATGTCATCGAGCTCGGCGTCGCCAGCGTCGAGACCAAGGGACTGTCCGGAATCACCGAGAACTTCGGCGCCGTTCCCTTCGAAGGCATCTCCGAGGCATGACAAACAAGGCGCGCCGAAAGGCGCGCCACTTGTCTGGAGAGATGCAAATGACGCAACTCAGACTGCATGACGACCTGTCGTTCTGCAAGGTCGATGGCCACCTGATCTTCCTCGACATCGAGAACGATCGCTATTTCCGCCTCTCCGAGTGTTTGGAGTCGGCCTTGATCACCTACCTCGATGGTGGCTACGGCCCGGAAAGCAACATACGCAGATTGGTCGACCGAAAAATACTGATCGATGGATCGAGCGACTCCGACTACGCCTCGTCCTTATCTATGAAAATTCCCACGCGCAGCTCAGTGGAAGAGGCGATTCGCACCAAACGAACAAGCATCAGCGAAGCCCTGGATACCTTGGCGATCGTCTGCTCGACACAGCTGCAACTGAAGACCCGTAGCCTGAAGAAGGTCCTCGACGAACTTATATCCCTTCGGGAACGGCGCACCTCCCGGCCTTCTACGTCCCGTCATGGCGAATTCCAGGTCGCGCAAGCGGCCGCTGCGTTCCGCAGCGCGCGTCTGTACGTTCCGATCGATACGTGCTGCCTCCTCGATTCCATCGCATTGGTGAAGTTCCTGGCCAAACGTGAGCTGCATGCCGATCTCGTCTTTGGCGTGACGGCAGACCCTTTCTCGGCGCATTGCTGGGCGCAATGCGGCACTACGGTGCTGAACGATGCCCTGGGGCACGCGTTGGCTCATACGCCCATACGGGTGATCTGATGGACAGCGACTACATCGCCATCCTGGCCCCCGCGGAAAGGGGTATCAATACGGCATTCCCCTACCTGGCTGACGTGCTCTCCACGATGGGCATGCGCGTCCTCTACGCGTCGGGAGCGCTGACACTATTCGGCACGGAAGAGATCCCGACATTGCCGCTGCCAGACGGCGGCGTTCTCATCGGGCACCTGTTCACGCGAAGCGGCATCGCCATCACCCGCAACGCATTGCTCCAGGAGCACGCAACCCCAGCGCAGATCCGAAAGCGCATCCTGGAAACCTGTTGGGGCTCCTACCTCATCATCCAGCCCGACGCACAAATCCCGGGCGGCTTCATGGCGACGCGCTCACCGGCAGCCGCCGGCAATCTTCCCTGCCTCTATGGCATAAGAGACGGCTCGGGCTTTCTAACCTCGAACGTCTCCCTGGCGGTCCGCACCCATCTCTACCGGAAGCAGGTCGACTGGGGGTTCATCGCCCATCGCCTGAGATATCCCGGCATCAAGACACAGCGTACTGGACTCGCCGATCTGATCGAGCTGCTTCCTGGATGTACGTTGCGTGTGAGTGGGACTCAGGTTTCGCTCCGGCAGGCGTGGTCGCCCTGGGATTTCGTCTCCCCCGAACGCCGCTACCCCAACCTGCACGATGCCACGGACCAGATCCGTCAAGCCGTCGCGAGCGCTGTCCGCGCATGGACGGACGTGGACCGGTCCATACTGCTGGAACTGTCCGGCGGACTCGACTCTTCCATCGTCGCAGCGTGTTTACGTGATCTCCATGTGCGCGTCATCTGCTGCAATCTGGTGACCCCTGTTCCCGGAGTGGACGAGCGACAGTACGCACGCCAGATGGCTACGCAGCTCGGCGTCGAGCTCCACACCGAACAACTGAGTTTCGACAAGGCGCGCTTCGACTTCACGCCATCTCCCGATTCCGTAGTTCCCGCCGTGGGACCGTTGCAGTACGCGGTGGACCAGACCATGGAGGCCACTGCCGAACACCACGGCGCCAACGCCTATTACTCCGGAGGAGGCGGCGACTCGGTGTTCTGCTATCTCCGTAGTGCAGCCCCTGGGGCCGATGCGTGGAGAGCCCGTGGCTTCGGGGCTGCCATCACCGCCGTGTCGGACCTGGCCAGCCTGCATCAATGCACGCTCTGGAAGGCTGGCCGCCTCACTCTCTCCAAACTGCGGCGGCCGCCTCCATCTCCCTGCCATGAAGATCCCACGTTCCTTGCGCCAGATTCGGCATACATAGAGCCGGAGGCGCACCCATGGTTCGCTGCGCCTGCGAATGCGCTACCGGGGGACCGGGAGCGGATCTTCGATCTGGCGGGGAATCAGCTCTTCCAGAATCAGGCAGCGCGTGGGTCCAGGCGTCCCCTACGCTTCCCGCTACTATCCCAGCCGGTGATGGAAGCCTGCCTCCGCGCACCTAGCTGGATGTGGATCGCCGGGGGCAGGAATCGGGCGGTCGCAAGGTTAGCGTTTTCCGACGTCTTGCCACCCGACATCGTGAACCGCCAGAGCAAGGCGACCTACATGAGCTACCTGGGCGCGGTGTACGAACGGAACAAACCGCAGATCTCGGACTTCCTGCTGTCAGGCCGCCTCAGGTCGCGAGGCCTCCTGGATGCGCATGCCATCGATGCGTTTTTTGCGAAGCCGTTGTCGCCGCGCGACCAAACCTTCCTGAGGATGTTCGACCTGTGCATGGTCGAGAACTGGGTTCGGCATCAGCCCTAGAGAAGTCCGTAAGATCAAGATGGATTCCCGCCTGCTTGGGAATGACGCGCGGTAAGGCGGGCGACTCTCTAGGGAACAGAATGCCCCTCGCGCTGGCTCGATCGCATCGCGCGCCAATGGGCATATTGCGGTGCCTTTGCGGCGTCAGGGTCTTCCATGCCTAGCAGCCAGAATCGGAACCAGTCCAGGTTGCGCGTGTACACGGCGAGCTTGTGTCGGGGCTGGAACTTGTTGTGCGGCTCGTTGGGAAAGACATAGAGGTCCGCGCGGTTGCTCCGCATCAGCGGGATGGCGTAGTCGAGTCCGTGCATGTATTCCTGCTCGGGAAACTGCATCAATATCGGGGTGCGGATCTTCCCCAGGTTCAAGGTCGGCGAAATCTGCCGCCACTGCGCCGGCGTCTCGTCCGGGGCGCCCAATTGCCAGTTCGCTCGCACCAGCGACAGAAACGGTTCGCCGATGTTGCTGCCCAGCTGGTAATACATCGGTGACGTGGTGGGCGACGCCATCGACGACGCCGCGATCACATCGGAATGGATGAGCGTCCACATCATCACTTCGCTGCCGAAGCTGAGCCCGCCCATGCCGATCTTCGTCCTGTCGATCCTGCCCTCCGAGGCGAGCCGCTCGATCGCACTCTCGACCGCGGACTGCCCGACGTCGTAGCGATCCTCGGCGTTGGCCGAGAACGAGGGTGCGTTGATGCAAAGCGTGGAGATGCCCTGCTCCGCCATGGTGGCCAACGGCCACTCATCGCCCGACCCTCCCCGCACGAAGCCGACACATCGGTAATAGGTGACGAACATCGGCGGTGGCGTGTCACCAATCGGGCGAGCTGGGTAGAGCTGGCCGGTGAACGTCCTGCCTTTCGCGTCCGTCCAGCGCAGTAGCTGCGCTGGCATGCTGGCGAGGTCGAGCGCTAGCGCCTGGTTGGGATCGAACAGCACCTGTCGCGCACCCGTCTTCAGATCGACCCGTTCCAGCCGCGGCGGGCGATTGGCCTCGGCCGTCACGCAGGCCAGCGCCGCGGACGATACGCCACAGGTGCCCGGCCCCCAGCGCCCTTCTCCGCCGAATAGGCCGCTGGACGTGGCGACCGGATATACCGCACCCGTGTCCACATTCCAGCGGTAGATGGATTGGGCGAACCCCCGGTCGTAGGGCGTTACGGTGAAGATCGTCTCGTCGCTGCCGGGGCGCCACTGCACGCTGCTGATCTCCTTGCCGGTGCACGCGTCCGCCACGCATGTCACCGTGCGGCGCGTGCCGTGAGCCGGCAACATCGCCAATGCGATCCGTGGCCGATCCGTCGTTTCTCCCGTGCGCGTCAGTAGCGCGATGCGTCCACTTTTGCGGTCGCGATCCAGCTTCCAGACGTGGGGCACCTGTTCGGCAAGGTCCGCGGCGGCCAGCACCGCAGGCGGTCGTTCGGACGGTGCGATATCCCGCACCGCACCGCTCGTCAGATCAACCGCCTTCCAGCGGTCCGGCACATCGGCAGTCAGTGCGACCCGGTTGAACATGACGCCCAGCCGCTGCGTCGCCAACCGTCCCTCGGTATCACCGGATCGGAACAGGTTCTGCCCGAGGGGTGTGGCGCGGTCGACTCTGATGCCACGGTCGTACTCCACCTGCTCCGCCGCGACCACCGCCTCGCGGGTCGGCCCGACGCTGTACTTCAGCACCTTGCCGTCATCGCTCAGCGCGAAGTCCCTCACATCGGCCCCGCCTTCGGTCACGCGTTCGGCGGCCGCGCCGGCGGCCGATGCGCGCCAGACATCGATGCGGCCGCCCAGGCGGGCGCGGTAGTAGATCCAGCGCCCGTCTGGCGACCAGACCGCCGTGGCCGGCAACGCGATACCAGCCGAGTCCCGCAGGGGAACGCCGCCGTCGCCCACACGCTGCGGCGGCGACGATCCATCCATCCGCTGGATGTACCAGGCGGTGTCGTAGGTGTTGCGTTCGATCGACGCCCGCGACACCCGGAACGCGACGTGCGCACCGGCCGGCGACACCACCGGACTGCTGAAATCCGCGATTTCCACCAGCTGCTGCGGCGACACCGCAAACACCTGGGGGACGGCGGCAAGCGCGCCCAGCCATACCCCCACGCGCAGGACACGCCCGACGATGGCGTGGAAAGAAACAAACGTCATGACTCGCTCCTGTGTCGGCGGTGCCACGCATGGCCCGATGCATGGCGCGGCATCACCAGTGCCTGGAGACGGAAAGGCTGAGATAGCGACCGATCGCCGAGTAGTTCGTCGAGTCGAACGGCGCATACGTCCGCGAGGTGACGGCGTACAAAGGCGGCGCCCGATCGAGGGCGTTCTGCACCGACAGCTCCAGCGCCAGATTCGACCATGCGTCGTCGCGCGCGCCGGTGTCGTAGCGCAGCGTGGCGTCGAAGGTGGTGAACGAGGCGCCCTTCCTGCTGCGCGTGGTGTCGGTCACGCCGCTCTTGTAGTTGCCGAACAGCGAGGCGGTAAAGCCGCCCCGCTGCCACACCGCTCCGATCCGGCTGTTGACCCTGGCTGGGTAGAACAACGTGCCGGCGAGGTCATAGGCTGGCTGGGCCGACGACACCTGCTGCGTGCTGTGCAGCCAGCTGGCCGAGCCACGCACCGTCAGCCGGCCCGCGGCCAGATCGAACCGATACGAGCCCGACGCGTCCAACCCCTTGGCCCGTTGCCGCGAGGTGTTCATGAAAAGGTTGGGCGCGATCGCCACCACCTTGGCCGGGTCGTAGGCCGCTCCGGTGGCATTGGTGAAGCGAAAGGTCCGAAGTATCTCCGCCAGCTCGGCTGCGGAGGGTGCCACACGAATGAACGATGCGAAGGCGGGATTGCTGAGTGCCTGGGCCGGCACCAGCGGCTGCACGACACGCTCGGTGTAGCCCACGTCGAACCAGGTCAGCTCCGCCTCCAGGCCATCCATGGCCTCGGGGTGGAACGCGAGCGACGCACTCCGGGTACGCGCCCGTTCCGGATGCAGATCGGGGTTGCCGCCGGTAAGGTAGAGCGCCGTCGCGCCGCGCGCGTAGCCGGTACCGCCCAGCGCCGCTGCGGGGAACAGATAGGCATCGCGCGTCAGATACTGCTGCGCCAGCGTGGGCACCTTGAACGACTTGCCCCAGGACGCCTTCACCGTGATATCCGCGTTGGGGCTGTAGATCAGGCCCAGCTTGGGCGTGGTGACCCCGCCGAAACTGTCGTAGTGCTCGCCCCGCAACGCACCGGTCAATGCCAGCCGTTGCACGCCGGCAACGCCTTGTTCCGGGCCGACCAGCGGCAGGTTGAGTTCGGCGTAGGCGAAGCGGCTGCCGACGTCGCCGTCCACCTGCGTGTAGCCGCTGATCAGGTTGCCACTGCGGAAGGCGTTGCTGCGATAACCGGCACCAACCGCGAGCCGCGCCTCGCCGCCGCTCAGCGAGAACAGCGGCCCTTCGGCGCCGATCTCGTAGGCCCGGCTCCTGTTGCGGTAGGCCGTGCGCGAAAGCCTGGACATCCCCGTGGCCGGGATTACCACGGAGTAGCGGACGTCCGTGCTCTCCCGGCCCCAGGTCCCGCCGATCGACACCGTCCAGTCGCCGGGCAGGAACAGGTCGAGGTTGGGCGAGACCAGCGAGGTGATCGTCTTCGGCGCGTTGTGCTCGTAGTTGCTCGCATGCGCCAGGTCCGTGGCGATCTCGCGCTCGGTGCGGAACGTGTCCAACCGCAGCTCGCCGATATCGCCCAACGCCTGGTGCGCGCTGAGCAGGCCGCTGCGCAGCTCGCCCGCCTGATACAGCGTGGACGGGGCGTACATGTTCTTCGCGTACCCACGCTGGCTCGCGTAGATCGGATCGTTGTCGCTCTGCTTCCAGGTCGCGATCAGCCCGCCGGTGGACCAGGTGGTGCCGCCCGTGGCGGTGTACTCGCGGGTGGTCAGGCCGCCGTCCGTGCCGCTGCCGTAACGAGCCCCGACCGTCACGCCGGAGAAATCGCGGCGCAGGATCACATTGCCCACGCCACCCACCGCATCGGAGCCATAGATGGCCGATGCGCCGTCGGCGACGATCTCGATGCGTTCCACCGCCTCCACCGGAATGGCGCTGATGTCCACCATCTGGGTGAACCCGCCGTAGGACATGCGCCGGCCGTTGAGCAGGGTGAGCGACGCGTCCTGGCCAAGGCCGCGCAGGTTCAGGCCCGAGCCTCCGGTGATGTTCTGGTTGCCCTGCCCTCCTCCCGTGGCGCCTGCGGCAATGCCGGGATTCTGCCCACCCGCGAAGTTCTGCGGCACGCTGCGGATCACCTCGCCGAGATCCGCGAAACCTTCCTCCTGCATCCGTTCGCTACCGATCGTGATGACCGGTGAGGGCGTGATGCCGCCGCGGATACGTGTGCCGGTGACGGTCACGGTCTGCAGGTTGGTTGCCGCTGGCGCCGCGGAGGTGTCGGTCGATTTTTTCGGTGGCGTCTTGGCCGGCGCCTTGGTCACCGGCACCCTACCCTGCGTGGTCGTGTCTGTCGTGGCGTCTTGGGCCACGGCCCACTCGCTCGCGCCGGGAGCGGCGACGAGCAAGACGATGGAGATGGCGTTGCGTAGCGTGCTTGTCTTCATCCTTTGCTTTCCCCTTGGTTGGTCCTTCTGGTGCCAGTCGGGTGGTGTCCCGAAGTTGGCAAGGTCGTCGCGCAAGATCTACCGTGTGTGGCTTACGGGCGGCGGTGCAGCCGGCCAAGCGCAGTTCCACCGCCACAATCGAAATGTAGCATATAAACAGTAGAGTTATATTCTGTAGATTGCAAGACAGTAGAGGCGGAGGCTTAGCCTCATGTCTTCCAAGTCTTTGCAAGCATTCCCATCAAGTACCCGCTCTTACATAGCGGCGAACGTTCGTAGTCGACGCAAGGCCAAGAAACTCAGCCAGGAGAAACTCGGTGAATTGGCGGAGTTCCATCGCACATACGTGTCGCAACTTGAGCGCTGCAAGGTCAACATCTCTATTGATGGCCTTGAGCGGATTGCCCGGGCTCTCGGTGTGGATACCGCCGAGCTGCTTCAGCCCCCTGCGTAGAGGAATGGCGCCTTAGCAGCCCCAACGAAAGCACAGCCACTTTGGAATGCCACGCTCCACTGAGGGGACAGCTGAGAGCCGCACGCGGATAAGCTCAACGCGACGCGAAAGGAATACATCGCTTCCAATGGAGGCAACAGCCGCCCGCGTTGCACAGCGCGACCGTCCAATAGCGCTCACTCCGCCCAGCCGGAATGTAGAGTTAAAAGGAGTAGATTTATAATCTGTAGAACACGAGCCGGTAGATGGTCAGGCTGGAGGCATGCCTTCAAAGCCCTCGCCACGATCCCTGCCAAAAGCACGCGCCCGTGCTGCAGCAAACATTCGCCGCCTACGCACGGCCAAAGGATTGAGCCAAGAGCAACTGGCTGAGGTGGCGCAGTTCCACCGCACATATGTCTCGCAACTCGAACGCTGCGTTACCAACATCTCCATCGACGGCCTTGAGCGGCTAGCTCAGGCTTTGGGAGTGGACATCGTCGAGCTGCTGCAGCCCCCGGCGTAAGAGGAATGCCGCGCTGAAGGTGCGGATATCCGGCACTTGGAATTGCAAAAGAGGGGTCAGGCTCAGCTACTGCGATGTCCGCTTCGGGTCACCTCACATGCACGCATACGTCAGCTTGCCGGTTGCTGGCTAGACCGCCAAATGACCCAATAACGTTTGCCAGCGCGTCGTACTTCAGCAATGTCTGCTGTGGGTCGACCTCTGTCTGTTGAGCTTGCCCGTGCGTCATCGAGCCTGCAAGGGCCGTCACCGGCCAAAAATGACGTTTCGAGTGGATAGCGGATGACAATCAAGAGTTAGGCTTTGAAGCCCTTCAACCACTCTCTGATTACACGAGGTCCTCCTGCAAAGTACCAGCCTAGGAGCCCTGTAATGCTGAGTACCAGGACAGCCACATGCTGCCAGAGGTAGGGCCATTGCTCGGTCGCGCCATTTATCGAGTACGAGAAGCCCAAGCGGTCCTTCGAGTAGAACATTCCTTCGCGCGGATAGTCGGGACCGAACTGATAGCCAAACGGCAAAAAATCGTGTTGTACGCCGTCCTTGTGTATGACTACATAGTGGGTGACACACCGGTTGTTTAGCGGTTGCTCACACACCTGATGCACGGAGGTGACCGCGAATCCGTCAGTCGAAATGAAGGTAGCGATAATTCTCCACGAGCAAATGGAGAATGCGATTAGAGCTATGGCGAGCAGCATAGTAGTGAAGACAAAACGAGTTACTTTTTCCATCGCTCCCTCACATGGCATCCACCAAAATCCATCATCAACATAGCGTTTTCCTACCATCCGGAATGTCCGCAATGGGAAGCGGACTAACGATGTAACAGTGACTAGCTTCGCGTAAAGGCATAGAAGACGAAACACCAGCAGTAGACCCCAGCACCTATCTCTGTGCGCAGTACGTAAGCAAAGATGAGAGTTCCTGCAATCCAGCCCAGCCAATACTTTGCGACAGATTCCCAGCCTAGCTGCTTATAGCGCAGCGCCGTGAACAAGATCATCCCGACGCAACCAAGAAGAAAATTCACCAAGCTCCCCTTCTAAGAAAAATAACGCCCTCGGTTGCACTTAAAACGCTGCTCCAACGACGATGTCCGCTTTGGATCGACAAGCGACCTTCAGCCGGTTGGCGATGCCGGTCAAGTTGTGTGGCGAGCTTGGTCAGCTGCGCTGGCAATGACTTGGTCAACAAGCTGGCAACCTGCAGCTGCAATTTCTGTTTTGGCGACGACGCGGCTCAACGCGAAATCTCAAGTTCTTCTTCCTTGGCCTTCCCCCGCTCCCTGCTCTCATCGGATGGGTAGTGATACCAAGCCTCGTGCGGCGAATTCTGCTTGCACGACAGGCATTGCGTTATGGCCCAGAAGTGTCCGCAGCCAGGGCAGCAGCCCGCCGTCCAGAATGTATTCCAACGGGTGAGGCAGCCCGCGCCCGGCTCCGAAGGTGCGCAGCACCACAAGCTGTTTCCGTTGGGCTCCCACTTGCACAGCGGGCAGTAGATAAGGGGTTGCGGTTCCATCGCGCTATCACTCCGTGGGCTCAAGATGACGTCATAAATGCCGGACACTCAAGTGCTGCGGTCGTCTCGCTTCTTGAGCATACGTCCGTGAAACCCGGGCCATCTCACTCTGACCCCGGCTGTGCCCTTTTCGAAACGTGCTCAGCTTCGATGGCGACTGTCCATAATCGCGGCGCAGAGTTGCTTTCGGAGCGCACCAGATCTGTCGAGCAACAGGCAGCGCGTCCTTTGCCCACCAAGCAGACCACGAGGACGCAGCTCCTGGATGTCCACCTGAAAGACGAGATCGCCGCGTGTGGTCCATTGTATTGCCTCTGGCGCACCGCGTAGGTCGTGGATCAGTGTTGCCGCCACGGCACCATCGGCGCGCCGAGCCACGCTGTAGATGCTGCCGGTACTGCTCCCCATATGCGCGAGACCCGTGAAGACCACGATGCCAAACGGCATGCGCACGATACCGCGCACATCCCGGTTGATCAGTCGATGAACCGCTCCGATCCGATCACGGAAGACCAGCTCGCCGCCCCACTCGCCGCGATCCGAGCCCAGCAGTTCTCCGTCAAAAGCTGACAGAGTGAAAACCGGCCTGGCGCGTATCGTGAAGACATGTGGCCCGGATTCGCCATACCCGGCTATTTGCGTCGGATAGCTGATGTCCGACGATGCCGCCCCAGTTGGAGACTGGCCGGCAACCCGTGCGATTTTGACCACGGCTGGACCGGTGACGTGCACCACGACATCCGAAAAGAACAGATACGCGACGCAGAAGCAGGCCACCACGAAGATGACCGCCGCAAAACGTTTATAGGTCTTTCCCATGCGCCGCGTCCTGTCCGGTAATCCCTCCAAAATGGAGCTAGGCTGCAAGCGCCAGTTTCCGCATTGGGGTGATGCCACCGAGCGCCATATTCGGGTACTCGTGGTTGCACGTCCATAGCCAACGCGTGGCCATGTTCTGCACTTGGTTGATCGAGTCGAACAGTGTGAGGGAAGCGCATCAACTAGCGAACGCCCTGCTTTCGCAGGATCTGAGGGACTTCGACAGACGCTCTCGAGCGGATGAACCGGCCGAGAAGCCAAGCCGCGAACGGCAGAGCCAAAAGTACCCGTGCGTTACCCAACGAAAGGGCGAGGTCCCACCCAAGTCCTAGTTGCCACTGCAGATAGGCATCGAAGTAGATAAAACAGGGAAGCACTGCCAACGTGAGGTAAACCAAGCGTCGCCTAGGAACTAGCGTCAAAAGTATCCAGGCAGCCGGCAGTGAGAGGACTACATCGGCAAAAAAGCCAATGATGATGAGAGCATATCCAATGGTTTCGCTGGCCACTCCATGGGTATGTAGCCAATGGGGCAACGGATCGAGACCTACCTCCAAGGCCCACGCATAGGTCAGCATAAATCGCTGCCCGACTCCGATCAGCATGGCGATCACGCCGGAAGCTACAAAGGTTCGACTAATCATGAGCTCCCTTCCACGCCAAAATTTGTTCCTGACTCCTTGTTTCACGATCAGATGCGGCCGCCACGATCGACGAATTCCCAGACCTTCGATATCACCACCGATCCCTCGCCGACGGCCGAAGCCACGCGCTTGACCGATCCGCTGCGCACGTCGCCCACTGCAAAGATGCCCGGCAGCGAGGCGGCGAAGGGCGAGCTTGCGCCTGCAGCCTCGCCGGTGAGCACGAAGCCCTTGTCGTCCAGCTCGACCAGATCCGCCAGCCAGTCGGTATTGGGGGCGGCACCGACCATGATGAAGAGCGCCCGGGTCGGCACCGTTTCCTCGCTGCCGCGCGCGGTGTTGCGGATCGTCACCGCCTCCAGGTGGTCGCTGCCTTGCAGCGCGCTGACTTCGGCGCCGTATTCGATGGTGATCGTCGGCTCCGCTTCGAGCCGGCTCGACAGGTAACTCGACATCGATGCCGCCAACGATCGACCGCGCACCAGCAGCCGTACCCGGCTCGCTGTTCGGCTGAGGAACATCGCCGCCTGGCCGGCCGAATTGCCGCCGCCAATGATGATCGCCTCCGTTCCCTTGCTGTAGCGGGCCTCGATTTCGGTCGCCGCGTAGTAAACGCCGGCACCTTCGAATTCCATCAGCCGCTCGATCGGCAGACGACGATATTGCACGCCGGTCGCTACCACCACCGTCTTGGCCCGGATGCGCTTGCCGTTGTCGAAAGTCGCGCAGAAGCTGCCGTCCCCCAGCACCTCCAGCCGCGCGACCCGGCGCGGCATGGCGAAGCGCGTGCCGAACTTCATCGCCTGAACTTGGCCGCGCCATACCAGATCGGCACCGGAAATACCGGTGGGAAATCCCATGTAGTTTTCGATCCGGCTCGACGTACCCGCCTGGCCGCCTATCGCAATGTCCTCGGTCACCAGCGCGCAAAGCCCCTCGGCACCCGCATAGACCCCGGCCGCCACGCCCGCCGGCCCGCCGCCGACGATCAGCACGTCGAAATCCTCGTCGTCGACCAGATCGAGGTTGAGCCCGAGCAGACGCGCGACCCTGTCCGGCGTGGGATCGACGACGATCGTGTTCCGGCCAAAAATGACCGCGGGACGACCGGGCGCCAGCGCACATGTGGCGGCCACGGCGTCCGCCTCGGCGCTGCCCAGCTCGAACGAGCTGTAGGGAATGCGATTGCGAGTGGCGAATTCGGCGATGCAACGGACATCGCGGTCGAGCTCCTCACCGATCAGCACCAGCGTACTGTCGCGTTGCTCGATCTGCCGGCGACGACGCGCGGAGAAAACGGTGATGATGATGTCCGACATCTCGGGGATCTGCGACATCAGCGTCAGCATCGTGGTGCGTGGCACCTCGATCACGGTCGTATCCCGCACGGCGCGCAGCGGCATGGAGGAGGTGCCGCCGTTGAGGAACGAAATCTCGCCCATGAACTGGGTCGGCCCCAGCGTCGACGGCAGATGACGCTCATCGGTGTAGGCGTTGACGACCTCGATTTCGCCATCGACGACATAGACGAAACGATCGGCCAGTTGCCCCGGGCGCGCGAGATAGGTGCCGGCCGCGTAGACCACCTGCGTACCTGCCTCACGCAACACGGCAACGTGCGCAGGGGCCAGCGGGGTACGCTGCATGACTCGCAAATCGTCGCCGATCGATTCCATGGAATTCCGCCTTTGCGATGCGTTCCAGCACGTCGCCAACCGAATGGACGGCTATCGGGGAAATCACATGGGGCGATCATAGCGCGGCCGATGGGGATGACGCTCGGCAGCTTCTGGCCCTTGATCGAACTTCTCTGAAAAGGGCGGGCCACGATGGCCCGCCGTTCTACCCGGAGCCCCTGTGCAATGGTGAGTCGGGGGCGACGGCCGCTCGCCAGTGAATGAACCTGGGCCCTTTCTCTAAAAGTGCACTCTGACCGCAATTTCTGTTTCGCAACGAGGGGACTCAACGCGAAATTTCAAGTTCTTCTTCCTTCCGCTGCTCCCGGCCTTCATCTGAAGGGTAGTGATACCACGCCTCGTGCGGCGACTTCTGCTTGCACGACAGGCATTGCGTCATGGCCCAGAAGTGTCCGCAGCCAGGGCAGCAGCCCGCAGTCCAGAACGTGTTCCAACGGGTGCGGCAGCCAGCGCCTGGTTCCAAGGGGCCGCAGTACCACAGGCTGTCTCCGCTCGGCTCCCACCTGCACAACGGGCAGTGGATATGGGGTTGCGGCACCCTGTGCTGTCACTCCGTGGATTCAAGATGACATCATAGTAAATGCCGAACATCTGACACATCATTCGTGGGGAGTGAACAGGTGCACCTATCGAGACTCTTGGCTTTTCTATGCGTGTTTTCCGCTTTCATAAGCGGGAGCAGTCCGGTATCAGCTGAGCCCGCTCAGATCGAAACCATAAGGCTCGGTCATTCGACTGTTGCCCTGAATGGCCCATGGCGATTCAATACCGGTGACGATCTTCGTTGGTCTTTGCCGAACTTCGATGACAGCACGTGGGATACCGTCGATCTCACGCCTGCTCCTGGTGCACATGATGGAGATGTCGGGCTACCGGGCTATGTGTCTGGATGGAGCAAGCGAGGTCATGCGGGATACACGGGTTATGCATGGTATCGGCTGAAAGTCACCATCGACAGCGACAAAGACGCCGAGCTTGCGTTGGCGGGGCCGACCCTTGTTGATTCGACTTACCAACTTTATGTGGACGGAAAGCTACTTGGCGGTCCGGGTGTGTTCACCGGAAAAGCCCCAGCGGTGTACAGCGTCCGGCCGAGCGTATTTCCATTGCCGGCGGCATCATCGGCGGGCGCGCGAACCTACCTGATAGCGCTGCGCGTGTGGATGGATCCCGTCGATGCGGGCGAGGACAACGGTGGCATTCATATCGCGCCGACTATCGGTTATGCGAACGGCATCGACCTTCTGCATCAAGTGCAATGGCTGGAGACATTCAAGGGTTACGTGGTGGATGCGTTTGAACCAGCTGCATTTGTTCTGCTTGCCATGATGGTCTTGGGGCTGATGGCGTCCCGCACCGATGACTCCTATCGATGGCTAGGCGCCGCGCTTCTTTTCCTTGCGCTGTTACGCATCAATCAAGTGACGTTTTCCTGGACGCACGTTCAAAGTCTTCGCTGCTATGACATCGCGACCGCAGTGATACTCAAGCCGCTCGCATTGGCGGCATGGACGATGGCCTGGCGGGACTGGTTCCGCCTGGGCAAGCCATGGCTGCGTTACGCGGTCAGCGTGCTTACCGTGGTCTACCTTGTCTTCGCGTTGATCGGCCGTCCATGGTTTGCGCCAGAAGCAACCCACGGTATCAAGATGGCCGCCAACATCGTTGTGGAGGGCGCACGTCTGATATATGCCGCGCTCTACCTATGGCTCATCGGGCTAGGCGTGATGCGACCAGGGAAGCCTTCCGCCTATTTGGCAGCGTTCGCCGCGATCCTGGTCGGCATAGGTCTGTTCGCGACCGAACTCAATGCTCTGGGCCTTCCAGGGATATGGTTTCCTTATGGAACCGGAGTGGCAAGGGGACAGTATGCGTATGCATTGTTCATCGTGGTTTTATTTGCGCTCATTTTGATGCGGCTGATCGAGCTCGCACGAACGAGAAGGGCATGACTGCGATTCCCCGCGAGTGATCAGCGCGATCTTGGCACCGCATGAAAAACAAACTGAGTCAGAACCCGTTCCACACGCGAGGAAGGGGCTCTGACCCGGTTACCGACGACGCTTGCCTCAGGAAAGCGCGCTCTGCTTCCGTCTCCCGCTATTGATAGATCGGAAGCTGCCGCACGATGGGCCGCGTGCTGCCGATGAGCGAATGCGCGGGTAGCGCGAGGTAGGTGGCCCACTCTTCACGCACGCCGGGTTTCGTGCCGTGGAGTGGCTCCAGATCTTGCGCATTCACGTCGCGGATGATGTCGCGCAGCTTCTCCGTGTCGCGGACGATGGCGTCGCCCATGATCGACAGCGTGACGTCGGATAGCTCGGCGTGATCGCTGCAGGTCACCACATTGCCAAGGGCCCTGAGGCTACTCAGCAGCAGATTGATCTCGTCGACCTGATCCAGGGTGACGCCGAAGAGGAAGCGGTTGTCGGCTTCAGCCATCACCGGCTCGGCAACATCCGGTTCCGCGGCTTCGGTGCAATCCTCCGCGTTCGCGTGCGCATCGGCCTCGCATGCTCCCACCCTTTCGCCATGCTCGGCCGGCCAGGAGAGTTCATTCAGCACCTGAGCGATCTGCTCCTCCAGCAGTTCCAGGCAGACCGCCACTTCGCCCGGGCGAATCTCCGCATAGCACTCCTTTTCCTCGACCGACGTGCGCGGTCGCGCGAGGTTGGCCAGAAACTCCACATACTCGCGCAGCTTCTTCAGCCGCAGCTGGCTGTCCTCCGGCAGGAAATAGCCCATCGTTTCCCGATCGTCCGAATCGAACTTAGACATGGTCGCCTCCTCATTCCATCGAAGTGCCCGTCCACGGCATGACGACGGACGGGGTGTCGGGAGGTTAGAAACCGCTCATAGCCGGCGGGCGTATTTCCCCGAAGGGTGTTGTATTAGCCGCCCTCCCGACGCAGGGTTCGCGTCGGTCTGCACCTGTGTACAGGTACAAAAAACCCACCGGTTTGTCGGAGGTGGGTACCGCTATGAGAGGGAGTTTCTACGCTCCTTGAAATGGAGTCTGCTATCGCAGTGGAAGGGAGTCAAGACAGGTCCATGGCTATCGGCTGTCGTCCATGACACTTTTGCGGTGGAGCGTGGACAAGTGAACCCGACTCCATAGTTGAGGCGCGCGATGATCACCGCTGAAACAACCAACTGTGCCGTTCTAGAACGGCGGTGGGTTCGGTTACTGCAGGTAACTAGGTGAACCTGACCCTGTTTGCTGCGGTGCCGCGAGTAGTCAGCATCGGATCGAAAATCTCAAACGGCATGAGAATGCACAAATAATGAATCTAAAGACGTGCAATTGAGCGAAACCGCTTGCAAAAAGTGCACGCACCCATAAATACTACGGGTCGATGAGCAACATACTTCCCATGCGAGATCGACCAGCGCTACCGAAAACGCTGAATCGGGAGGAAGCTGCGGCTCGCGTACGCGAAGTGCTTGCTGACAGTGCGCATATCGTTTGGAAGAGCCATGTGTACGACCGCATGGAAGAGCGTGGCGTAACCGATATGCAGGTGTTGCAGGTGCTAGAGCGAGGACTGGTCACGGCGGATCCGCAATGGACTGCTGATCGGAACTGGAAGTTTACGATGGAAGCGGATACCGCAGGCGAGATCGTGCGTGTAGCCGTTGCCATCGATGTCGACTCGATGGGCTTTTTTGTCATCATCATCACTGTAATGGTTTGATTTTTTGGGAGAACGCGATGATTCGTTACCGGGGCGTTGGCCTCGATAATGTGTACCTCAGTAACGGGTACACCACCCGTAAGCTTCCCTCGGGTGAAGAGGCACTGTCTATTCACAATTTGCAAGGCCTTCATAAGGCCATTGCTGTCGAGCTGTCGAAGCAAACTGGTGAAATGGATGGAAAGACTTTTTGTTTCTTAAGGAAATTTGCTGACATGGGTCAGCGAGCAATTGGCGAAGTTCTTGGAACGCAAGAACAAACCGTTTCAACGTGGGAGCGAGGAATTAGTCGCGTTCCGGGATCGGCCGCTGAATGGCTTCGTGCGTTCGTGCGCGAGTTGACTTCGGGAAATGCTTCACTGCAAGAAGCTGTCGATCGCTACAACCATCTTGACCGGGAGCGTCGAGTGGTTGAGGAAAAACTGAGCTTCGAAGAGACGCAGGACGGCTGGCAGCTTGCTGCCTGAGCCGGGTTTGTTTTGAGAAATTCAAACCCGCTCGTAGCGGGTTTTTTTTTTGGAGAATCGGATGGACAAGAATACAGAAATCAAGCTTGACTCAATCTTCAAGGCGTATCAACAGAAGGCCGACTTGGCTCAGCAGGCGCAAGTTGATAAGGAAAATCTTGAATCAGAGTTCTTGAAGCGCTTTCTTGTCCACCGTGACGACGTTGTCGGCCCTGCGCTTGAAAGCTTTGCGATCGCTGTTGAAGAGAAAGGTGTCAGTTGCCGCATAGATAGACGCGAGGATCGAACCGCGCGTGACCTTCAGGACGAACTAGCTAGCATTTCAATCACATTCCTTGTCGGGGAAGATGGTCGGCGTCGCGACCTACAGCAATACCCTCATCTTGCGATTGTCTGCGACAAAAGAGAGCAAAAAGTCCGCATCCATATAAGCACTATGGCACCTGGAAGAGGCGGGCAGAGCGGTGCTATAGGCTCATTCCTATTGGAACAAGTCGATGCGAGCTTCATAAACGAGAAGCTCCTAGATTTGCTGAAAAAAATATTGCTCTGACGGCTCCATCGTAAATTTTTGAAAGTCGCTCATGCATTTTGAGCCGTTTGGCTGCGATGCTTGGGGTGTCGTTTTAAGGACCGCCTCCTACATCAAATGACCACCCCTTTTCCGGAACAAAGGGCTCAGACCCATTCAGCGCAAACACGTTAGTGAACCCGACCCCATTTTTTTCGTTGCCGTACGCAGAGAATCCAAACGAATAAGGAGATCTGACCCGCTTCGGCACGAAACGCTATTTCTGCATTCGGCTGGTCAATAGGTCAAACCAATGGACCGGCGGAGCGTCATCGGTGGGTGACACGGCTGAGGGTCTGAAGAGCGCATGTAGGATCAGGATCCTGTCTTGATCGTTCACCAACGCGGCCCCGGAGTCGTCTTTATTCATGAGCGCCAAGAATGTCATAACCATGACGCGCCTTTCGTTGGCATCATCCGCCCGCTGAAGATAGCCAGACATCAGCTTGGAAAGAATTTTCATTATCCATATGACTATGAAAGCGGGGATAACTATTGGGAGCACGTGAAGAATCACACTCTTGTCCCCTGCCCCTGGGTTCGCGAGGTACGGAAGGCCCCAATATAAAAATGCCCATAGGCTGAGCGCTCCAGCGACTACAAACACCCCAGCGCTAGCCCACAACCTGTGTCGACTGCTTTCAGACTGCTCTTTCCAGTACGTCGTTGGCGCTCTTAGTGCTAACTGAGTATTGAAGGTCAGTTGCATCTTTTCCCACTGTGTATCGATGCCATCAAATGTACTTTTCGTTTTCTCAGCCCACGCCACCTCCATATTCGTGAAAGTAGCGTTTTCATCGAGGTGAGCCTTATTGACCTTTTCGAAGAACTTGTCGAAATCAGTTTGTGTTTCGTCAAATTTATTCTTAAGCAAGGAAAGATCCGCTTGGTAGTCGGATCGAAGGCCCTCGACCCCAGGAAGATCAGTCGTGTCTGGAACTCCCTCTTGACTCAGATATCGTGTTGTCCGGAGCAACGTCTGGATATCCACTCCTTGCCCTACATTGCCCAGAATGCTCGAATTACTGTCATTTTCGATCAGCCACAGCGCAACGGCTTGAGCAGGATGCGTTTTCCCAAGTGCGGACACCTTTAACCCTAAGTGAGAACTACTCGTTACCCATGGCACGCCGCTCGCAAATTGGTTCAACGTTTGATTGATTTGGGCAACAGTATTTTGGGTTTCTTGTTGCTGCCAAGCCCCCTCGCCCGGAGTTAACTGCGTCTCCAGAGTCGAGACCTGTTGCCGAAACAGATTCAAAAAACGGGTAGCTTGATCCGCAGCCGAACGAATTGATCCGCTCCCTTGGCTCATCGCCTGAGTCAACATTCCGGCCCATGCCGACATCTCGGAATCTGAAAAGCGTCTCAGATCGTCAATGTCCTCCATCACCAATTTTTTGTCGGTACCGAGAGGCTTAAAGACAAAAGGATTTGGAAACTTCATGAGCGGGGCCCTCACCTAAGCAGGTTAGAGCCACTTTCTTTCGGCTCAATGAACAAGAGCGGCATCGCTGCCGCTCTATTGTCGATCACCATCAAGTGCTACAACTCACCCGCACTTCGAATACCCACAATTCAAACACGTCTGACACCCATCCATCAGCACCAGCGCCTGCGTATTGCACTTCACGCACAACGTGGCACCGGGCGGGAACCCAGAGGATTCGGTGTCGCCGGAGGCTTTCGCGGCTGAAGCCGCTCCCACAGGAGCCGCGGTTACATCAGCCTTTTTTTTTGCCCCGGCCTGCTCGTACGCAGCGCGCTTTTCGGCGATCAGCTTGCGCGTGGCGTCGTCCATCTCCGGATCGTGGATCATGCCGATGTTCTTCATGTGCTGCTCGATCACCGCGCCGATCTCGGCGACGATGCTGGGCATGTAGACGCCGCCGGACTTGAAGTAGCCACCGCGGGGGTCGAACACGGCTTTGAGCTCTTCCACGATGAAGGTGACGTCGCCGCCCTTGCGGAACACGGCGGACAGGATGCGGGTGAGCGCCACGATCCACTGGAAGTGGTCCATGTTTTTCGAGTTGATGAAGACCTCGAACGGGCGGCGCTGTTCGTGCGGGGTGCCGGCGTTGAGCACGATGTCGTTGATGGTGACGTACAGCGCGTGCTCGAACAGCGGCGACTTGACCTTGAAGGTGGATCCGACCAGGGTCTCGGGGCGCTCCACGCTTTCGTGCATCTGGATCACTTCGGCCTGGCGCGGCTCTTTCGGCGCGGCGGCGACGGTGACCGGGTTGGCGGCAACCTTGTCTTCGGGTTTGACCACGTTGTAGCCAGTGATCTTCTTGTCGATCTTGATCGCCATGGTGTTCGCTTCTTCTTAAAGTGTTGATGCCGGAGTGGACGCGGCGTGGTGCGAAAAACATGCGGCCCGGCGCACGGCCGGGCCGCATGCGGTGTCGCTTACTTCCGTTTTGCAGCGGCCTTCTTGCCGGCGGCCGCTTTTTTCATGGCTGGCTTGGCCGACTTGACGCTCGCTTTCTTGCTGGCAGTGGACCTCTTTGCCGTCTTGGCGACGGCTTTCTTGCTGGCGGACTTCTTCGCTGCCGCCTTCTTCGGTGCGGCCTTCTTGCTGGCCGACTTTTTGCTGCTGACCTTCTTTGCGACCTTGGCGGCTTTCTTCTTCACCACCTTGGCGACTTTCTTGGCGACCTTCTTCACCGCTTTCTTGGCGGCGGAGGCCTTCTTGGCGACTTTCTTGACCGCCTTTTTCACGGCTTTCTTGGCGGCTGCTTTCTTCGGTGCCGCTTTCTTGGCCGGTGCCTTCTTGGCCACCTTCTTGGCGGCGGCCTTCTTCACGGCTTTCTTGGCGGCAGCCTTTTTCTTGGGCGCGGCCTTTTTGGCAGCGGCCTTTTTCGGCGCAGCTTTCTTGGCCGCTGCCTTCTTCGGCGCGGCTTTCTTTGCGGCGGCCTTCTTCGGCGCCGCCGCCTTCTTGGCGGCAGCCTTCTTCGCTACGGGCTTCTTCGCCACGGGTGCCGCCGGCGCGGCCGGCGCGACCGCGGGTACGTCGGGCAGCACAGGCAAGACGACGGCCGGTGCGTCGACGGCCGGTGCAGCGCTGTTGTTCATTTCAATTTCGTTGTCGATGGACATGCTGATGTTCCCCTCCGATGGACCGCTTGAGTTGCCGCACGCCGCGGCGTGCGATGGTCAGAACTTGTCGTGAGCCTTGGTTGCCAGCTGCGATGAGGCTCAAAACTTGCCGTAATACCCTTCCTTCAAGGCATCGAAGAGGTTGGCGGCGGAGTGCATTTCGCCGTCGTATTCCACCTGCTCATTGCCTTTCAGTTCGACAACACTACCGTCCTCCAGCTCGAAGCGGTAGAGGGTACTTTCAAGATCGGATTCCTTGACCAGCACGCCCTGGAATGCGGCGGGGTTGAAGCGGAACGTGGTGCATCCTTTCAGGCCTTGTTTGTAGGCGTAGAAATAGATGTCCTTGAAGTCTTCGTAAGGGTAATCGGTGGGTACGTTCGCGGTCTTGGAGATCGAGGAATCGATCCACTTCTGCGAGGCCGCCTGGATGTCGACATGCTCTTTCGGGCTGATGTCGTCGGCGGAAACGAAGTAGTCGGGCAGCTTGTTGGCGGCCTCGTCGGTGAACACTTTGGCGTCGGCGTTGATCAGGGCGCGGTAGGCCAGCAGCTCGAAGCTGAGCACCTCGACCTTTTCCTTGGATTTCTTGCCTTCGCGGATCACGTTGCGCGAGTAGCTGTGCGCAAAGCTGGGCTCGATGCCGTTGCTGGCGTTGTTGGCCAGCGACAGCGAGATGGTGCCGGTGGGCGCGATCGAGCTGTGGTGGGTGAAGCGCGCGCCGGTCTCGGCCAGCTCGGCGACCAGGTTCGGCGCCACGCTGGCGATGCGCTGCATGTAGCGCGAGTACTTGGCGTGCAGCACGCGGCCGGGGATGGAGTCGCCGACCTTGTAGCCGTCGACGACCATTTCCGGGCGCTTGCGCAGCATGTCGCCGGTGACGGTGAAGTCGCGCAGCAGGATGGGCGCGGCGCCCTTCTCCTTGGCCAGCTCCAGCGCCATTTCCCAGCCGGCCACGGCCATCTCGCGCGAGACTTCCTCGGTGAACGCGACGGCTTCTTCGCTGCCGTAGCGATGCTTGAGCATGGTGACGGTGGAACCGAGGCCGAGGAAGCCCATGCCATGGCGGCGCTTGGACATGATCTCGTTGCGCTGCTGCTCCAGCGGCAGGCCGTTGATCTCGACCACGTTGTCGAGCATGCGGGTGAACACCTTCACCACTTCGCGGTACTCGTCCCAGTCGAAGCGCGCCTTCGGGCCGAACGGATCGCGCACGAAGGTGGTGAGGTTGATCGAGCCGAGCAGGCAGGAGCCGTACGGCGGCAACGGCTGCTCGCCGCACGGGTTGGTCGCGCGGATGTGCTCGCACCACCAGTTGTTGTTCATCTCGTTGACCTTGTCGATCAGGATGAAACCGGGCTCGGCGTAGTCGTACGTCGAGACCATGATCATGTCCCACAGGTGCCGCGCACGGATGTGGCTGTAGATCTTGCAGGCGACCAGGCCGTCTTCGCGGTCGACGTAGTTCTCGTGGGTCGGCCATTCGCGCCAGACCACCTTGGTCGGGTCGTCGACGTCGATCTCGTCCTTTTCCTTGACGTGCACCGGGAACACCAACGGCCAGTCCTGGTCGTGCTCGACCGCTTCCATGAAGCCGTCGGTGATCAGCAGCGACAGGTTGAACTGGCGCAGCCGGCCGTCTTCGCGCTTGGCGCGGATGAATTCCTTGGCGTCCGGATGGCTGATGTCGAACGTGCCCATCTGCGCGCCGCGGCGGCCGCCGGCGGAGGAGACGGTGAAGCACATCTTGTCGTAGATATCCATGAACGACAGCGGGCCGCTGGTGTACGCGCCGGCGCCCGACACGTACGCGCCGCGGGGGCGCAGCGTGGAGAATTCGTAGCCGATGCCGCAGCCGGCCTTCAAGGTGAGGCCGGCCTCGTGCACCTTCTCGAGGATGTCGTCCATCGAGTCGCGGATGGTGCCGGAGACGGTGCAGTTGATGGTGGAGGTGGCCGGCTTGTGCGCCAGCGCGCCCGCGTTGGACGTGATGCGGCCGGCGGGGATCGCACCGCGGCGCAGCGCCCACAGGAAACGCTCGTACCAGTGGCTGCGCAGCTCGTCGCTGGCTTCCACGTCGGACAGCGCGCGCGCCACGCGTTGGTACGTGCCGTCGATGGTGAGATCGACCGGCTCGCCGGACTTCGCCTTCAGGCGATATTTCTTGTCCCAGATGTCGTACGACGCGGGTTGTAGTGGAATGTCCACGACGGCATCACGACCTGTGGCTGAATGGGTGATTGGTGCACGCAATGTGCTCATCGGCTTCCTGACCTTTCGGTGTGGCCTTGCGGCCCCCGTTGATTTTTTATTTGATTAACGACGGTGTTGTTCACGCTACGTCCGCTGCAGCCAACAGGTCGTGAGGATTGCCCTCCAGACCTTGTGCCACTTGTTTCCGACGACAACGACTCCCCCCGAAGAGTGCGATGGCCGATACCAGAGCTTGTCTCGGCGCTGGTACTAGAACACAAGATGTTGTGGTTGCTATCGGGTAGGCAAGTTAACCCTCACGACACTGGAAGTAAAGAGCCTACGACAGCATTTCAAGAGGATGGAACCGCCGCGCCGAGGTCCGGTCGAACCAGCGCCGCTTTCATCGCTATCTTTCATCGCCATCCAAGATCCACAGGAGCCTTCCATGTCGCAGCACCCCCGCTTCCTGCCCTGGCTGACCGGCTTGCTGGCCGCCGCCGTCATCGGCATCGCGCCGGGCGTCGGCCGTGCCGCCACCTTGCCCGCGACGGTCGGCGGCCAGCCGATGCCGTCGCTGGCGCCGATGCTGACGCGGGTGACCCCGGCGGTGGTGAACATCTCCACCAAGACCCGGGTGCAGGTGCGCGACGCGTATTTCGACGATCCGATGGTGCGCCAGTTCTTCGGCCTGCCCGCGACGCCGCGCGAACGGGTGGAGCAGAGCCTGGGCTCGGGCGTGATCGTGGATGCGGCCAAGGGCTATGTGCTGACCAACAACCACGTGGTGGGCGGCGCCGACGACATCAGTGTGACCTTGCAGGATGGGCGCACGCTCAAGGGCAAGCTGATCGGCACCGACCCGGATACCGACGTGGCGGTGGTGCAGATCGCCGCCAACAACTTGCAAGCGGTGCCGCTGGCCGATTCGTCGCGCTTGCAGGTGGGCGACTATGTGGTCGCGGTGGGCGATCCGTTCGGGCTGGGCCAGACGGTGACTGCCGGCATCGTCTCCGCGCTGGGCCGTTCGGGGCTCGGCGACACGGGCTTTCAGAACTTCATCCAGACCGACGCTTCGATCAACCCCGGCAACTCCGGCGGCGCGCTGGTCAATCTGCGCGGCGAACTGGTCGGCATCAACACGATGATCTTCTCGCCGTCGGGCGGCAACGTCGGCATCGGCTTTGCGATACCCACCGCGATCACCACCGAGGTGATGGCGCAACTGGTGGCGCACGGCAAGGTGCAGCGCGGCAGCCTGGGCTTGCAGACGCAGACGATCACGCCGCGCATCGCCCAGCTGCTGAAGCTGAAGGACGACAACGGCGTGGTGGTTACCGGCGTCGGCAACGACTCGGCCGCCGCCCACGCCGGCCTGCAACCGGGCGACGTGCTGACCACGCTCAACGGCAAGCCGCTGCGCAGCGAGCAGGAGCTGCGCAATGCCGAAGGCCTGTTGCCGCTGGGCAGCGCAGTGCAATTGGGCGTGCTGCGCGACGGCCACAGCCGCCAGATCAGCGCCACGCTGAGCGCGGAGAAGCTGGACAGCGTCGACGGCGACAAGCTCGATCCGCGCCTCGCCGGCGTGCGCTTCAGCGACTTGAGCGAGAGCCAGCGCAGCCAGGGTCTCTACGGCGTGGCGATCAGCGCGGTGCAACCGGGCAGCCGCGCCGCGCGGGCCGGCCTGAGCGCCGACGACCTGGTGATCGGCGTGGGCAACCAGCGCATCACCAGTCTGCGCATGCTGCGCGGGCTGGCCAACGTGCATATACGCCAGTTGGTGCTGGTGGTCGCCGATGCCGATGGCAGCCGGTACGTGGTGATCAATTGAGGAGCATCCGAACGAGCTTCCACTCGCCGCCGAAATGCTGTGGGAGCGACTTCAGTCGCGATGGCCGCGGCAGCGGCCCGCAGCAACGCGGCGTTGCCACTGCTCGGTGCAAAACCGGGCAGCACGGCGCGCTGCCACACCATCGCGACTGAAGTCGCTCCCACAAAGCAAGCCACAGCCGAGGCCGGCGAAACCGTGTCGCGGGTCGCCGGCCGGCCGTGTCACGGCGCACAGCCTGATGTACGCCTTTACGCAAATGCATGAAAACGCTTGATGTTCTGCATTCAGGCCGATGAAATAGCGTTTCCAGTTCACCTTGTGTGCGCCTACAAGGCTGCATACTTGCGCCCACATAAACCACCTACATCACGCCGGGGCTTCCCATCATCATGTCCGTCCGCATTACCCGCTTGCTGTCCGTCGCCCTGATCGGGGCCTGCTTCATCACCGCACCGGCATTCGCCAAGTCCCACCCCAAGGCCAAGGCCAGCGCGCCCGCGAAGGGCCCCACCCTGATCTGGCGCGGCGATGTAGCGACCGCCAACGGCGTCGTCGAAGAAGTGGCGCAAGCGTGGGAAAAGAGCGGACACGGCCATATCGAACTGCAGCCGTTCAACACCGCCTCGGGCATCGATGCGGTGGCCAGCGGTACCGCGGACCTGGCCGGCAGCGCGCGCCCCAGCGACGGCAGCGCGCAGAACGCGAACCTCACGTTCACTCCGGTGGCCTGGGACGGCCTGGTGATCATCACCCAGTCGTCCAACCCGATCCGGGGGCTTACGCTGAAACAGGTGCACGACATCTATTACGGCAAGATCCACAACTGGAGCGAGGTCGGCGGCAGCAACGCGCCGATCGACGTGTACGCAGTGGCCAGCCCCGGTGACGGCGTGGAATACAGCTTGCGCAGCCTGCTGTTCGGTCGCGGCAACCAGCCGGTCGCCGCGCCGCGGCTGTACGTCAACACGCGCAAGCTGGAAGAAGGCATTTCGCTGAACCCGAACGGCTTCGGTGTCGCCACGCTCGCCGGCATCAGCGGCAACCCGAAGGTCAAGGCGATCCCGATCAACGGCAAGCCGGCCACCGTGGCCAACATCGCCGACGGCAGCTACCCGTTGTTCATTCCGCTCTATCTGGTGACCAACCCGAGCAGCCCGAAGGCCGCCGCGGCGCAATCCTTCGTCGACTTCCTGCAGACCGATCCGGCCAAGTCCGCGCTGCGCAAGCATGCGGTATTGCCGTATCAGGACGGCAGCGCGCTGGCCTCGATGGACGGCTCGCGCCGCAGCGACATCCTTGCCGAAGTCGGCGCCCGCGCCAGCCATGTCACGCCGGTCTCGGCGCCGGGCGCCACGTATGCAGCCCGCGTCGCAGTGGCCCCGACCTCGCCCGATACGCTGGCGGCGAAGATGGCGCTGGAAAATCGCCGCGCCGAGGACAAGGAAACCGCCCGACTCACCCGGGTCAACGGCAGCGTGGCGAACGTCACCGTCAGCAGCGTGGCTTATGCCAACGGCAGCGCCACCACGGTCGGCCAGGCCAACGGCAAGGATTTCGGCAAGGTGACGGCCGACGTCAGCCAGACCGGTCCGACGACCTATAAGGTGAGCAAGGGCGACACGCTGTCCGCCATCGCCAAGCGGCATACGGTCGATGTGGCCCAGCTGCGCGAGTGGAACCACCTGAAGAACGACCAGATCAAGCTCGGCCAGGTGCTTCGCGTCAGCAACCGCTGAGTCCGCCGAGTCTTCCTGGCATGCCCGTGCCGATACTCGCGCTGACGCTGGATCTGGACGACACCTTGTGGCCGGTGCTGCCGGCACTGCAACGCGCCGACCAGGCGGTGGACGCCTGGCTGCAGCAGCACCATCCCGAGGTCGCTCGCGCGTGGCCGATCGCGGCCATGCGCGAGTTGCGCGATCAGGTCGCCGCCGAGCGGCTCGACCTGGCGCATGACTTCACTTCCCAGCGCCAGCTCACCATGCAGCACGCGTTCGCCGCCTGCGGCATCGCCGCGGCGCCGATCGAGGCGTTGTGGGAAATCTACTTCGCCGCGCGCAACAGCGTGGAGCTGTATCCGGACAGCCTGCCGGCGCTGCAGCGGATCACCGCACGCTGGCCGCTGGCGAGCCTGACCAACGGCAATGCCGACCTGCGGCGCATCGGCATCCATGCGCATTTCGCCCATCACATCTGCGCCCGCGACAGCGGCGTGGCCAAGCCCGATCCGCGGATCTTCCTGGCCGCCGCCGAGCGGCTGGGCGTGGCGCCCGATCGGATCCTGCACGTCGGCGACGATCCGGAAATGGATGTCGCCGGCGCGCGCGACGCCGGCCTGCGCACCGCCTGGATCAACCGCGACGGCCAGCCGTGGCCGGCCGAACTGGGCGCACCGCCCGAGCTGGATCTGCGCGACATGACCGCGCTGGCCGACTGGCTCGACGCGCAGCATCCGGTCGCTGGTATTTAACCCGGCACATAGTCAAGCAGCGGGCAAAACGCGCATCATTGCCGACCGATCGTCACGAGTCCGGCGCGCTCGATGCGCCACAAGCCAGAAGGATTTCGCATGTCCGCCTTGATCGAACGCCAGTCCGGCGCCCGCCACAGCATCGCCGTCGAGACCACCGATGCCGCGCATTACGCGGCGACGCGCCGGCGGCTCAGTGCGGCGCAGCGGCGCTGGTTGAGCGACAGCGGCTTCGCGGCGACGGCGGGCAGCTTCGCGCTGCTGTCCGATCCTGCCGGCAAGCTGGTGCGCGTGCTGGCCGGCGTCGATCCGCGCGATCCGTTGTCCGCCCTGGCCGCGCTGCCGTGCAGCCTGCCCGAGGCGAACTATCACCTCGCCGCCGAAAGCGTGCTGACCGATCCGGCGCTGGCGGCGCTGGGCTGGGCGCTGGGTGCGTATCAGTTCAACCGCTATCGCCAGCCCAAGCGCGCACCGGCCCGGCTCGCCGTGACCGCCGCCGAACTGCAGCAGCTGGCGCCGCTGGTGCAGGCGACCGCGCAGGTGCGCGACCTGGTCAACACGCCGACCGAGGAGATGGGCCCGCGGCACCTGGCCGATGCGATCAAGCAGCTCGGCAAGGCGCACAAGGCGAAGGTGCGCGAGTGGGTCGGCGACGACTTGCTCAAGGCCAACTTTCCGACCATCCACGCGGTCGGCCGCGCCAGCCATCGCGCACCGCGGCTGATCGAGCTGAGCTGGGGCAAGGCGGACGATCCCAAGCTGGTGGTGATCGGCAAGGGCGTGTGTTTCGACACCGGCGGGCTCGATCTGAAATCGTCCGACGGCATGCGCTGGATGAAGAAGGACATGGGCGGCGCCGCGCACGCGATCGCGCTGGCCGGATTGATCATGCAGGCGAAGCTGCCGGTGCGGCTGACCTTGCTGGTTCCCGCAGTGGAGAATTCCGTAGCCGGCAATGCGATGCGCCCGGGCGAAGTGATCACCACCCGCGCCGGCCACACCGTCGAGATCGACAACACCGATGCCGAGGGACGGCTGGTGCTGTGCGACGCGCTGGCCTACGGCGCCGAACAGCAGCCCGAACTGATGGTCGATTTCGCCACCCTCACCGGCGCCGCCAGAGTGGCGCTGGGACCGGATCTGCCGGCGCTGTTCGCCAACGACGACGGCATCGCCGCCGCCTTGCTGGCCGCCGGCCGCACGGTCAACGATCCGCTGTGGCAGCTGCCGCTGTGGCGGCCGTACCGGCGGATGCTCGATTCGTATCTGGCCGACTTCGCCAATGCCGGCGCGTCGCGCCACGCCGGTGCGATCACCGCGGCGCTGTATCTGGAACGCTTCGTGCCCGATGGCATGCCATGGCTGCATCTGGACACCTACGCCTGGAACGACGCCGATCGCCCGGGCCGGCCGCGCGGTGGCGAGGCGATGGGTCTGCGCGCCGTATTTGCGTTTCTGCAAAACCGCTACATGCGCTGACGCGCGACGGGCTCGAGGTTGCTTCATCGCCTGATCGCGTTCCTATACTGCGCAGGTACGTCCCATAGCGAATCTACCGATGGACAACCCGCCGAACGTCACTCCCGCGACCTGCCGCGCGCAGGCGCATGCCGGATTGCAGCGTGGCGACGCGGCGCTTGCCGAGCAGGCATTCCTGCGCCTGCTCGACATCCAGCCCGATGACGCGGAAGCGCTGCAGTTTCTGGCTAGCCTCCAGCTCAATCGGGGAAATGCGGCTCGCGCGATCGAGTTGCTGCTGGCGGCGCTACGCACGCAGCCCCAGGACGCGGCCATCTTGCACCAGCTGGGTTCGGCGCAGATGCTGGCCGGGGATCTGCAAGCCGCGGCGGACAGCTTGCGCCAAGGTCTGCAGCTCGCACCCGGCATGTTCGTGGCGCGGCTGCGCCTGGGCGTCGTGTTCGAGCAGCAGGGGCGCCGGCACGACGCGATGACGGCTTATCTGGGTGCGATCAATGCGGCGCAAGCGCAGGGGCGCTGGCTCAGCGACGCCACCACCGCGCCAGCCGTGCGCGACGCGGTAAAACACGCCATGCAATACGTTGCTGTCGCTCGGCGCGAGCTGTTCGATGCGATCATCGAACCGCTGCGGCAACGCTACGGACGATCGGAACTGGCGCGCGTCGACGAGTGCCTGTCCATCTATCTCCAGGAACAACCCGCACCGTTCCCGGATCCGCGACAGCGTCCCAAATTCTTGTATTTTCCGGGCATCCCCAGCCAGGTCTTCTACCCGCGCGAGCGCTTTCCGGCGCATGCGCGGATCGAGGCTGCCGTCGATGCGATACGCGAGGAACTGCGCGCGGTGCTGTCGGACACACCGGATGACTTCGTGCCGTTTCTTGGCACCCCTTCGGCCGAGGCGGTGTCGGCGCATCTGCTGGCTTCGTCCAGTACGCAAGAGGCGGCATGGGATGCCTTCTTCTTCTATCGCCACGGCATACGCCATGACGCGAACTGTGCACGTTGCCCCCGCACCATCGGCCTGCTGGACTCCATGCCGCTGATTCGGGTTCGCGACCACGCCCCGGAAACGCTTTTCTCGGTGCTGCGCCCGGGTACGCATATCCTGCCGCACCGTGGCGTGACGAATACTCGCCTGGTCACGCATCTCCCGCTCATCGTGCCGCCGGATTGTGCGTTGCGCGTCGGTGGCGAAACTCATGTGTGGGAGGAAGGCCGCTGCGTCACCTTCGACGATACGTTCGAGCACGAGGCGTGGAACAACAGCGACCAGACCCGCGTGGTATTGATCATGGACAGCTGGAATCCCGATCTCAGCGAAGTGGAGCAGGCGGCAGTGGCCGACCTGGTCGCCGCCATCGGCGACTTCAACCGGTCCGGCGAGACTCCCTTGCAACCCTGACCCCCGTGGGTGCATCAACGGTATGACGACCGCCCGACTCCGAGGCGGCTGTGCGCGTGACCGCTTCTGGGAGTAGTCTTTTGGCGGCTGGATGCCGCAGGCAATCATCGTGGCCTGGCCAATGTACCCCGGAGGGGACTCGACGCGCTCGAAGATCGGGAACGAATACCTACATCCACTGGGGAGAGCAGATGAAACATGGCATGAATCACTTGTCACTGGCGGTGCGCCTGGCATTGACTGCAGGAATTTTCACGGCAGCGGGTGTCGCCCAGGCGCAGGTGCCGCAGGCAGATACGTCATCGGCAGATCAGGCCACGCCGCCGTCCAAGAACAAGGCCAAGACCTTGCAGGCGGTAGTCGTGACCGGCTCGCTGATCCGGCGCATCGACGCCGAGACATCCAGCCCAGTCGTCACACTGGATCGCGCCGCGATCACCAACAACGGCAGCCCGACCCTCGGCAATGTGCTGCAGGCGCTGCCCAGTATCTCGGGCAATGCGACCAATACCCAGAACAACAGCAACGGTGGCGGCGGCGCCAGTCCCACACTCGAAGGTGGCGATGGCGCAGCGCGCGTCTCGTTGCGCGGCCTGGGCACCAACCGCACCTTGGTGATGGTCGATGGCCAGCGTCTTGCCAACGCCGACCTGAACATGATTCCGCAGAACATGATCGAACGCGTGGACGTCTTGGCCGAAGGCGCTTCCACGGTGTACGGCTCGGACGCTATCGGCGGCGTGGTCAACTTCATCCTGCGCAAGGACTTCAAAGGCGCCGAGCTGAGCGTCAACGACGGCATTTCCAGTCACGGCGACGGCCAGCGCCACGGCGGGCAGTTCACCGTGGGCGCCAGTGGCGACCAGGGCAACATCGTCGCAGGCATCGACTACAACAAGTACAACCCGGTGTTGGCGCCCCGTCGGAGCTTCTCCGCGCAGCAGCTGTACCTGTACGCCGGCGGCCCGCAGCCATCGGGCTCCCACACCATCCCTACGGGCCGCCTCCTGGTGCCACAGAACCTGGCTCCGGCGGGCTGCTCGATCAATTCGCAGGGCAACACCTATGTCACCCGCGCCAGCGGCACCGGCAGCAGCCTGGGCGACTATCGCTGCTTCAGCAGCGCGAACGACGTTTATAACTACAACGCCTTCAACTACATCCAGACCCAGCAGGAACGCACCAACGTCTTTGTCATCGGCAACTACAAGTTCAACGACTATGTGACGTTCTTCGCCGACGCGTTCTACAACCACACCAATTCCGCGGGCCAGGATGCTCCCGCGCCGACGGGCGTCGGTGATGGTTGGCACGTGCTGGCGAGCAATCCGAACAATCCGTTCGGCGTCACCTTCAGCAGCGGTGCCCTCGGCGATCCGGCCACCAGCGGCTACGCTTTCAACACCCGACTCACGGGCCTGGGCACGCGCCTGCACACCTTCACCACCACTAACGAGCAGGTCAACGCCGGCCTGCGCGGCAACTTCGGGCAAAGTACCTGGATTTGGGACGCCAGCTTCGATTTCGGCCATTCCCACCGTGTCCAGACCAACTTCAACGAAGTGAACGTGCCCGCCTTCCAGGCGGCCATCGATGGTGGCGCGAATATCTTCGACCAGGCCGACCCGACCGTCACCGCGCTGCTGAGGAAGGGTGTGGACGCCCCGGTCTACACCATGACGAACACCATGAAGCAGGCGCAGGCCAATGCGTCGGGCGAACTGTGGGATCTGCCGGCCGGTGCGATGCAGATGTCGGCGGGCGCGCTGTACCGCAAGACCTCGATGAACTACAACGTGACCAGTGATGCGGTCCTCGATCCGGCGACCGGCACCTGTACCGTGTTGCAGGAAGCCTGCGGCTCGCCGGGAGGCGGCAGCGACACTGTGAAGGAGCTTTATGCCGAATCGCTGATCCCGCTGCTGACCGGACAGCCCTGGGCCTACTCGCTCAATGTCGACCTGGGTGTACGTTATTCGGACTACGACAGCTCGGGCAGCACCACCAACGGCAAGTTCGCCATCGAATATCGCCCCATTGCCGACCTGCTCGTGCGCGGCACCATATCCCAGGTGTTCCGGGCACCCAACATGGACGAGCTATACGACGGTCGCACGATCGCCGGCCCCAACCTCACGGACCCGTGCGTCGGATTGACCAGCGCACAATTGGCCCAGCATGCTGCCGCCTGTCAGTTTGTACCGCCGAACTGGAGCGGCAATCCGATCGGCCAGGTTACTGGCTACTACTCGGGCGCGGCCGCCGTGGGCAGCAAACTGAAGCCCGAACAGGGCAAATCGATCGACATCGGCTTCGTGTATTCGCCGAGCTGGCTCAATGGTCTGTCGAGCAGCCTCGACTTCTGGCATATCTACCTGACCGACATGCTGACGCCGGTCACCGCCCAGACGGTGGCCAATTCGTGCTTCGCCAACAACAACAGCCCGTACTGCTCGTACATCAACCGCTATGACAACACCAGCAAGCTGGCCGGCGCGGTCAATTACATCAACACGCCCGTGGTCAATTTGGGCAACCTGAGCACCACCGGCGTCGACTTCACGCTGAACTACGCGGTTCCGCATTTCAACTTGGGCAGCGTGGACCCAGGCAACTTCAAGGCCGGTCTCAACACCACCTATATCTCGACATACAACAACGACTCCACCCCTGGGCAGCCGGGTGCGCGGACCACCAACTACGCGGGCACCTACAGCCAGCAGTTCGGCAATATCTCCCGCTGGCGCGGCACGGTGACGTTGAATTGGGCACTGGGCAACTGGAGCGCGCAATGGCAGTCGCGCTACGTCCATCGTCTGACCAACCTGAATGCCAACCTCGATACCGGCGCCAGCTCGCCCATGGCTTCCGTGCTGTATCACTCGATCCAGGCAGGTTACGAGTTCAAAAAGATCAACACCCGGTTCGATGTGGGTATCGACAACCTCAGCGACAAGACTCCGCCGCTGAGTTACGAGACCGGTTCAAACTACAACGTGGATACGGCCACCTATGACGTCATGGGCCGCTACTACTGGGCTCGCGCCACGGTGAAGTTCTGATCTGATTGGAGAGCAAGCGGATGGCCGCGGAGAAACCGCCGCGGCCATCCCGCTGCTAGGATTCCGGGATGACGGACCACCCTTCGCCATCCTCTGCCGACCTCGCCGCCCGCATGCTCGCGGCGTACAACCGTGGTGATATCGCCACCGTGCTGGCCCTCGGCGAACCCATCGCCGATGCGGACGACGCCGACGAAACCGCTCTGCTGTTGCTGGGTACCGCCCAGCAATCCAGCCTTAGACTCGACGACGCGCTAGCGACTTTTCAGCGGCTGGTGCGGCGCCATCCTGAAACGCCCGAGTACTGGAACAACCTCTCTGTCGTTGCCCGCCAGACAGGCGACCTGGCGATGGCCGAACAAGCGCTGCTGCAAGCCGTGGAGCTGGCGCCACATGAGGCGCAGATCCATTACAACCTCGGCCTGCTCTATGCGCAGCAACAACGCTGGCTACAGGCACGGCAGGCGATGCTCAATGCTGTGCAGCTGGTGCCCGCCTTCATCGACGCACGGCTGCAGGCGGCGTACGCCTGTCATGTCTGCGGCGACAACAATGGTGAGGAAGACATGCTGGCCGGCGCCGTCGACTGGCCGCCACAACCTGCCGAGCAAGCATTGCTCCTGGCGACAATGTTATCCGCCCAGGGTGATCAGGCGGCTGCGTTTCAAATCCTGGATCAAGCGGTGCTGCCCAAGGGACCGGATGCGCAGATCATGGAATGGCGCATCGTCGCATTGCGCGCGGCGATTTATGAGCGCAGCAACCAGATCGAGCGCGCTCAGACCGAACTCGCGCAATTGCCACTGAATACACTGGAGGCGTTATCCAAGGAGTCCCCGTCTCTCCTCTCTGCAGCCTGGCAAGCCCATGCGGCCATGGCTGCCCGTGTGGGCAAGCTGGATGACGCAGCCGATCTATATGAACGCATGCTCGGCTTGGTTGACCAACCCGAATCGCGCGCGAACGCCGCTTTCGGGCTGGCCGGCGCGAGGAGCAAACAGGGGCGCCATCGAGAAGCCTGGCAGGCCGCAGAGATCGCTCATGCTGCGCAATGGGAAATCGCCAAGGACATCGTGCCCGAACTGACCGCCGAGGGCAGCCAGCCACTGTCCATGGCGAGCCGTCGCGTGAGCCATCTGGAACATGACCGCTGGACCAAGCTATCGGCACCACGCAGCCATGAAAGCCCGGTGTTCGTGGTCGGCTTTCCTCGTTCGGGCACGACACTGCTCGAACAGATGCTCGACTCCCATCCCGATTTTCGCTCGATGGATGAACGTGGTTTCGTGTACGAACTGATCGGGCGCATGCAGCTCGCCGGGCAATCCTACCCGGAGGATCTTGCCGGGTTGATCCAGCAAGATACGGATCAGTTGCGGGGGATTTATGCCGGTTTGGTGAACAAGGTGATACCTGACCTCGGGGGACAACGACTGGTCGACAAGAATCCGCTCAACATGCTGTGCCTGCCGATGATCGCCCGACTGTTCCCCGAGGCGCGCATCATCCTGTGCCTGCGCCACCCCTGCGACGTGTTGCTTAGCTGCTATATGCTTCCGTTTCGCTCGCCGCCTTTCATGATTCTCTGTTCATCGCTGCAGCGCCTCGCCGAAGGTTATGTGCAGGCCTTCGAACAGTGGCAGCAGCATGTCGAGGTGTTCGCGCCGCAGGTGCTGGAGTGGCGTTACGAATCGGTCGTCAACGACTTCGACGGTCAGGTCGCGCGTCTGGCGCAGTTCCTCGATGTCGCCGACGCCTCACCCATGACACGCTTCGCCGAACACGCTCGGCACAAGCGTTTCATCAGCACACCCAGTTATGCGCAGGTCACCGAAGGCGTTCACCGCAAGGCGCTCGGCCGCTGGCAGAACTATCGCGAACATTTCAATTCCGTACTGCCGGTGCTGCGGCCGTGGATGGACCGCCTCGGCTACGCCGAATAGAAATCGGTGCACCGTTGCCGCACCCGCCATCGCGGATATGCCATATGGCATGACTTCTGGCGTTGTCGCCCCGGGCTGAAAGATTGCATCCTGCCGTTTCAATCCGCCGGTAGGGAACCCTCATGCACCATCGCCTGCACCTGTTCGCCATCAGCGTGGCACTCGGCCTCGCTGCCTGCACCAGCGTACCGGTCGCCAAGACTGGTGCGCCCACCCAGCCGGCGCTGACGGCGCAGACGCTGAACTCCGGTGGCGTGATGCCGGCCGAGCAGGCGCGCGTGCATTTCGATCATGCCGAGCTGCATTTCACGATCGACCCGGCCGCGCAAAGCATCGACGCCAGCGCCACGCTGAGCTTCACCGCCAAATCCGCCACCGACGTGCTGCTGCTGGACCTGGACCGCAACCTGCCGATCGGCGGCATCGCCCTCGACGACCAGCCGCTCGCCGCCACCCGCTGGAGCAATCCGGACGGCCGCCTGCGTATCGCACTGCCGGCACCGCTCGCCAGCGGCGGCAAGGTGCGCGTCACCATCCGCTACGGCGGCAAGCCGCATGTGGCGAAAAAGGCGCCGTGGGACGGCGGCTTTGTCTGGAGCCACACCGCGGACGGCCAGCCGTGGATCGCCAGCGCGGTCGAAGGCGAAGGCTGCGATCTGTTCTGGCCGTGCATCGATCATCCGCAGGGCGAGCCCGATCTGGTCGACACCTACGTGACCGTCCCGAAGACGCTCGCCGCGCCCGGCAACGGCGTGCTGATCGGCATCACCGAGGAAGGCGATCGGCATACGTATCACTGGCGCGCCAAGCATCCGGACACCTACGCCATCGCGATCAATGTCGGTCCGTTCGATGTACTCAAAGCGGACTACGCCAGCCGCTACGGCAACACCATCCCACTGGAATTCTGGTACCTGCGCGGACAAGAGGCACAGGCGAAAGAGCTGTTCGCCGGGTTCCCACGCATGCTGGATTTCTTCGAGCAGGAGATCGGCCCGTATCCCTTCGGCGACGAGAAGATGGGTGTGGTGGAAACCCCGTACCTCGGCATGGAACACCAGACCCTCAACGCCTACGGCAACGACTACAAGCAGGACGGTTACGGTTTCGACCGGCTGCTGCAGCACGAGTTTGCGCATGAGTGGTTCGGCAACCAGATGACCAATGCCGACTGGGATGACATGTGGCTGCACGAGGGTTTCGGCACCTACATGCAGCCGCTGTACAGCCAGTACCTCAACGGCGACGCGGATTACTTCAGCTGGGTGCATGGCCTGCGCCTGATGTTGAGCAACGCCCGTCCCATCGTTTCCGGCAGCAGCAAGACCGAGGAGCAGGTCTACGACGAGAAGACCGGGCCCGGTCAGGACATCTACAACAAGGGTGCGCTGATGCTGCACACGCTGCGGCAGCTGATCGGCGACAAGGATTTCTTCGAAAGCACGCGCCGGCTGGTGTACGGCCGGCCGGATCCGAAACCGGGCAACTTCAGCCCGCGCTATGCCACCAGCGACGAGTACGTCGCGATCGTCGACAAGGTAACCGGGCGCGATCTGCACTGGTTCTTCGACGTCTATCTCCACGATGCCGCGCTGCCCCGCCTCGACGTGCACCACGACGGCGACACGCTCACGCTGCACTGGGTGACCGAGCATGGCAAGCCGTTCCCGATGCCGGTGGAAGTGCAGGTCGGCGAGGCCGTGCACACCGTGCCGATGACGCAGGGCGAAGGTCGGTTGCAGGTGCCGGCCGGCAGTCTGCTGATCGTCGATCCGCACTCCAAGCTGCTGCGGGAACTGCCGCACATCGATGCATTCCGGCAGTGGATGAAGCAGCAGCGCAAGGCCAAGTCTGCGACGCATTGAGCGCACGAATGGCCGCCAAGCGCGGGAGGGTGGATCGAGTTGCGTTCATGGCATGGCTCGCACACGACGGCAAGCCGTACTATCGATGGCAGGGAGCCGATACCCGCTACGAATCGGGCGCTTCCGTCCTATCCATGCCAATGAGGAAAACGAGATGGTCGATTCCAGCCGTCGCAACAGCATCAAATGGATGCTGACCAGCGCCGCGGCCGCGCCGCTTGCGCTGCGGGCCACGACGGACACGCGCTGCATCGATCACCGCCTTCAGAGCCCTGCATGGGGCCACGGAACCGAAGGGCAGCGAAAGGCGGACCTGGGCAACGGGACGTATCTCAATCCGATCGTCACCGGCGACCACCCGGACCCGACCATCCTCAAGGACGGCAGCGACTACTACATGACGTTTTCGTCGCTGTTCGCCTATCCGGGCCTGATCATCTGGCACTCCACCGACCTGGTGAACTGGACGCCGCTGGGGCCGGCCCTGCACAAGCAGCTCGGCAGCATCTGGGCGGTCGATCTGTGCAAGCACGGGAACCGCTACTTCATTTACCTGCCCGCCAATCCGGGCGGCAAGGGCTGGTCGATCTTTGTGATCTGGGCCGACCGGATCGAAGGGCCATGGAGCGAGCCCATCGACCTCAAGATCAGCGGTTGCATCGACCCGGGCCATATCGTCGGGGAAGACGGCAAGCGCTATCTCTTCGTCAACGGCATCCGGCGGATCCGGCTGACGGACGATGGCCTGGCCACGGATGGATCGCTGGAACCGGCGTACAGCCCGTGGCGATATCCCGATGACTGGGTGGTGGAAGCGTTTTCGCCGGAGGGGCCGAAGCTGCTCCGGCATGACGACTGGTTTTATCTGATCACGGCCGTCGGCGGCACCGCGGGTCCGCCGACCGGGCACATGGTGATCGCGGCCCGCTCGAAATCCATCCATGGCCCGTGGGAACACTGCCCGCACAATCCGCTGGTGCGCACTACCAGCGCCGAAGAGCCGTGGTGGTCGCGCGGACACGCGTCGCTGGTGGAAGGGCCGGCGGGCGATTGGTGGATGGTGTACCACGGCTACGAGAACGGCTTCAGGACACTGGGCCGACAGACGCTGCTGGAACCGGTCGAGTGGACCGGCGATGGCTGGTTCCGGGCCACCGGAGGCGATCTGTCGAAACCGTTGCCCAAGCCCCGGGGTGGCCGCCCCACGCCCACCCGTGCCGCGCTGTCGGACGACTTCGGCACGAACAAGTTCGGGATCCAGTGGTGCTTCCATGACCCGGCGCCGGACGAGATGCAACGTGCCGCGTATGAGAAGCCGGGCCTGCGCATCGCGGCCAAGGGAAGCTCACCCGCCGACAGTTCGCCGCTGGTGTGCACGGTGGGCGACCGCGGGTACGTCGCCGAAGTCACGATCGACCTGATCGGCAAGGCCGAAGGCGGGCTGCTGCTGTTCTACAACGCGAAAGCCTTCGTCGGCGTCGGCTTCACGCCCGACTACATGAGGACCTTCGAGTACGCGGACGAACAACTGTGGGCACGGCAGCCGATGCGCACCTCCAGCGTCCGCATCAGGCTGACCAACGACCGTAACGTGGTGACTTACCACTATTCGCACGACGACGGGAAAACCTGGGACCGCAACGGGCTGCGGATGGAAGTCTCGGGCATCCATCACAACGTCTTCGGCGGCTTCCTCAGCCTCAAGCTGGGCATCTACAGCGCCAACGAAGGAAGCATCCTCGTTCGCGATTTCAACTATCGCGCGCTGGAGGCCTAGCCCAAAAACAAAGGCAGCGCCGGAGCGCTGCCTTTGCCGGTCGTCATGCAGTGAAACTCAATGCGCGATCGGTGCGGCGGCCGGTGGCGCCACCGCGGCCGTGGCGGAGAACTTGCCGCCATACGGCAACACCTCGGCGGCCAGCTTCGGATCGGCCTTGACCAGGCCGACCGCGTCGAACAGGATGTGCGCGGTTTCGTTGAGCTGCACGTCCTTCGCCTTCTTCGCTTCGCTTTCCTGCTTGAGCTCGCTCTTCAGGCTGCGCTCGTTCGCGTTGAGGCCGTCGTCGAGGCTGCTCTGGTCGTCGCCCAGTGTTGCGTCGGTACCGTCGATGGCCTTGTGCCGCGCGCGGAAATCGGACTGGATCGCATCCTGCTGCTTGCGCTCGGCTTCGCGCGTGGCGAAGTTCAGCGAGATCGAGGTCTTGGCGCGCATGGTCTTGTACTGCGCCAGCTCGTCCAGCATCAGTTTCCACGCCGGCGACTTCGCCGCGCGCTGGTCATGCAGCTGCACCAGTTGCGGCAGATAGGCATTGAGGTTCGCCACTGGCTGGTAGTCGGCCGGCGGAATCTGCGTCCACTTCAACGCGTTGTCGTAGGTCGACTCGCCGAAGTCCTTGTCGTCGCCGTTCTTCGGGAAGGCGATGTCCGGCGTCACACCCTTCAGCTGGGTGGAGCCGCCGTTGATGCGGAAGAATTCCTGGATGGTCATCTTCAGCTCGCCGAGCTGCGGCTTCTCGCTGTCGCTCTGCGAGAAACGATCCAGATCGACCAGGTTCTGCACGGTGCCCTTGCCGAAGGTCGGTTCGCCGACGATCAGGCCGCGGTGGTAGTCCTGGATCGCCGCGGAGAAGATCTCCGACGCCGACGCCGTACCGCGGTTGACCAGCACCGCCAGCGGACCGCTCCATGCCATGCCCGGGTCGTCATCGCCCTGCACTTCGACCTGGCCCTTGGAGTCGCGCACCTGGACCACCGGCCCCTTGTCGATGAACAAGCCGGTCAGCGAATTGGCCTCGGCCAGCGAGCCGCCGCCGTTGTTGCGCAGATCGACCACGACGCCCTGTACGCCGGCGGTCTTGAGTTCGCCCAGCAGCTTGGCCACGTCGCGGGTGGCGCTCTTGAAGTCCTTGTCGCCCTCGCTGCGCGCGCCGAAGTCGGAATAGAACGAGGGCAGCTCGATTACGCCGATCTTGCGGGTGACATCGCCGTCCTTGATGTCGATGACCTTCTTCTTCGCCGCCGAATCCTCGATGCTGACTTTCTTGCGCACCAGCGTGACGATCTCGTGCTTGCCGTCCAGGCCGGCATCGGCGGGCAGGATCTCCAGCCGCACGGTGGTGTCTTTCTTGCCGCGGATGCGATTGACCACATCGTCCAGCCGCCAGCCGATCACGTCGGTCAGCGGACCGCTGTCGCCCTGGCCCACCGCGACGATGCGATCGCCGGCCTTGAGCTTGCCGGACTTGATCGCCGGACCGCCGGGCACGAGGGTGAAGATCATCGTGTAGTCGTCGCGCGCCTGCAGCTGGGCGCCGATACCTTCCAGCGACAGCTTCATCTGGATGTCGAAGTTTTCCGCCGCGCGCGGGCCGAGGTAGTCGGTATGCGGGTCGGTGGTTTCGGCGTACGCGGTCATGAAGGTCTGGAACGCGTCCTCGCCATCGAGTTGCTTGACCCGCTCGATGTAGCCGGCATAACGCTTGTCCAGCGTCTTGCGGATGTCGTCGTCGTTCTTGCCGGCCAGCTTCAGGCGCAACCAGTCGTTCTTGGTGCGCTGGCGCCACAGCTTGTCCAGCTCGGCCTGGTCTTTCGGCCAGTCGGCATGGTCGCGATCGAACGTGTAGTTTTCATCGACGGAAAAATCGAAGCCTTGCTTGAGCAGGCCGCGCGCATAGGTCATGCGTTCGACCGCGCGCTGCACGTACAGGTTGAATACCGAGAACGGCGCGGACAGGTCTTGATTCCAGATCGCGTCGTCGAGCTGGGTCTTCAGCGGCGCGAATTTCGCCATGTCGACCTGGGTGAAGAACACTTTCTCGCTGTCGAGCAGCTTGAAGTAGGCGGTGTAGATGCGCGCCGACATCGCGTCGTCGAGCGGCTGCGCGTCGTAGTGGAAGCGGGTCAGGAAGCGCGCCGACAGCTGCGCGGCCTGCGCCTCGCTGGTGGTGGAGGTGAGCGGCCAGCTGGCCGCCTTGCGACCCGTACTGCCGGCACCGAGATCGGCCGCCGACTGCGCGGAGGCGCAGGTCGCGGTGACGAGGGCAAGCAACAGGACCAGTGCAGGACGAAATTTCATGAAGGCTCTCAGGCTGACTCGGTGACACCGGCTGCATGGGCTTGCAGGTCGGCGTGATAGGACGAACGCACCAGCGGGCCGGAGGCGACGTGATGGAAACCCATCGCCTCACCGGCTTCGCGCAGCGCCTCGAATTCTTCCGGAGTCCAGTAGCGCACTACCGGGTGATGGTGGGGTGTGGGCTGCAAGTATTGGCCAATGGTGATCATCTCGACGTCATGAGAGCGTAAATCGCCCATGGTCTCGATCACCTGATCCCAGGTTTCGCCCAGGCCCAGCATGATGCCGGATTTGGTCGGCACCTCCGGATGCTGCGCCTTGAAGCGTTTCAGCAGATCCAGCGACCACTGATAGTCGGCGCCCGGGCGCACTTCACGGTACAGGTGCGGCACGGTTTCCAGATTGTGGTTGAACACGTCCGGCGGGAAATCCTTGAGCACTTCGAGCGCGCGCTCCATGCGGCCTTTGCCGCGGAAGTCGGGCGTGAGGATCTCGATCTTGATGTTCGGGCTGGCATGGCGCGTGGCGCGGATGCACGCCGCGAAATGCTCGGCGCCGCCGTCGCGCAGATCGTCGCGGTCGACCGACGTGATCACCACGTACTTCAGGCGCATGTCGCGGATCGTCTCGGCCAGCCGCGCCGGCTCCAGCGGATCGGGCGCGACCGGGCGGCCATGCGCCACATCGCAGAACGAGCAGCGGCGCGTGCATACCTCGCCGAGAATCATGAACGTCGCGGTGCCCTTGCTGAAGCATTCGTGGATGTTCGGGCACGACGCCTCTTCGCATACGGTGACCAGCGCGTTCTCGCGCAGGCGCGCCTTCAGCTGCTGCACGGCGTTGCCTTGCGGCAGGCGCACGCGGATCCACGACGGCTTGCGCAGGATCGGAACGGCAGTATCGAAGCCGGCACGATTCAGCGCGATCTTGTCATTGCCGACCTGCTTTTCACCGGCAGGCGCACCGCTGACGACGGTGATCGGGATGACCTTGGAAGAAGAAGTGGAGATTTCGCTCATGTAGACAGCTCAGACCGCTGCACGAGCGGGGAGTTCGGGTAAAACAGGGGCAGCTGGCTCGGCGGCAAAGCCGAACTGGCGGCAGAACTCCTCCACCAGCACGTTCTCGACTGTTGCCAACTGCGACGGGCCGCCCAAGTCTAGCAGCTGTGTGACCGCCAAACCCTTGTAACCGCAAGGGTTGATGCGATGAAACGGCTCCAGGTCCATGGCCACGTTGAAGGCCAGCCCATGAAAGCTGCAGCCGCGCCGCACGCGCAATCCCAACGCAGCGACCTTGGCGTCCGCCACGTATACGCCGGGCGCGCCCTCGCGCCGCGCCGCTGCGACGTTCCAATGCGCCAGCGTATCGATCAGCGACTGCTCGATCCTGGTCACCAGCTCGCGCACGCCGACGCCGATCCGGCGCAGGTCGATCAATGGATAACCGACGATCTGGCCGGGACCGTGATAGGTCACCTGGCCGCCGCGATCGACCGGCACCACCGGGATATCGCCCGGTGCCAGCACGTGCTCCATCTTGCCCGCCTGGCCGAGGGTGAACACCGGATCATGCTCCAGCAGCCACAGCTCGTCGGCGGTATCGGCCGTGCGGTTGTCGGTGAACGCGCTCATCGCCTTCCAGGTCGCCTCATACGGCTGGCGACCAAGACGGCGAATTTTCAGCGGCAACGACATGACATCAGACCTTGGGAACGCAGTACGGGGAACGTTGGGGTATTTGGCGAGCGATCAATGGCACCACGGCGACCCGGGAGCGGTCACCTTCAGGTTGTAGGAAGACTCGCGCTCCCCGCACTTCACAGCGTGTAACGGATATCCGGACTCGCGCGCAGTGCGGCATGGGCCGCTTCGTACTGTTCGCGGTTCTCGCAGCGAAAGCTCACCGTGACCGAGACGAAGTTGCCGGCGCCGGAATGCCGGTGCCGCACGCTCTCGTGCAGCACATGCAGGCCGGCACGCTCCAGCAGTTGCGGCACGTGGGTCGGCAGATTCGCACTGGCGCTGCCGACCGCGGTGATCTCGAACTCGCCGGGAAACTGGAAGCCCTTGCCGTCCTGCTTCGCTTTGGTGAAATCGATCGGTTGCATTACTTCGCGTCCGTACTCTTGGCCGGCGCGTCCGCAGCGGCCTTCTTGTCGCCGTGGAACCACAGCATGATGCTGTCCCACAGGCGCGAGAAGAAGCCGCCCTGCGGCGCGTCGTTCATGGCGATCAGCGGCACGCTCTGCACCGGCTGGCCGGCCAGCGTGATGCGCAGCGTACCGACCTGCTGACCCTTCTTGAACGGCGCGATCAGCGTGGCCGGAATGTCCATGGTGGCTTTCAGCTGGTCGTATTGGCCGCGCTTGACGGTGACCAGCACATTGTCGGCGACACCCAGCGGCAACTGGTTCGTCGCGCCTTTCCACAGCCGCGGCGTGGCCAGCGGCTTGCTGTTGTCATACAGCTTGTGGGTCTCGTAGAAACGGAAGCCGTAGCTGAGCAGCGCCATCGCCGAATCGGCACGCGCCTTCTCGCTGCTGGCGCCCATCACGATAGCGATCATGCGCGCCTCGCCCTGCTTGGCCGAAGCGGCCAGGCAATAGCCGGCGCCAGCGGTGTGGCCGGTCTTGATACCGTCCACGCTCGGGTCGCGCCACAGCAAGGTGTTGCGGTTGTGCTGCTTGATCCCGTTCCACTCGAACTCCTTCACCGCGGAGATCGCGTAGTCCTCGGGAAAATCCTGGATCAGCGCGCGCGACAGCATCGCCACGTCATGGGCGGTGGTGTAGTGGTTCGCGATCGGGTAGCCGGAAGCGTTCTCGAAGTTCGAGTTCACCATGCCGAGCTGCTTGGCATACGCGTTCATCAAGCCGGCGAAAGCCTGCTCGGAACCCGCGGTGTGCTCGGCCAACGCGATCGCGGCGTCGTTGCCGGACTGGATGATCAGGCCGTACAGCAGATCCTTCAGCGGCACCTGGCTGTTGAGCTTGAGGAAGCTGGTGGAACCGTCGGTGCCCGCACCGCCGCCGCGCCACGCATTCTCGGTGATGGTGACCGGATCGGTCATGTGGACCTTGCCGTTGGCGACCTCGGCCGAGACCACGTAGTCGGTCATGATCTTGGTGATGGAGGCGGGCTCCACCCGCAGATCCGGCTCCTTGCTGGCGAGAATCTGCCCGGTGGCGTAATCCATCAGTACCCAGCTCTTGCCGTCGACATCCGGCGGCGGCGGCACCGGTGCGTCGGGCACCACCGGGCGCGGCACCGGCGACGGACGCGGCGGTGTCTGGGCAACGGCAACACCGACCAGCAACACGGCGGCGGCGAACGGAATCAAGCTACGGCGGAGGAAATTCATCGGGTTGTTCTGTCCAGTCTCTGAATATCGGCACGGCGGGTGCCGACGTGATTAAACGATGTGATTTAAAGAAGAAAGAGGTACGCAAATCCTGCTCAGTCTACCGCGACCTGAGGCCGCGGCAGACCCATGCCTTCGATCCGGGCGCTGACCTGGTCGGCGCGATCCACATCGGCCAGCGGCCCGACCCGCACCCGCCGCACACGGCGGCCGTTGACGTCGGCGTCCATCACCTGCACGTCGCCGAGATTGGCCTGGCGCAGGCGCTGGGCGAGCCGCTCGGCATTGTCCGCATCCGAGAACGCGCCCACTTGCAGGTAGATACCCGGGTGTTGGGGTGTGACCACGGCTGGCGGCGGCAGTTCCTGCGCGGGATTTCCCGGATCGATGCCACGCACCTCGACCAGCCCGGTGCCCTTGGGCCAGATGCCGATTTTCACGGCGGCCGCGTAGGAAAGGTCGATCACCCGGTTCTGGTGGAACGGGCCGCGATCGTTGACCCGCACGATCACGCTCTTGCCGTTCTCGAGATTGGTGACACGCGCATAGCTGGGCAGCGGCAGCGTGGTGCTGGCGGCGCTGAACCCGTACATGTCGTAGGTTTCCAGGCTGGAGGTCTTGTAGCCGTGGAACTTGTTGCCGTAGAACGAGGCGATGCCGCGCTCGTCGTAGTCGCGCGCGCTGGGCAGCACGTTGTACGTGTGCCCCAGCACGGTGTACGGCGACTTGTTGCCGTACAGCGAACGCGGTTCGATCTTCGGCACCGGCTCGATCAGCTTGCTTACATCCGGCACGTCGTCCGGCACGCTGTCGCTGCCGTCGCGATAGCGGCTGTCCTGCGACCTGCTGAGATCGTCGCGAAAACTGTCGCTGCCTGCGGCGGTACCTGCCCGGCTCGGCCGCTGCCGATCGCTGGCGCCATGATAAGGTTTCGTCCTCGCACCACCGCAGCCAGTCAGCAGCAGCATGGCCAGCAGCAATACCGCCGCCCCCGGCAGCCTCATGGTGCGGCGTCCGCCTGGGCCACGCCGGCGGCGATGGCGCCCGCCAGCTGATCGACCGCCATCGCATAGAGCGGGCTGCGGTTGTAGCGGGTGATCACATAGAAATTCTGGAAGGTGAACCAGTACTCCGGACCGTTCGGGCCTTCCAGCGTCTGCAGGCTGCTGAGTTGCGCCGGCGACAGCGGTTGCAGCGGCGCATAGCCCCACGCCTCGAGCTGCTCCAGCGGCCATTGCGGCGTGGTGTCCTCTACCGCGATCGGTCGCGCCGCGGCATCCGGCTGCGCCCGCGCCGCCACCGGATCGGCGCTGACCCAGCCGTGCTTCGCGAAGTAATTCGCCACGCTGGCGAAGATATCCGGCAGCGAGTTCTGCAGATCGATATGGCCGTCCTGATCGGCGTCCACCGCGAAGTCGCGGATGCTGGTGGGCATGAACTGGCCCCAGCCCTGCGCACCGGCATACGAGCCGGTGAGCGTATCGACCGGCCCGGCCAGATGGTTGTCTGGCATTTCCAGCAGCTCCTTCAGCTGCTCGCGGAAGAACTTGGCCCGCGGCGGGTAGTACAAACCCAGCGTGACCAGCGCGTCGAGCACCTTGTACTTGCCGGTGATGCGGCCGTAATTGGTTTCCACGCCGACGATGGCTACGATGTACTGCGGCGCCACGCCGTACTGCTTGCCGATCTGCTCCAGCATCGCGCGATGCTCGCGGTAGAACGCGATGCCATCGCTGATGCGCTTGTCGGTCATGAAGATCGGCCGGTAATCCTTCCACGGCTTGCCCTCGGCCGGCCGGCTGATCGCATCGAGGATGCTTTGCTGCATCTTCGCGCCGTCGAGCAACCTGTTCAGCGCCTGCGGGGCTTTGCCGGTCTCGCTCGCCACCTCGCGCACCAGCTCGGCCTGACCGGGATGGGTCGCCGCCAGCGCCGGCACAGCCACCCAGCACAGGCTGAGGATGGCGAGAAAACAGGCCGCGCGCGGCGCAGGAGTGGCTGTCATGTGCAGGCTTCGCTCGCAGAAAACGATGTCATCGAAAGCCTAACACGCACGCCGGGGCAACTTCGGGCCGCACGCGGGCAACGCACTGGCTGTGTTCACAGGTGCGTCTTGCGATTGGCGTGGATCGACATCAATACACCGAAGCCGACCAGCAGCGACACCGCCGAAGTGCCGCCGTAACTGACCATCGGCATCGGCACGCCAACCACCGGCAGCATGCCGGCGACCATGCCGCCGTTGACGAATACGTAGACGAAGAAGCTCATGCCGATCGCGCCGGCAAGCAGACGCGAGTAAGTGTCGCGCGCCTCCATCGCGATCCACAGGCAGCGGCCGATGATGAACGCATACAGCACGAACAACGCGCATACGCCGACCAGCCCGAACTCCTCGGAAAACACCGCGAAGATGAAGTCGGTGGTGTGTTCGGGCAGGAAATCCAGCCGCGACTGCGTGCTGTGCTGCCAGCCCTTGCCGAAGATGCCGCCCGAACCCACGGCGATTTGCGACTGGATGATGTGCCAGCCGTTGCCGAGCGGATCGGATTCCGGATTGAGCAAGGTCAGCACGCGATCGCGCTGATATTGATGCAGGAAGTGCCAGCCGACCGGAATCATGCCGCCGACCGCGCCGATCAGCACACCGATCCGCCACCACGCCATGCCGGACAGGAACAGCGCGAACGCACCGGCGGCGCTCACCAGCAGCGCCGTACCGAGATCCGGCTGTTTGGCGATCAGTGCAGCCGGTATCGCGATCAGCAGGCCGACCACGGCGATGTCCTTCCAGCCCGGCGGCAACTGGCGCGGATGCAGGTACCAGGCGACCATCATCGGCATCGTCAGCTTGAGCAGTTCGGACGGCTGAAAACGCATCACGCCCAGGTTCAGCCAGCGGCTCGCACCGCGGCCTTCGCCGAGCACCGCCACCACCACCAGCAACAGGGTGCTGCCGGCATAAAGCCATGGCGTCCAGTTGCGCAACGTCGATGGCGGGATGCGCGAAATCAGCAGCAACAGCACGCCGCCCAGCACGAAGCGCGCGGCCTGGCCGCCGACCAGCGCGAGACTTTCGTCGCCGGCGCTGTACAGCGTGATCAGGCCGACCGTCGCCAGCGCGAACAAGCCGAGGGCCAGCGGAAGGTCGATCCGCGGCCGGGTCATGATGCGGCGCAGGAAGCGGCGCAGACGCACTTGCATGGCCCCGATCATGGCGTCTCTCCGTCGCTGCTGGTCGCTTCGTCGCTGCTGGACGGCTCTGCCGGCAGGTCTTCGGCAGGCACGGCTTGATTCCCCGGCGACGGCGACGACGTGGCCGGATTGGGCAGCGATGTATCCACCGGTTGCGCGCCGCCCTTGGCGACTACCCAGGCATCAAAAATCTTGCGCACGATCGGCCCTGCATCCAGGGCGCCCCATGCTCCTGATTCGAGGAGGACAGCGGCGGCGATCTGCGGATCGTCCGCAGGCGTATAGGCTTCGAACCATGCGCGATGGCGCGTCGCCAGATAGGCCGTGTTCTTGTTCGTATCGTAGGCCTCCGACTTGCGCGAAAAACGCTCGGCGGTACCGCTCTTGCCGGCGATCAGATACGGGAAGCCGTCATTCAACTTCGCGTCCTTGCCGGTACCGCTGGTAATCACCGCCCGCATGCCTTCGTTGATCACATCCCAGTCGGAAGCTTTGCGGATCAGCGAGGGACCGGAGGGCGGATTGGCCAGTGGTTGAGGCTGTGCTTCGGCGACTGCCTTGGTGGCCATCACCAGCCTCGGCTGGTAGGGCACGCCGCGTCCAGCGAAGGTGGCCACGGCATGGCCGACCTGCAATGGAGTCACCGCCCAGTAGCCCTGCCCGATACCGGCGATCACGGTTTCGCCGGGAAACCAGCCGAACTTGCTGTGCTTGGCCTTCCACTCGCGCGAGGGCAGCACACCTTCGGACTCGCCGAGCAGATCGATACCGGTCTTGCCGCCGAAGCTGAAGCGGCTCATCCAGGCGCTCAACCGGTCGATGCCCAGATCGAGCGCCAGCTTGTAGAAGTAGGTGTTGGTCGATTTCTCGATGGCACGCACCATGTCGACCACGCCATTGCCACCGCGGTCATCGTCGCGATAACAGCGCGTCTGTCCGGGTAGACAGAACTGACCCGTGGACAGCACCGTATCCCCAGGCCGACGCACGCCGTACTCGAGTCCGCCCAACGCGAGAAACGGCTTCACCGTGGAGCCGGGCGGATAGACGCCCTTCAGCACGCGGTTGACCAGCGGCTTGGCCGGATCGTTGGTCAGCCCGCTGTAGTCGGCCTGACTGATGCCGTTGACGAACAGATTGGGATCGAACGTGGGCACGCTGACCATCGCCAGTACCTGGCCGTTGCGCGGATCGATCGCCACGGCGGCGCCCGGTCGACCGGCGAAGGCCGCTTCGGCGGCTTTCTGCATACGCGCATCGACGCTCAAATACAGATTCTTGCCAGGTATGGGCGGATACGTCTGCAACACGCGCTGGGTGCGCCCATCGGCGTTGACTTCCACCAGTTCGTAGCCCGGGGTGCCGTGCAGCACATCTTCGTAGGATCGCTCGATGCCGCTGCGGCCGACATGGCTGGTGCCTTTGTAGCGCGCCGGATCGAGTCGGTCGAGGTCGTCGGCGTCGATGCGGCTGACATAGCCCACCACATGCGCGAACAGTCCACCCAGCGGATAACGCCGGGTCAGGTAAGGCACCACATCCACACCGGGAAAACGCCAGCGGTTCACCGCGAAGCGGGCGATCTCGTCTTCGGTCAGGCGCATCTTCAACGGCACGCTGTCGAAGCGCCGGCTCTGCGTGAGCTGCTTCTTGAACGCGTCCAGATCGTCCTGACCCAGCGGCACCACATTGCCCAGCTCAGCGAGCAGGGCCGGCATGTCCTTGACCTGCTCGGGCACCACTTCGAGCCGGAACGCCGGCACATTGTCGGCCAGCAGCACGCCGTTGCGGTCGTAGATCAAGCCGCGGGCCGGGGGAATCACCCGCGGCTTGACGCTGTTGCTGGTCGAGCGGGAGACAAACTCATTGTGGCGCGTCACCTGCAGCGACATGTAACGGCTGACCAGCAGGCAGAGACCGAGCAGCAGCAGCACGAAACCCACCACGGCGCGGCGCCGGAACAATTCGCTTTCGCCGCGCGGGTCCTTGATCGATCGCCGGATCTTCATGTCACTGGATCATGTCTTATTGAATCCGCAGACGTGCGCGCAAGTCGTCGAGCAGCAGGAACAGGAACGGCCACAGCGCCGCACCGACGAACGGCGCGATCCACCAGCTGGCCGGCGGCAGCGACGCGCCGGCCAGTACACGCACGATCAGCACCAGGATGCGGTCGTTCAACAACAGCGCCAGCACCGCGAGAGTCTGCTGCCACATCGGGAAGAAACGCAGCCGCGAACGGAAGCGCAGCGCAATGAAGACCAGCGCGCACAGGCGCAAGGCCTGTTCGCCCAGCACCATGCCATTGAGCAGATCCGCGCCCAATCCCACCATGAAGGCCAGACCCAGATTGACCCGATCCTCCGACTCCAGCGACCAGTACAGCAGGATCAGTGCCGGCCAGTACGGCTTGAACGGCTCCAGCACACCGGGCAGCGGTACCAGCATCGAGACCAGCGCAAACATCAGCGTGCCGACGAACCACCACAGGCTCAGACGCTGCTTGTTCATCGCGGTACCTCGCCGGAGGCCGGCGTTGTCGCCGACCGGACGGTCGAGGTTGTCGCCGGCGCCGCCGTTCCGTTCGACATCAGCTCGCGGGGTGGGCCCATCGGTTTCACCAGCGCTGGCGGTCCATCCGGCTCGGCCTGATCGTGCAGCAGCAACACGTCCTCGCTGCGGTCGATATCCGCCGCCGGCCGTGCCAGCGCCACCTGGAACATGCCGGTAGCTGCCGGCGCCACCGAAACGATCTCGCCCACCGGAAAGCCCGGCGGAAAACGCCCGCCGAGGCCGGAGGTAAGCAGCTTGTCGCCTGCGCGCACATCGGTTGCCAGGGGAATATTGGGCAACGCGAGCTGATCGCCATCGCGCGAGCCGTAAGCCACGGTGCGCAAACCCGAGCGCTCGATCACCACCGGAACGGCGTGCGCCGGATCGGTGATCAGCATTACCACCGACGTCGTCGGCAGCACCTCCTTCACCTGACCCATCACGCCATGCGCGTCGATCACCGGCTGCCCCGGCTTGACGCCGTCGCGGGCACCCATGTTCAAGGTCAGCCGGTATCGGTAAGCACCCAGATCCACGCCGATCACACGCGCCAGCTGCACGTTGAGCTCCAGGCTGTGCTGGGTATCGAGCAATTCCTTCAGGCGCTGATTCTGTTCGGCGACCGCGGCCATCCGGTTCAATTTGGCGTTGGCCAGCAGCAGATCTTCGCGCAGCCGCTGATTCTGCTCGGTCAGCCGCTGGCGATCGGCAAACGCCACGCTCATGGTGCGTATGCCTTCGGCCGGCAAACCGGCCAGCCGATACACCGGCTCCACCACTGCGGACGCGCCGTAGCGCAGGTGCCACAGCCAGCCGTTGCGATGGTCGAGCACCATCAGCACCACGGCCAATGCGAGATAGACGATCAGCCGCAGCGTGCCGGCCGCATTGCCGGCGAACAGAGGCGAGGATTCGTCGCGCGTGCGCGCCATGGCCGCCCCTGACTAGCGTGGGTTATTCGGGCGCGAAGAAGTCGCTGCCGTGCTGATCGATCAGCTCCAGCGCCTTGCCGCCACCGCGCGCCACACAGGTCAGCGGATCGTCCGCCACCTGCACGTGCAAGCCGGTCTCCTCGGAGATCAACCGATCCAGATCGCGCAGCAATGCGCCGCCGCCGGTCAGCACGATGCCACGCTCGGCCACGTCGGAGCACAGTTCCGGCGGGGTCTGCTCCAGCGCCGATTTGACCGCGGCCACGATGCCGGCGAGCGGCTCGTGCAGCGCCTCGAGGATCTCGTTGGAGTTGATCGTGAACATGCGCGGCACGCCTTCGGCGAGATTGCGGCCGGAGATTTCGATCTCCTTGACCTCGCTCTGCGGGAATGCGCAGCCGATCTGCAGCTTGATCTTTTCGGCGGTGGATTCGCCGATCAAGGTGCCGTGGTTGCGCCGAACGTAATTGATGATGGCCTCGTCGAAGCGATCGCCACCGACGCGCACCGACTGCGAATAGACGATGCCGTTGAGCGAGATCACCGCCACTTCGGAAGTACCGCCGCCGATATCCAGCACCATCGCACCGCGCGCCTCATGCACCGGAATGCCGGCGCCGATCGCCGCGGCCATCGGCTCCTCGATTAGGAACACGTCGCGCGCACCGGCACCTTCAGCCGATTCCTTGATCGCGCGGCGCTCGACCTGGGTCGAGCCGCAAGGCACGCAGACCAGCACACGCGGGCTCGGCCGCAGGAAACGCGACTTGTGCACCTGTTTGATGAAGTGCTGCAGCATCGCCTCGGTCATGGTGAAGTCGGCGATCACGCCGTCCTTCATCGGACGCACCGTGGCGATGTTGCCCGGGGTGCGGCCAAGCATGCGCTTGGCGTCGCTGCCCACCGCGGCAATGGTACGCGGACCACCGGGACCACGATCCTGGCGAATCGCCACCACCGACGGCTCATTCAGGACGATGCCCTGGCCGCGCACATAAATCAGCGTATTGGCTGTGCCGAGGTCGATGGAGATGTCGTTGGAAAAGATCCCGCGAAACTTCTTGAACATGGGTCCGCCGTGGGTCGGCTTGGCTAAAAAGTAAGCTCGCCAGTCTAGTCAGCGTGACTAGCATGCGCAAGGACAATAACGTTAAGAAATCCTTTCACAACACTGCCCTAAGCACATTTCCTGCGCCTCGAAGTGAGCTGCGCATGGCGGCGGGAAGTCGCCAACGCGGACATATGGCGGTACGATTCCACCCTTTGACCGCAGCATTCCGGTTCGGCCATCGCCGATCTTGGCACGCGCGGCCTCGCCACCTTGCCCGGGGACTCCCGCACATCATGCCTGCCGTCATCTGCGGATCGCTGGCCTACGACACCATCATGGTGTTCCAGGACCAGTTCAAGAATCACATCCTGCCCGATCAGATGCATATTCTGAACGTGTCGTTTCTGGTCCCGCGGATGCGTCGCGAATTCGGCGGCTGTGCCGGCAATATCGCCTACAACCTCAAGCTGCTCGGCGGCGATCCGCTGCCGGTGGCTGCCGTGGGCCAGGATTTCGCCCCGTACCGCAAGCACCTGGAGCAGTGCGGCATCCGGCTCGATTGCGTGCGCGAGTTCGACGACCAGTTCACGCCGCAGTGCTTCATCACCACCGACCTGGACAACAATCAGATCACCGCCTTCCATCCGGGAGCGATGTCCAGCGCACAGGAAAACCACGTGCGCGACATCCCGCAGATCGACATCGCGATCGTTGCGCCCGACGGCCGCGAAGCCATGCTGCAGCACGTGGACGAGTTCGCCGAGCGCGGCGTGCCCTTCATCTTCGATCCGGGCCAGGCGATGCCGCTGTTCAGCGGCGACGAATTCCGCTCGATGATCGCCAAGTCGACCTATGTGATCGTCAACGACTACGAGTCGCAGCTGCTGCAGACGCGGACCGGCTGGAGCGCCGCCGAGATCGCCGCTCAGGTGACCGCGTATGTCGTGACCCAGGGGCCACGCGGCTCGATCATCCATGTCGACGGTGAGACCCATCACATCCCGCCGGCACGCGAGCGTCAGATCGTGGATCCGACCGGCTGCGGCGACGCGTATCGTGCCGGCATGATCTTCGGCATCATGGGCAACAAGGACTGGCCGACGGTCGGCCGCATGGCGTCGCTGATGGGCGCGCTGAAAGTCGAACATCCCGGCACGCAGAACCAGCGTTTCAGCTACCCCGAGTTCGCGACGGAATTCCTCGACCAGTTCGGTTACGCGCTGGATTGACCGTCGCGCCAGCGACTGGAGCGCGAGGCTCCCTAAGGCGTGAGCCTCGTTCGTATCAGTCGACGCGAAAGCCGATGGTCGCGTTCACTGCGTCCTGCCAGCCGCGATACAGGCGTTGCCGGGTGGCTTCGTCCATCGCTGGCTGAAAGCGTCTATCCATCTGCCACAACGCCGCGATCTGCGCGCGGCTTTTCCAGAATCCCACCGCAAGTCCCGCCAGATAGGCCGCGCCCAGCGCGGTGGTCTCGGCCACTCGCGGGCGCAGCACCGGCACGCCGAGCATGTCGCTCTGGAACTGCGCCATGAAGTCGTTCGCGATCGCACCGCCGTCGGCACGCAATTCCTTCAGCGGAATGCCGGCGTCCGCCTCCATCGCGGCCAGCACATCGCGCGACTGGTAGGCCATCGACTCGAGCGCAGCACGCACCACATGCTCCTTACGGGTGCCGCGCGACAGGCCGAACATGGCGCCACGCACGTCGCTGCGCCAGTAAGGCGCACCCAGCCCCACGAACGCCGGCACCAAATACACGCCCTCGCTCGAGGGCACACTCTCCGCATAGAGCTGCGAATCGCTGGCCTGCTCCAGCATGTGCAAGCCATCGCGCAACCACTGAACTACGGAGCCGGCGACAAAGATGCTGCCTTCCAGCGCGTATTCGACCGTGCCTTCCACGTCCCAGGCGATCGTGGTCAACAGGCCATGTCGTGATGGCACGGCCCGCGTTCCGGTATTCATCAGCATGAAACAGCCGGTGCCGTAGGTGTTCTTGGCCATCCCCGGTTCAAAGCAGGCCTGGCCGAACAGGGCCGCCTGCTGATCGCCGGCCACACCGCTGATCGGTATGCCTGCAGGCAGGCCCGGCAATGCGGCGGTATGCCCGTAGACTTCACTGCACGAACGCACTTGCGGCAACATGCTGCGTGGAATATCCAGCATGCGCAGCAGTTCGTCATCCCAGCATCGCGCATGAATATCGAACAGCAGCGTGCGTGCGGCATTGCTGATATCCGTGACGTGCAGCTTGCCGCCACTGAGGTTCCAGATCAGCCAGCTGTCGATCGTGCCGAACAGCAGCTCGCCGCACTCTGCGCGCGCACGGGCGCCCGCCACGTGATCGAGAATCCAGCGGATCTTGCTGCCGGAAAAGTAGGCATCGATCAGCAATCCGGTTTTTTCACGCACCAAGGCTGCATAGCCGTCCGCTTCCAGTCGCTCGCAGATCGCCAGGCTCTGCCGCGATTGCCACACGACCGCGTTGTAGACCGGCTGGCCGGTATGGCGATCCCACACCACGGCGGTCTCGCGCTGGTTGGTGATACCTATGCCAGCCAGTTCGTTGGTGCCTGCCCGTGCCGCGGCCAGCACTTCGGCGACCGTCGTCAGCACGCCGGACAGAATCTCCTGTGGATCGTGCTCCACCCAGCCCGGCTGCGGGAATATCTGGTGCAACTCGCGTTGCGCCAAGCCCGCAACGGCACCAGCTTGGTCGAACAGCATCGCGCGCGAGCTGGTCGTGCCCTGATCTATCGCCAGTACGTAACGTTGCACCACGGTACTTCCTTTCGCGCGGACCCGTCGCCCATGAACCCATCGGCGAAGAGTAGTAGCAAGTGACCGATGCGTGGAGCGATCGCCGTACCTCGACCGTCCGCGTTCAGTGCGCCCCGGCATGCTTGCCGGCGGGCTGGGTTAGCTTGTCGATATACGCGAGCGCCACCGCCGAGACCACGAAAGTCAGGTGCAGCAGGATTTGCCACATGATGGTGTCGCCATCCATGCTGCGCGCCTTGATGAAGGTGGCGAGCAGGTGGATCGAGGAAATGCCGATGATGGCCATCGCCAGCTTCACCTTCAACACGGTGGCATTCACATGCGACAGCCATTCGGGTTGATCCGGGTGCCCTTCAAGCCGCAGACGCGAAACGAACGTCTCGTAGCCTCCCACGATCACCATCACCAGCAGGTTGGAGATCATCACCACGTCGATCAGACCCAGCACGGTCAGCATGATCGTCGCTTCGGCGCTCTCGGCTCCGCCCGAAGCGTCGATACCGTTGTGGAGCAGCGTGGTCTCCATCAGGTGCCACAGCTCGCGCAGAAACTGCACCACATAAATGCCCTGAGCCACGATGAGGCCAAGGTATAGAGGCAGCTGCAGCCAGCGCGAGGAGAAAATCAGGTACGACAAGGGGCCGAGGCGGCTTGGATGGGAAGTCGTCATTCGTGTTTGTGGTGAGGGAGATACGGTCGATTCTAGCGAGCGTCGCAAAAACTTTCGTTAATGCGAGTCATCGTCGCAATATCTTCACCGTTACTTCGGCAGGCGCATACGAAGGCCGACGCGATCATGGTTCGATTAGGAACCGAGCGTACTGATAAAGCCTCCGGGGGCGAGCTCGAGTCGCGCTCGTCGCTGGAGTCCAGACAAGAAAAAACCCCCACCGTTACGGGTGGAGGTTTTTAGGGATAAAGCCCCTGGCGGTGACCTACTCTTGCATGGCAAAGCCACACTACCATCGGCGCATGCGCGTTTCACTTCTGAGTTCGGGATGGGATCAGGTGGTACCACGCCGCTATGGCCGCCAGGGAAGGGGTGGGAGCAGCGCGTTAAGCGCCGGCTCCACATAGGGTTGTAAACGAGTGACAAGCGTCGAGGTGAATGCGAATTATCGAGACGATCGCTAAGGAACGAAGCGTCTTGGGGTTATATGGTCAAGCCTCACGGCTCATTAGTATCAGTTAGCTCAACGCATTGCTGCGCTTCCACACCTGACCTATCAACCACCTGGTCTTGATGGTGCCTTAAGGAGAGTCAAGCTCTCGGGAGATCTCATCTTGGGGCGTGCTTCCCGCTTAGATGCTTTCAGCGGTTATCACTTCCGTTCGTAGCTACCGGGCAATGCCATGGGCATGACAACCCGAACACCAGCGGAACGTCCACTCCGGTCCTCTCGTACTAGGAGCAGCCCCCCTCAAATCTCCAACGCCCACGACAGATAGGGACCGAACTGTCTCACGACGTTCTGAACCCAGCTCGCGTACCACTTTAAATGGCGAACAGCCATACCCTTGGGACCGGCTACAGCCCCAGGATGTGA